>Ga0102944_1002769_pt1 | contig 10005 bp, 6 predicted proteins | sample SalPonD_shore_MG_FD_78172 | JGI IMG/M metagenome (GOLD analysis project Ga0102944, IMG submission 78172) | Salt pond soil microbial communities from South San Francisco under conditions of wetland restoration - Salt Pond MetaG... | ecosystem: Environmental > Aquatic > Marine > Intertidal zone >... | reverse complement strand
TGATGAAGCCGAATAACCACGATTTTAGTATAGAATCTGAGACTGTACATGCTGATCATCCGAAGAATGATCCCTTTGGATCGCATGTGATGCCAATTTATCAAACATCTACGTTCAGTTTTGAATCGGTAGAGTCGGGGCAAAAGTTTTTTGCTCATGAAAAGGGAGGAGCCACTCATGCCTATACCCGGCTGGGAAATCCTACTACAGATCGGTTGGAAGAAGCATTTGCAAAACTTGAAGGTGGGCAGCTTAACAGCTCAGAGGATATTTTAGCATTGGCTTTTGGAAGCGGAATGGCAGCTATTTCTACAGCTCTTATCGCAGTAGCTAAACAGGGTTCGATCGTTTCACAGCCGACCCTATACGGTTGTACCGGTCAGTTTTTGAAGGAAGAAGCCCCGGAACTGGGAATAACGGTGCATTTCGAAGATTTGAATGATCCAGAGGCATTGGAGAACGTTTTGCATGCAGATCCGGATATCAAGGTTATCTATGGTGAGACGATGGCAAATCCTACGATGGAAGTCTGTAATATTCCTGCTGTAGCTAGTATTGCTAAGAAACATGATGTTATTTTTATGGTTGATAATACTTTTGCCTCTCCATATCACGTGCGGCCGTTGGAACTCGGAGCAGATATAGTATTACATTCTTCAACCAAATATCTCAACGGACACGGTACGATAATTGGCGGTGCTTTGATAGCCAAAGAGTCTGTTATGCAGGAATACCAACTACCGATATTCAGGAAAAATCTTGGAGGTATTTTGGGTCCATTTGAGGCATGGTTGAATTTAAACGGTTTAAAAACTTTTTCTCTCCGGATGCAACGACATGCTGAAAATACTATGAAGGTAGCCGAATTTTTAGACCGTCACGACTCGGTTAGCAGGGTACATTATCCCGGCCTTGTTACACATCCCGATCATACGCTGGCAGCTGAATTTTTTGAGAATGGGTTTGGCGGAGTGATTAGTTTTGAGCTTAAAGGCGGTTATGATGCTGGTGTTCATCTTATGGACCATGTGAAACTTTGCTCACTGGCAGTCAGCCTCGGTACCGTTGATACGCTCATCCAACATCCGGCTTCTATGACACATTCAGTTATTGACGAAGAAACCAAGCGACAGGCTGGAATTACGGATGGACTAATTCGTCTTGCCGTTGGAATCGAAAAGGTCGATGATATCATTGAAGATCTAAAACAGGCGCTTGAGAAATATAAACCTGCAACTGCCGTAGCTGGTTAATTGACAGTTTCTGATCCCGCTTCTTTTGGTATTTTTAACTCACAGACCAGGGAAAGACATATCCCTTAATAACATGAATGTTTCCCGTCCATTTTATGTATATCCACAAAAGCATTTAACATTTTTCATTTAAAAGTTTCCGCATTTCTTTTTATGCTGGAGAAACCGGGTATGGGAATCCGATCCGTGAAGATATTTTGAATACCAAATAATAAAATTAAAAATGTAATTTTGGGATGGTATCTAAATTTTTGTGCAGCGTCTGTTTTGTATTGGGATTATTTCTGGTAACGAGCTCAATCGTAAAGGCTCAAAAAGTTCCTTCGCCTGCAGAAACATTTGGTTTCAAGCCGGGTGCCGATTACAAACTGGCTGACTATGAACAGCAGCTCGATTATTATAATAAGCTGGCTCGGGCATCCGATCGAGTTAAAAAGATAGAGCTTGGAAAAACGGTGTTGGGACGACCGATGATCTTGCTGTTTATATCCTCGGAAAAGAATCTGCAGCATCTTGATAAATGGCGAAGCATCAGTGAAAAATTGGCCCGGGCTCGAATCGATGACCGGGAAGCGAAGAAGTTATCCAAGGATGGCAAAGTGGTTGTATGGATCGACATGGGGCTGCATTCGAACGAACTCGCTCCGGGACAGATGGCGCCGGAACTGTCTTATCGGCTGGCAACAGACGAATCGGACGAATATCAGCATATCAGGGATAATGTGATCACCTTAGTGATGCCAATGATGAATCCCGACGGACTGGATATTATTGCCGGCTGGTATCGCGATCACCTGGGGACACCTTACGAGACCACCAGTCCGCCATGGCTTTTTCATCATTACGTGGGACATGACAACAACCGGGATTGGTTTATGAATAACATGCCCGAGACCAAGAATGTGACCAAAATTTTATATCGTGAATGGTTTCCTCAAATAGTCTATAATCATCACCAGCCGGCTCCATCGTGGACCCGAATTTCCATCCCGCCCTATGCCGACCCCGTAAATCCTAAAATTCCTCCTGCAATCACATCCGAAGTCAATGAAATCGGTTCCGCCATGGCTACACGGTTTGCACTTAAAGATATGCCGGGTGCAATTGCCGACAATTACTACACGATGTTCTGGAATGGCGGTGATCGGACGGTTCCGTATTATCACAATCAGGTTGGCATTTTAACCGAAACAGCCCATCGAACGCCTACACCGCGGTTTTATGACCCCGATTCAATGCCGAAATATGTGGCTACGCATATCCCAACTGATGGCACCGATATTTTTTATCCTTACCCTTGGAAGGGCGGCGAATCTCATTTTCGTGATGCCATAGACTACACCTATACGGCTTCGATGGCGGTATTGAATCTCGCTGCCAGCCAGGGTTCCAAGTTCATGTATAATATGTACCGGATGGGACGAAAAGCTATTAAGGCTGGGCAGGCCGGGGATCCATATGCCTATGTTATCCCGAAAAAACAATGGGATGAATGGGAAGCTAAAAACCTAGTCAACGTACTATTTCGAGGCGGTGTTGAGATTAATCAGGCTACGCGAGATTTTGAGATCAAAGGGAAAAAATATTCAGCAGGATCGTATGTGATCTACGCGGGCCAGGCTTTCCGCCCTTACCTGATGGATTTACTCGAAAAACAAAATTATCCGACCCGTTTACAGTATCCCGGAGGTCCGCCGGAAACACCGTATGACTTAGCCGGATGGACACTTCCTATGCAAATGGGCGTTGATGTAGATCGTATTGACAACCCGTTTGAAGTGGCTACCAAAGAGATTAATTCGCTTATAAATGCCGCCTCCGGAAAAGTAGAAGGCAATACCGATTACGGTTATATTTTTGCTGATAAATCCAATGCATCGGTCAAAGCCGCCAATATACTGCTCGCAAAAGGTGCGAAGGTTTCTCGTATACAATCAAAAATTTCAGTAGACGGTCAAATATTTCCCTCCGGTTCATATATTCTATCCGGCATTGACAGCTCTGTTGATGATATAGCTGATACGCTTGGATTGAATATGGTTGGTCTGAACCGGAAACCGGATGTTGAGACATTGGCTGTCAAACTACCTAAAATTGGGCTCTACAAATCGTGGGTGGCCAATATAGATGAAGGGTGGACGCGCTGGCTTCTTAAACAATACCATTTTAAGGTGGACACCTTGCACGATGCTGATATCAGAGATAGGGATCTTTCACAGTATTCGAGTATGATTATTCCTTCGCAGCGTGCTTCATCTATTTTGAATGGCTATTCGGTACGCGAAATACCTCAAAAATATACCGGCGGACTTGGAATCAAAGGCGCCTTGAAGCTGAAAGAATACGCCCAACAAGGTGGAATGCTTATGGTTTTTGATGCTGCCAGTGATTTTGTAATCCGGCAGTTCGGGTTGCCGGTACGCAATGCTGTTCAGGGATTGAGCAGCAATCAATTCTTTATTCCCGGTTCTCTTATCCGATCGGTGGTAGATACAAATAATCCGCTGGCTTTTGGTATGCAGGATACCGTAGCCGTTTCTTTTAATCACAGCCGGGCCTTTGAGATTCAAAAACAGAATCGAAAAGGAGAGGGAGGCACCGAAGATATCAAACATGCTCCCAAGGCCAATGTGGATGTGGTGTCGCGTTATGCCGATTCTGATTTGCTGATGAGTGGCTGGGCAATGGGCGAAAACAAATATATAGCAGGCAAAGCATCGATGGTGCGAGTGCCGCTGGGCAAAGGGCAGGTGGTCATGTTTGGCTTTCGTCCACAGTTCCGCGGTCAACCGAGGGACACGTACAAATTGATATTCAACGCCCTTTATAACAGTACGATGAATCAATATCCGGCGGTAAATGCGGAAGAATAAAAAATTTCTAAAATTAAATGTTTCGTAACATTTAGATTTATATAATTACGCATGATTTAACTTAAATTAAGTGCTAATATCTCAGATGAAATATCTCAGCTCTGCTATTATTGTTGTTTTTGTTATGGTTGCCTTCGGTTGTTCCAGTCAATCATTACCGAGACCGGACCATGTTGTCATCGTCATTGAAGAAAATCATGGGTTTGATCAGCTTATAGACAATCCTGACGCGCCCTACATAAACGGTTTAGCTAATGAGGGTCTTCTGTTTACCAATTCTCATGGTGTGGCCCATCCCAGCCAGCCGAATTATATCGCCCTGTTTTCAGGTTCGGTCCAGGGAGTTGAAAATGATCGATGCCTGGAAGGAGACACGCCCTATTTAACACCAAACTTAGGCCATGAGCTGTTGGAGAATGGCTATACTTTTGCCGGTTATTCCGAGACGATGCCCGAGAATGGATTTACCGGTTGTGGAGAGGGTGAGAGTGATTATTCCAATGGCAGTCCCCTTTATGCCCGCAAACACAATCCATGGGTGGATTGGCAGGGGAATTCCAGAACAGGCTTACCGGACAGTACAAATCTGACCCTAAAAGAGTTTCCTGATGATTTTAGCAAATTACCTACGGTAGCCTTCGTCATGCCTAACGAGGATAACGACATGCACAATGGTCCCGACTCTTTAACAATTAAACGAGGAGATAAATGGCTGAAAGACAATCTGGATTCTTACGTCCAGTGGGCCAAAAGCCACAATAGCCTTTTTATTCTTACCTTTGACGAAGATAATTTCACGGAGGATAATCGTATTCCAACCATATTTGTAGGTCCGATGGTAAAAAACGGAAAATATCAGGGTCATGTAAATCATTACAATGTACTTCGGACTATCGAGCAAATATATAATCTGCCCAACGCGGGTCCCGCCAAAGAAAAGCCGATCGACGGGATCTGGAAATAAGTTTACGTGAGTTGATATAGATTAAGATGCGATAGATCAACGGACTGAATCGCAATAAACGATTTTTGAGGAGCCTTCTCGGCAACTCACAAATCGTTCACCGGTTCATTATTGATCATTAGTATGCCGAAGCAGTTTATCCGGCCACTTCCGGGATTAATGTTCAACATCCGGAAGACTTACCAGCCGCCACTGGCACCGCCTCCCCCGGAGCCGAATCCGCCTCCGCCGCTGAAGCCGCCAAAGCCTCCGCCTCCTCCGAAACCGCCACCGGAGCCGCCGCCAAATCCGCCTCCTCCAAGCCAGATAAATCCACCGGGACCAAGAGTACGACGTTTTCGTCCGCCACGGCCGTTATTTTTGCCGCCGCCTTTGCGCGAGGAAGAATAGATTACAAATACAACAAACAAGATAAATACAATCAAAGAAGCGGTATCATTTTTTTCGGATGAGCGTTTTTTGGATAGATGCTCAGTATATTCACCGCTTGCCAATTGAATGAGAGCAGATGTGGCCCTATCCAGACCTTCGTAATAATTACCTTTCTTAAAATTGGGACTTATAATCTCCCGGATAATACGGCCCGCCATGATATCGGGAATGGCTCCTTCCAAACCGTACCCAACTTCAATACGGATTTTATGATCGTCCCGTGAAATCAATATGAGCACGCCGTTATCTTTGTGCCCCTGCCACATCTTCCATTTGCTGAAAAGCTCGGTTCCCACTTGTTGAATATCACGCCCATCTAGACTTTTGATTGTTGCGATCGCGATAATGGTTGAGGTCGTATCTCGATAATTCCGGAGTTTGGTCTCCAGCCGTTGACGCTGACTGCGGGTAAGCATATCCGCAAAATCATTAACATGGCCCACCGGCTCGGAAGTCAAATTTAAATCCTGCGCCGTCGTCAGACCGGGCAGCAGCACCAGGCTGAGTAGAAGTGCGGAAAATAGTGCGACTAACTTACTTTGATTCTTAAAAAACATTCGTTTAGAGGCTTTGAGTATCAATTTCAACTAAGAGTTCGGATTATTGTAGCTTATCTCATTGGATAACTCGTTGACATCGCCTTTTTGATGAGGAAAAAGCTCAACCAGTTTATTTCCCACTTTGAGGATCGCCTGCTCAATTCCATCGGCAAAAGCCTGATTCTTAAAATGGCCGACCAACGTGTTCAGCACATCATCCCAAAAACCTTCTTCCACCTGTTTGTGGATACCCTTGCCGGCATAGACTGCGGCTTTCTTATCCTCACTGGCAATATAAATAAGTACCCCATTTTGTAGCTCTGTATGATCCATTCCAAGCTCATGAAAGATACGGGCCGCTCTTACAAGCGGTTCCTGATCGCAATTTTCCTCTATATGAATGCGTATCTCTCCCGATGTCTGATGCTCGGCTTTTTGAATAGCCTCAACAATTCGTTGTTCATCTTTCTTCGTTAAAAACTCGTTGGATGCCATGCCCCTATAGTTTTCATTGAAATTAAAATACCTGACTAGAAGTTGACAGTAGGTGCTTTTTCGGCTCCTTCTTCTGCCTTGAAGTATGCTTTTTCATTAAACCCGAAGACCCCGGCAAAAATGTTTGACGGGAACTTCTTAATAGATGTATTGTAATTTTGTACAGCTTGATTAAAACGCATCCGTTCCGTTGAAATACGGTTTTCCGTCCCCTCCAATTGTGTTTGCAAATCTCTGAAATTTTGGTTCGCTTTTAATTCGGGATAGCGCTCCACTGTTACCATTAAACGAGAAAGCGCGCCCGATAATTGTTGCTGGGCCTGCTGGAACTGCTGCAGTTTTTGGGGATTGTTGAGATCAGAAGCTGAGATCTGGATAGAGGTCGCTTTACTTCGAGCTTCAATAACACTCGTTAGTGTTTGCTTCTCAAAATTGGCTGCCCCTTTTACGGTATTAACCAGGTTCGGGATTAAATCCGAACGTCGCTGATATTGATTTTCAACCTGCGCCCAAGCTTGATTTACATTTTGTTGTTTTTGAACCAGTCCATTGTAGGAGCTGATCCCAAAAATAACCAACAAGGCAACGATGCCCAATCCGATGAGAGTCTTTATATTCATTCTTTCGACTTTTTATTAATGTTAGAAACTCAATATACGAAAGGTGTTTAAAATAGATACAAATTAGTATCCTTCAAAAGGTCGTGAGTGATGAGTCTTTTTAAGCAAGGCCCTCGACTCAAAACTCACTACTCAGGAATCCCTGCTAAAAACTGGTAATCCAATTTTTTGATCAGTTCGGAGTTCCCTATCTTTGAGCGAACATTTTTCAACAATTCCAATGTAATCAATCCCTTGCAGTATAAATTCATTTATTTTGATTTGGATGACACTCTACTTGATCATAAAGCGGCGGAAGTAGCTGCATTGCATGATGTGTATGACCAATTTTCTATTTTTGAAGGAACAGAACCGCAACAGCTCACAGATGTTTATCACGAAGTAAATAGTGAACAATGGTTGAAATACAGTCGCGGAGAAGTTGATCGCAAACAACTGCAGCGGAATCGATTTGAGCAAACGCTACAGCGGCTTGATTTGGATGACAGACCATATAATGAGGTAGGCAGCTATTATATGCAGTGCTATCGCAACCACTGGCAATGGATCGAAGGTGCGGAAACGGCATATCAAAAGGTGACCGAACATTTTCCGGTTGGTATTCTTACGAACGGATTTAGGGAAACCCAACAAAAAAAATTCGAAAAATTTGATTTGTATAACTCTGCCCGGCATTTGGTAATTTCGGAAGAAGTAGGCGCACTGAAACCGGATCCCAAAGTATTTGATCATGCTACGAAACTAGCCGGTGCCGCTCCTGATGAGATTCTGTATGTTGGCGATTCATATTCTTCGGATGTAATGGGAGGCAGTTCTTACGGATGGAATATTGCCTGGTATACAACCAACGGTTCCGAAGAACAGCATGACCGAGCCGATTTTGTTTTTAGTAATTTTAATGAATTAACCAACCTTTTAAAGGTTTAAGGTTAAATGTTGAATGTTCGTTTTGGTTCAACTTTTAACTTTCCAACTTTAAACACTTAATAACTCAGATTGATGTCACAAGCGACCATGCAGGAACCCGAAGTAACACTGGAACTGGCCAAAGAACACGGTCTTTCAGAGGAGGAATTCGATAAGATAAAGGAATTTCTGGGCCGCACACCTACGTTTACCGAGCTCGGCGTTTATTCGGTGATGTGGAGCGAGCATTGCTCATATAAAAATTCCATTCTCGAAATTAAGAAGCTCCCAAGCGAAGGTCCCCAACTGATGGTCGGAGCCGGAGAGGAGAATGCCGGTCTTGTTGATATTGGGGATGGATTAGGTTGTGTCTTCAAAGTTGAAAGTCATAATCACCCGTCGGCTATTGAGCCGTATGAAGGGGCCGCTACGGGAGTAGGCGGTATACACCGCGATATTTTTACCATGGGAGCCCGGCCGATCGCAAGTTTAAACTCGCTGCGTTTTGGGGATTTGGATACGCCCCGTGTGCGTTTCCTATTGGATGGCGTGGTTCGCGGTATTGCCGATTATGGTAATTCTTTCGGTGTACCGGTTGTTGGAGGGGAAATCTATTTTGATGAGAAGTATGAGGGTAATCCTCTGGTAAATGCCATGAGCGTGGGAATTGTGAAGGCGGATCAGACAGCCTCTGCGATTGCCGAGGGAGCGGGGAACCCGGTGATTATTGTAGGATCCGAAACCGGCCGTGACGGCATTCACGGGGCGACCTTTGCATCGGAGGAAATCAGTGAAGAAAGTGAGGAAAAGCGCCCCAGCGTGCAGGTCGGGGACCCGTTTTCTGAAAAATTGCTTTTGGAAGCCAGTCTCGAAGTGATAAAAAACGGCGGCGTTGTTGGAATGCAGGATATGGGAGCGGCCGGCATCAGCTGTTCTTCGTCCGAGATGAGTGCCAAAGGCAAGTGCGGCATGCGTATTGATCTGGACAAGGTTCCCGCGCGTGAAGATGGCATGACGGCCTATGAATTATTACTCTCGGAAAGCCAGGAGCGGATGTTGGTTGTGGCCGAAAAAGGCCGCGAACAAGAGATTATTGATATTTATGAGAAGTGGGATCTGAATGCGGTGGTCATCGGCGAAGTGGTTGAAAATCCCAATGTAACCTATTTTAAAGACGGTGAAGTAAAAGCCGATATACCGGCTGACAGCCTGGTGCTTGGAGGAGGAGCGCCGCAGTATGTCCGTGAAACGAAAAAGCCGGAATATCTGGATGATGTTCAGTCTTTTGATGAAGCTTCTCTTGATCATCCGACTAACCATAAGGATATTCTAAAACAGCTGCTTTCGTCTCCGAATATTGCTTCAAAACGTTGGGTATATGAGCAATATGATACGATGGTTCGAACGAATACGGTAAATGGACCGGGTGCTTCTGATTCGGGAATTGTTCGAATTAAAGGATCAAATAAAGGATTGGCGGTTAAGACGGATTGCAACGGTCGATACGTGTATTTGAACCCGCGGCGGGGAGGACAGATTGCCGTAGCTGAAGCTGCACGGAATGTAGTTTGCAGCGGAGCCAAGCCGATGGCTATTACGAATTGTCTCAACTTCGGGAATCCTTATAAACCGGAGGTGTATTGGGGATTTAAAGAGGCATTGGCAGGAATGGCAGATGCCTGTCGTATCTTTAATACTCCCGTGACCGGTGGGAATGTGAGTTTCTATAATGAGAATCCTAAAGGATCTGTTTTTCCAACACCGGTAATTGGGATGCTGGGACTTATCGAGGATTTGGAAAACCATCGCATGACGCCCGGATTTAAGAAAGAAGGGGATGTAATTTATTATATCGGCGCACCGCGTAAAGGACTGGGAGGCAGTGAATACCTGCATACCATTCATGACTTGACGACTGGCGAT
>Ga0102944_1002768_pt1 | contig 10008 bp, 9 predicted proteins | sample SalPonD_shore_MG_FD_78172 | JGI IMG/M metagenome (GOLD analysis project Ga0102944, IMG submission 78172) | Salt pond soil microbial communities from South San Francisco under conditions of wetland restoration - Salt Pond MetaG... | ecosystem: Environmental > Aquatic > Marine > Intertidal zone >... | reverse complement strand
GAATCAAAACGGCTATTTTTGAAATTATAAGAATTAGCCAGTGGTTAATTGAAAAATTAGTTCGTACGCAATCATTGATCAAAGATGGTAAGGAACCATCAACGGCTACGTCTGGTATTGGCAGGTTGATTGAGCGTTCTCGATCCACATTGATGCCATTCGTCAGTCGAAATTATTACAAGCAGATGAAACGAAAACGTCTTGTCGGAATGATGTACTTAATATTGTTTTTATTTGGAATATTTTTGATTATCACCTTCTTCTGGGCTCTTTCGACTGCTGATATCGATCAGGTGGTAAACCAATCACCATACCTACTTGGAAGCATCGAAAATTTTCTGACATCCTATAAAATCATATCACGGGTACTATCAGTACTATTCATGTTTGGGTTCATCATTGAAGTAATCAATAGTCTACGATCCCTTTTCTAAAATCGAAAACACTCGACTCCCTAATTTTATTAGATAGTACTTCTTAACTAGTTATATGGAACCAGTACAGCTACAGGGTAAGGGAAATTTTGTTCAGTTCCTTCTCGTTCTGTTACTGGCTACAGCATTTCTATCACTCAATTTGATGTACTGGAATCGAGATAATACATTGTATCTGCTAGTTGGAATTATCTTCCTCGCCATGTTTCTTGTCATCCTCCGTATCTATCTTCGAGGTGTATTAAGACATGTCTACTTCGATATGAGACAGTTAGATTTTCGTGGGGATGGTGAACATATCACCGTTATGATACCGCAGATTGATGAGTTCTTCTACATAGCTCAGATAGATGAGACGAAGGTCAGAAAATTGGAGAAGCCAATGGAATATCAAATAATATTTGGCAATAATCGATATCGAATTGATCTACAAAATTTTGATAATGAGCAAATCATTCGGCTGAATCTGATGTTGGAAGAAGCTTTGGGTGAACGTTTCAGTACGGAAGAACGCTTTATCCGCAAGAAGAAAACCCCAGAATGGATGCAACAACGAGAATTCATCCAACTTGATACGATTTCAGATTCACTTGATTAGTTCTGAAATTACAGACCAAATGAATCAAACCATTGGTCAGTTGAAAATTGTCTATATGCCCTTTGAATATAGGGAATTGTATTTTCTGGAAAAGTATGTACCCATCTCAATTCATCTGCTTTCTCTGGCTCATTGATTACAGGATTACCTTCCCATGTATCAGCTTTAAAGAAAAAATCTATTCGCTCATCTCCAGATTTTCGATGCATTATCCCGATAAGATCAAGGTCGTCTGGTATCAGATCAATTGCAACTTCCTCTTTTGCCTCTCTTATCATTGCCTCGTATATATCCTCATCACCCTCTAGATGGCCAGCAACTACCGAGAAAAAGCCATCCATATATCCCGTGTTTTTTCTTCTTTGTACGAGGATCTGATCTTCTTTTTTCAGAAAGAGATGAACTGCAGATTTAAACAGATAAGGCATATATCTGCATTGGATTAGCTATTGAATATCTTTTAGATGACATCTGTGATGAATCTTATAGTTATCATATCAATTTAACCCTTAATGATTCCTGCGATCGTTTTAATAAGAGTAGTGGACGTGTATTTACCCTGAAAAGCATAAATTGAAATCCATGAATTTAAATTGCGATTTGTGTCATTACTGGGAACATATTTGTCTCAACGAAAATTCAATAAAATTTACGAGTTAATGAAAAATCATGTTGGTAGGTGTAGAGCCATTGGTGATACATTAATTAAGGTCACAGACGCCTGGAAAAATGGGAATAAAGAAGAGGCTACGATTCACAAGGATCTGATTGATGTAGAGGAATCGTCCGCAGATGACCTCGAGGATGAGATAATAAAGGAAGTAGCTGTTGCAAACTTACCAGATAAGAAGCTTAAGGAAGGATTAATCAATTTCATCCGTACTCTTGATGATTCTGCTGGAGGAGGTAAACGGGTGGCATCCAACATCTTGTTGATAATTGAATATCCACTTCCTCAAAGATATGGGAAGATGGTAGATGAAGTAGCAAAACTGATATCCAGAATGTTCAAACTAATGGAAAAAGCAGTGTTGAGTCTTGATAATAGTCAAAAAATTGAGGATATTGCAGCCGAGATAGGTAAACTTGAACATAAGATGGATGGGTACTATGCCAATCTAAAGAAGGGTTACTTCGCAATAGAACAATCTTTTCAATCGACTGCTGCTCTAATTATTTTGGATCATGTAGTCCGTGACTTGGAATTTTGTATGGATATCGGAGAAAATGCGATTAATTTACTTGCTGGTTTAACGTTTCGCAGGTAGATTTATCGAAGGAGGTTATTATTATCACTGAGACAAATAAAATCCCAACTATCTTTATTGTAATCCTACTGATATTTTCACTAATTGCACTTGATGTTGGACGACGTTATCTTTCGGGTCAATTCCAAAATGACGACATTGAACTTGAAGTACTGTATTCATCTGAAAAAGCAGGTTGGCTTCAGGTAATAAGACCTGATTTCCTGTCTTATTGGAGTAATCAACATCCTGGTCAACATCTGAAATTGACCATGGTACCGATAGGAACAGCGAAAGGAACCATCCAAATCGCACAGGGAGCTTCTCAACCCACTATTTGGAGTCCAGCCTCGTCATTCTGGTTACCACTATTGAATACTCTGGTTGAGGATGCAGGACAGGCTCCGATTGTAGATCCAAATGCAAGTCAGAGTCCGGTTTCCTCACCGACGGTCATTGCCACCTGGCAATCCTACCAACAGACAGCAAATATCTCCTCCGTTGAGGATATTCACCGATTAGCAATCTCAGACCCTTCATTTACTTTGGCACATACGGATCCTTTTTCATCCAATTCTGGTGTGACTGCGGTTATTATGCAGGTAGCTACTGCATCAAACAAATCACCAGAACAGTTGACAATGCAGGATCTCCAAACAGATAAGGTCTACAATTGGATGCGAGAGACTCAGCAATCAATTGTCCATTATGGTTCATCAACTGGTTTTCTTGCTAAATTCATGGCATCAGAAGGACCGAAGAGTCTGAAGGCTGCATTTCTCTATGAAAATCTGGTTGTTGAGAAGAATAAGGAATTACAATATCGTATAGATCAAGGCGATCTGCCTGCAAATCAGAAATTAATTGCAGTCTATCCCGATGAGGGAGTTCTCAATAATGATCATCCCTTTGCGATTATCGATCGTCCATATGTTTCACAAGAAGAAAGAGCGGTCGCAGAGGAATTCATCCAATTTTTATCACAACCCAAACAACAAGAACAAGCAGTAGAATACGGATTTAGAGTATCTACGGATGTCGATCAATCAATCTTAGCACAACAATTCAATGAGGCAAATGGTGTGATCCGTTCTCTTGAGAATTTGACGATATTCAATGCAGGAGCTATGAATGGGCAGGTGGTTCAACGAATACCCGATGTTTGGTCAGCTACGCGTTCCCGATCTTTATCTGATACCGGAGGAAGTGATCAATTAACCAGTCGCGATTTCATTGTGCCGGTAATCTTCCTGGCAATACTCGTGATCATGGTGATTTATCCAGTTACAAAGGCGATACAACGGAGGTTCCTTGCATGACAACAGAGAATGCTTCTAGGAACACTGAGGATTATCTCACCTTTAAGCTAAAAACACAGTATCATAAGCTAGAGCGATTCTTATCAACAGATAGGGTAAGACAGATATTTGAGATTATTATTATTCTTGCCTTTTTCTTTGCAGTTCTTGCTCCACCACTAAATCTACTACGTACCGTACTCACACAGTGGAATACAGTAATGAATACGGTTTTCAGAGACCCCATTCTGAGAGATAGTGTCTGGATATCAATTTACAAATCAATCTCATTATCTTTTCAGATTGCATTCATTGTAACTCTCATAGATATCATTATTGGTATTCCTATCGCACATGTCATGGCTAGGTATGAATTCAGAGGCAAAACTGCAGTAGATACTATCATTGATCTTCCACTCGTAGTTCCAACTTCTGCACTTGGTTTTTCCATTCTGTTATTCTGGGGTTCAGGAGAGGGTCTAGCCTCAATACTGCCGATTGACGGAGGAATATTCCAACAAGGACCGATGTTATTGATCCTCGGTCATGTTGCGTTCACGTTCTCTTATATCGTACGTAATCTGAAAGGAGTTATTGAGGAAGTTGATGAGGATATTGAAGTTGCTGGATCCACACTCGGTGGAGCTCCTATCTCAGTTTGGCGGACCATTACGGCACCCATGGCTAAAGAAGGAATTATCGCCGGTGTTATCCTCGCATTTACACGATCGTTAGGAGAGACGGGTGCATCGATTATCCTAGCTGGAGTATATCAAACAGCACCGATTCAGATTGTCTCATTCATGAATGGTTATCAGATTCCGCAGGCTGCATTTTTATCATTAATTTTGATTACGATTTCTATCACCTTATTATCAGGAGTACGTCAGTATGCTAGGATTGTTGGTTTACCACAACCCTATATTTTTCCCAAATTCGAGCGGTTGATTTCTTCCATCAAAGTGGTTAGAACGAGAAATATCATTGCATGGACGTTTTTTACAGTAATCGTTCTTATCCCTGCTACTTTTGTTGCTATCTATTTATTACGAGTTCTCAATGTTGGTACCTCAGGAAGATTTCAAGATTCAGCCATCTATCAAGTATTTCAAGCAGCAGATAATAAGTGGCAATCAATGGAATTAGCACTTATCACTTCAATAGAAGTGGCATTAATCGTGACAATCATCAACCTGATACTTGGTATTCCGATGGCTTATCTTCTTGTAAGGCGAGATTACTGGGGTCGTTGGAGAGTCCTACTTGATGCCTTAGTTGATATTCCATTAGTTATCCCATCTTCAGCACTTGGATTTTCAGTCTATCTGCTCTGGGGAGGACTGGGTCTTGATCTGGTCAATCCTGGGTTGTGGTTGATCGTGATTGCCCATCTAACGTTTACCTATCCCTTCTCAGTTCGACCACTTGTTAGTTATTTTGAGAATTTTGATTATTCGTACTATGAGGCAGCAAGGACGTTAGGTGCATCAGATATGACCAGTTTCAGAAAAGTAATTCTACCATTAGTCAGGGGAGGTATTTTCTCAGCTGCAATTCTGACATTTACCCGATCGATTTCAGAAACTGGTGCAACACTTATCGTAATGGGTACTGATAGAACAATACCAGTCTATATTATAGATCTGGTAGAATCAGAGGCACTTCCAGCGGCTGCATTTGCAGCAACAATCGTAATTATTATTTCATTTGTGTTATTACTGCTCATACGAAGAATTGATAGGAGAAGTGTCTAATATGCCAGAAATAGTATTTGTCAATATAGAAAAGCGGTACGGTGAGGTAATTGCGGTCAAGGACCTGAATTTCACGATTCATGATGGTGAATATCTCGGATTGCTGGGGCCATCAGGATGTGGCAAAACGACTTCTCTCCGCATGATATCTGGTTTGACCAAACCCACCACAGGAAAGATCTTGTGGAATGGTGAACCAATAACACAGCTTGATCCTCAGGATCGTGATATAGGTTACGTCTTCCAAAATTTTGCTATTTTTCCACATCTCACTATCAAGGAGAATATCGAATTTGGACCAAAAGCTAAAAATATGAGACCAAGAGATATTGAGGATAATGTCGAACAATATGCCAAGATCGTTGGTTTATCTGAGAAATTAGATCTCTTTGCCAATAGTCTTGATGCACCAGATCTACAACGCGTGGGGTTGGCTAGGGTCCTTGCGACAGGAGCCAAAACACTTCTGCTCGATGAACCACTGGGTGCACTGGACTTCAAGATTCGAGAACAATTCCAGGATGAATTGCTTAAATTAGTGAAAGATCTTCATCTGACTGCAATCCATGTTACACATGATCAGAAAGAGGCGATGGCTATCTGTGATCGGATTGGAGTTATGAAAAAGGGGAAGATGATACAGATCGGTACTCCCAATGACCTGTTATTCTATCCCACACAGATCTTTACTGCGCATTTCATTGGAGAATCTGATTTCTTCGAAGGTGTTATCACAAGAACCAGTGAAACGCATAATGAGGTTCAGATTCTGAGTAATATCATTCTGAAGTTGCCAATAGCAAAACCATCACCATCGCTCTATGATAAGGTAGTTGTTGGGATACGGCGAGAATTCTTTGATTTACGTCCAATGGGAGAGGATGAATCCAAAAGATCATTGCAAAAAAACATGATTCCTGGAAGAATTATTTCGGATCGGTATCTTGGTGAGAAACGACGGACTTTCGTCCAATTGAAATATGGAAGGACACTAGAAATCAAGCGACTCCCGCATGCAAGAGAATACCATCCTGGAGATCAAGTAAAAATCTATGTCCATCCTAATTCGGTCAATATTTTCAATATGCCGGATACAAGCCTCGATGAGGCATTGTCAGTAACTTAGGAGGAATAATTATGGTAAGTATTACATTAGAAAATATTGTGGCAAAGAAAAATGGCAGGATCGTTCTCAATAATGTTTCCTTCCACATTGAACAGGGAGAATACATCGGATTATTGGGACCAACTGGTAGTGGACCTTCATTTACCCTGAAAGTGATCGCAGGGATCAATCCAATTGAGAGTGGTAAATTATCGATTAATGGAGAGGATATGACCAATGTACCTCCAGAGGATAGAAATACCGGATTTATCTTTGAACAATTCAATCTATTTCCGCATATGACGGTTATGGATAATGTGTTGTATGGACCAAGAATGAGAACTCTTAATCTCGACGAGAAGAAAAGGGAAGCAAGAGAAATCCTGAGGATGGTTCGACTGGATGGTCGAGAAGGGGCGTATCCTAAAGAATTATCTGGAGGCATGCAACAACGGGTGGGAATCGCAAGAGCTGTGGTTTCTGGAGCACAGATACTGCTTTTAGACCAACCTTACCGCGCACTTGATGCCAAGATCAAGGCAGAAATGCGATTCGAGATCAGTGAGTTAGTCAAAGAACTGGGATTGACAGCACTTCATTCAACACATGAAACTGAGGAAGCAATGATGATATCTGATAGGATCGCTATTTTCAATCAGGGTAAGCTCCAACAGATAGGCTCACCTGAGGATATATTTGAACAACCAACAAATCAATTTGTCGCTGGTTTTCTTGCTGAATCTAATCTGTATACAGGATCAGTTGAAAATCAGAAATTGGAGGTCAATGGTATTCATTTCAGAACAAAATCCGATCTGAGCGGACCTGTAGATGTTATCATTCGACACCATGCAGTAAAACTCTCACTTGATGGGGATATGGAAGAATCGGAGAATATTTTCTCTGGTAGGATTACCAAAATACGCGTACTTGGAGAATTTATACGGTTCAATATCAAATTAAAATCAGGATTAGAAATTATTTCGAGACAATTATTGTCACTACAATGGAGAAACCCTCAACGACTTCTGAGGAAACCAGCTTTCATTGCGATTCGTCCTGAAGATATCAAAGTATTTGCAAGAGGAAAAGACAAGCATCAAAAATATTCTTAGGTTAATTAACATATGGGCACAAAAATCAAGGACGAGTTCAATAATAGTAAGATCTGTCTATTTGAAATCGATTTATTTACAATTTTGATAAATAAATCATTAGAGGGGATATTGGCTACTATGGTAACAAAAATTTGACTTAAATTGATTAAGTGATGGATTGATAATTGAATAGATTTTCATGAAACAAAAATGAATATCATTGATTTCATGGGTAGAATATCTCTCTCATAAAATATGTTATATTTTAGAAATATAAATTAAAGAAGTTACATTTATTGGAAAATTGTATATTTTAGTTAGTAACTACAACATGTCGGGATTTAATAAAGAACTAACACGAAGTAACTTATATATTAATCGTTATTTTGAAAATTTGATCATATGAGGCTTAAACATGTAATACTACTACTGATCCTGATTATAGGTTCATTATTTATCTCCATACCATCTGCTCAGGTTTATTCTCCTGTAACCTGGGAAAGAACAACTGGTGCATCTATTTTGATATATGTTGGGGATTCATATTATTCGAATTCCGCTGATAAATTTATAGAGGCTTATTCTTCCACCTCAAATACAGTTGAAATCGTGAGTTCCTACGACTTTACTACTGCAATTTTGGATCAGTATGATGCAATTCTGATGAGTAATTTTGAAAGTTCTTTGACATTAGCAAATCAAACAGCACTTCGGACTTTTGTGGAATCAGGAAATAAATTACTCTGGATGGCGGCTAATGATGATTATGGTGAATTTTACAAATCAAATGAAACTGTTAATCAGGTACTTGAAACGGTTAAATCCAATCTTAGGATTGATGGTGGAGCGATTTCAGATCCAGAAAGTAATGATGGAGCTGCCTACCGTGTTGTTGCCAATGAAACCGGTGTGTCGAGTATTGCAACAGATTATGTGACTACAAATTATAATGAGTCAATATTTCATGGAACATCATCAGTCAGTTTCTATAATTACACGACTGCTACGTATGAAGATCTCAGACATCAGCAATTAGCAAAAAGTAATATTGACATATATGTCAATTCATCAAGTGCTGCAATTGCAACAGATGCTGGATCGATCAGCGATTATGATGTCTATGCTTATACTGCAGAGACTGGAAATTATCCAATGCTTGCTAGTCAACAAATTAATGGTTCAGTCATTATCGCATCAGGTGAAGCGATTTTTACCGATTACAAAGAAATGTACGGTTGGTTTTATGAAATAAGTCTGGAACCTCATGACGGTATTATGCTCGTAGACAAGCTTCTAAGTTACTGGTTAACTGATGAGGGGATGAATTTTGCAGGAACATCCACAGTAACTGTAGTCAGACCGATCATTGAGTATGTAACGGAGACAGAATCAATCCCAACTGGAGAAGTCACTGTAACTGAAACCAATGAACGGACTGCCTATAATGATAGAACAGTAACTACAACGGTTACAACAACAATCAATGACATTGGGGATACCCAAATAAATCCTACACCTATTTCGATAATTCCAGTATTTCTCGTGTTCATCATGTTTGGTATAATTACTAGGCATAGAAGAAGGATTGACTAATATCTACAATTATAATCAAATCATGTTCTGATCCTGCCCTTTTTCCCTTCCCCACGATCTAATGTTTGGCTCATATTTACTGTATTTCACCGGGTGCCTAATATAGCGTATCATTTCAGATTCTTCACTTAGAGGTGCTTGTTTGATAACTTCTCGAAATTGGATTTGAGGATGATTGATTGCATCTTGTAAATTAAGTACAGGTTCAACACAAGCGTCACGATCCCTGAATTGCTCAATCCAGTATTGCAATGGCTCCTGCTGTAACTTGTCCTGTATCATGGTTTTCATTTTGGTAAATTCATTATTTTGCATCAGTTCGGGTAATTCGGATAATTCAAGCACCTTTGCCAGTTCTGAAATAAATTTAGGTTCTAAGGCTCCGATTGACAGATATTTCTCGTCCTGTGTAAGATAGAAATTATAGTGGCTACCCCCATTTAAAAGTCCATTCTCAAAATCAGCGATTTTCCCTCCAACAAGAAAATCAATTGATTGCATGAGTTGCATACTCATCACAGTCTCAGTCATTGATACATCAAGAAACTGACCGCCACCACCAGAGGAACGATGGATGACCGCACTGAGGATAGCAATAACGGCATAGAATGCACCACTGAGATCTGCAACCTGAAGACCCGGTACAACCGGACCGACTGATTTCAATCCTGAATGGGATGCCACACCTGATATGGATAAATAATTGATATCATGTCCTGCCTCACCTGATTTGGGACCATTTTGTCCATATCCAGTTATTGAGCAGTAGATTATCTCAGGATTAATTTTTTTCAGAGTATCATAATCCAGTCCCAATCGTTTCATCGTTCCAGGTCTGAATCCCTCGATAATGATATCATAGTCCGATATCAACTTTTTGAT
>Ga0102944_1002767_pt1 | contig 10009 bp, 12 predicted proteins | sample SalPonD_shore_MG_FD_78172 | JGI IMG/M metagenome (GOLD analysis project Ga0102944, IMG submission 78172) | Salt pond soil microbial communities from South San Francisco under conditions of wetland restoration - Salt Pond MetaG... | ecosystem: Environmental > Aquatic > Marine > Intertidal zone >... | reverse complement strand
TGCGTCGAGTTGACGGATCGCGTTGAGTCCGCGCTCGTACAGGTCCTCGTTGCTGCCGATTGTCACGACCAGCACGTTATTGGTCTCAGTCATGGTCTCACTCCGTGTCCGTTACTGGGCCGAACCGCGCCACTGGAATCTCGTCCCAGAACCGCTCGTACAGTTCCTCGATCCCGGGAAACTCGATCGTTCTCGGTTCCGGCTCCGGTGCGACGTGGAGCTCGTGGCCCTTCGTGTCCTCGTGGGCGTTGTCGTAGCGGCGGATGGTGCCGTCGTCCAGCGTCTCCGGGCCGGGGGTGAGCCGGCCATAGTGGAACGTGTACCGCCATCCCGATGGGAACGCGTCATCTGTGGTTCGCCGGACCGACACGCGAACCACGGTTCCGTCGTCGTAGATGTTGGCTTCATTGTATCCATCAAGCTCATCCGCCGTCGGGCCCATTCCCACCATTCATTTCGTGTGCGCCGGCAAAAAGGCGTTGGTTGTAGGGCCAACAGGTATCGGTCGTCGATGTCGATCGGTGGCCTCGATGGCCTGATTGAATGGGGTGGACGCCGTACGACGGTGGCGATCTGAAACGGGTGACCAGGGGCTCGCATCCGACGTAATCCCGCCAGTCTACTCCCCATCTTCTCCCTACGATTTACGGGCAAATGGTGAATCCACAAGGGGTATCCCGAGCGCGTAATCCGCGAAAATGCCCCTTCTGGGGCCTGATTCGTCTCTGCATCGATAATGCGTGGGAACGGATTCGAACTTCACGCACGCCGCTGCGCTCCGTTCGTACGTTCGAATCCGCTCCGACGCTCGCTGTGGCTCGCGAACGTGCTCGCCACAAGCGATGCGTGGGACCGGATTCGAACCGGAGCCAGACGGTCCTGCTCGGCTCGCTCCGCTCGCCTGCGCGGGCTGCGTCTGGCAGGGCTCGAATCCGGCCGAACGCATGCATCGCTCGCCGTTCGGCTCGCGAAGCATGCGTGGGACCGGATTCGAACCGGCGGACCCCTGCGGGACAGCGCCCTCAACGCTGCGCCGTTGGCCTGGCTTGGCTACCCACGCGCGCATCGCTCCCTACCCTCCAACCCGATAAAAGGGCTTCCGTTTCGCCCGCCTGCGGGGCGAACGGCTTTGCCCGTCGGGCGCCACCCGCCGCCCGTGTCGACCATCGTCGAGCGCCACGTGCCGGCCACGGCCGCCGTCCTCACCGTCGTCTCGCTCGCGCTGGTGCTCGGGGCGGTGGGGGGCGTGCTGCCGGCGCTCCCCCGAGCCAGCGACGCCGTGCTGGCGGCCATCCCGACCGTCAACGCCGTCGTCAGCGTCGTGGCCATCGTCACCATCGTCCAGGGCTGGCGCTGGATCCGGGCGGGGGCGGTCCGCCGACACCGGGCGGCGATGCTCGTCTCGGCGGGCCTGTTCGCGGGCTTCCTGCTGCTCTACCTCTACCGCGTCTCCCTCCTCGGGCCGACCGCGTTCACCGGGCCGACGGCGGTCTACCGCTTCGTCTACCTGCCCCTGCTGGCGGTCCACATGACGCTGGCCATCGTCTGCATCCCGCTGCTCTACTACGTCCTGCTCATCGGGCTGACCCACCCGGTGTCGACCATCCCGCGGACGCGCCACCCGCAGGTCGGCCGCGTCGCGGCGCCGCTCTGGCTGACCTCGTTCGGCCTCGGCGTCGTCGTCTACCTGCTGCTCTACGTCGTCTACTGACCGCGGTTCGGCTCGAACTCGGGGGGCGGGGCCGGACTAGTGGTCGCCGGCCTTCGACTGCCAGGCGTACGAGCGGCGCTTCGCCGACTTCCCAAAGCCGCAGGCGGAGCAGACGCCCGTGCGCGAGTGGAACGCCTTCTCGCCGCATCGACGGCACTTCACGTGGGTCGTCTTGTTCTTCCGCCCCATGGCGGGTGTCCCGTCACTCATGGTGCACGAGACGACGGCATCGTCGCGTAAAACGGTTGTGTTGTCCACTGACCGCCGCCGGCCCGCGCCGGCGTGGCCCCGCCCCGACCGTCAGCCGCGGACCCCCCGCACCCGTCCGCGCCCGGCCAGAACCGATAAACCCGGCCGTCCCGTAGGTCTGCCCATGAACGTCACCCTGTTCGAAGTGCACCTCGAGGACGCCGAGTTCAACGCCCCCTTCGCCGGTCGGGAGGGGGCGGCGGACGTGGCGGAAGCCGCAGACGAGGAGCCGACCGAGGGGACGTCGAGCGGCTCGGGTCGTCGCCTCCGACCGCTCTTCGGGCTGCTCGCGCTCGTGGGCCTCGCCGTGGCCGCCCGCTACCTCCGTGGCGGCGCCGCGTCGTCGGCCGAGACCGAGGAAGTCGAGGCGTAGGCGCGTCCGACGTGTCGCCTCTCGAGGCCCTCCGCTGGCGGGCGAATCGCGACCCGGAGGGTCGGTCGTGACGCTCTACGACAGCCTCCGCACGGTGGCCAACGCCTCGGGCGAGGACGCCGTGGACTGGGACGCGGCCGCCAGCGCGGCGAAGGGTGTCACGGAGCCGGGCTCGGTCGAGCTGGACGCCGAGGAGCGCGCGGGCTACGCGAGCGACGTCGTCGCCGCCCGCGAGGGCATCCGCGACGCGACCGGCCTGTCGTTCGACCTGCCGGCCACGCTCGAGGTCCAGTCCCGGCACCACTGGATCGACGCGAACGTCGCGACCTTCCGCGAGCTCCTGGCGCCGGTCGCCGGGGCGACGGGGCCGCTGCCGAACGTCGCCCGACGGGTCAACACGGCGACCATGGCCGGGCTGCTGGCCTTCGCCGCCCGCCACGTCCTCGGCCAGTTCGACCCGCTCCTCCTCGCCCCCGGCGAGGCCCCAGGGCTCTACTTCGTTCGTCCGAACGTCGTCGAGACCGCCGAGCTGCTCGACGTCCCGTACCCCCGCTTCCGCCGGTGGATCGCCTTCCACGAGGTGGTCCACGCGGCGGAGTTCGGCGCGGCCCCCTGGCTCGCCGGGGAGCTCGAGGCCCGCATCGAGGGGGCCCTCGAGGCGCTCGTCGCCGGCCACGTGGACCGCGAGGCCGTCGAGTCGCTGGACGCCGCCATGACGGCCGTCGAGGGCTACGCGGAGTTCGCCATGGACCAGGCCTTCGGCGGCGAGTACGCCGACGTCCGCGCGACGGTCGAGGCCCGCCGGCGGGCGCGGAGCCCCGTCGACGTCGTGCTGTCGCGGCTCCTCGGGCTCGAGAGCAAGCGACGCCAGTACGAGCGCGGCCGGGCCTTCTTCGAGGCCCTCTCGCGTGACGGGGGCACTGACGCTCCCGCCCGCGTCTGGTCCCGCGTCGAGCACCTGCCGACCCAGGTCGAGCTCGACCGGCCGGACCGGTGGCTCGCGCGACTCGACCGGTAGGCGCGACGCCCGTCAACCGCGGTTGAACGCTCGACCGCCGACGTCACCCGAAGCCGCGGTTGACGCCGTCGTCCGCGACGAGGTCCTCGAACTCGGCGTCGAGGAGCGCCTCGGCATCCTCGAACGTCTCCGCGAACGCGTCGAGACGGTCGGGTCGCCGGCGGGGTCCGTACTCGAGCGGCCCGTACGCCGGCGAGCCGATGGCCGCCATGAGGTCCTCGAACAGGTCGGTCGGGCGGCTCGGCGCCTCGGCGTGGGTTCGGACGGTCTCCTCGACCCGTCGGGCCGTCCGCTCGGCCTCGTCGGCGTCGGTCACCGCCCGCTGGACCGCGAACCGGCCGGCCCCGTCGTCGGGCAGCAGGCGGCCGATGTCGTCGTCCACCGACCGCGCCAGCCGGCCGCCCAGCCCGCGGACCTCGAACGGGTTCTTCGGGTAGGTCTTGAGCTGGTAGAGCCCGACGCCGGGGTGCGCCAGGTAGAGGTCCTCCCCGATGCCGCGGCGGCGGGGGCCGGCGACGGCCCGCCAGCCGGCGGGGTCGACGTCGCGGTCGACGACGTCGGCCACGAGGTCCTGCCACTGCCTGACACGCATGTCACGGGGGTTGCTGTCGTCGTCGGATGAAGGTGTCGGTCGAAACCTCCACGTGCCACGGCCCGGTCGGTGCTTCGGCGCCCCCACGGGCCGAGCGAGTTATCGGCAATCGACCTGGACGCCCCGCGAGAGGTCGATCTCGATGCCCGGTCCGGACGCCACGACGTCGATGTCGACGCGCTCGCTGTTCGTGGTGGCCCCGCAGGCGACGTCCGCCATCACGGTGCCGGCCTCGCCGGGAGCGAGCCCGTCGATGCTGGTCACGTTCGACAGCGCGGGTGGGGCGGTGGTGTTCGCCTCCCTGACGGTCACGTTCACGTCGGTCAGCGTGACGGCGCGACGGTTGACGAGCGTGAGGAGCGCGACGTCGGTCGCGGCACCGCTCACCGTGACGTCGCTCGCGACGACGCCGAGCTGCGCGTGCTGGTCGTCGGCGACCTGGGCGGTGACGCCGCGGCCCAGCCGGCTGGACGAGAGCGCCCCGGTGCCGGTCGCGAGGGCGACGGCCACCAACGCGACGACGACGAACAGCAGGCCGTGTCGTCGCGTCATCGCCGGCTCACCTCCGGCGGCTGCTCGCCGCGGCCGAGCCGCATCCGCGTGCTGTAGTAGGTGTGGACCGTCGCCGTGACGCCGACCGAGACGAGGAAGAACAGGTCCAGCGAGCGGTCGGCGACGCCGGCGACGGGTCCCACCCCGAGCCAGACCGCGGCCAACACGAGCCCGCAGACCCCGGCGATGCAGAGGTAGAGGACGCCCCAGGGGACGTCCCGGCCCGGGACCACGTCGAGGTAGACCCGGAGGTCCGCCGCCTCGTCGGTCAGCGCCACCGCCTGCCGGTCGGCGTCGTACTCCACGAGGCCGGCCTCGTCGAGCTTCGGGAGGTGGAACTGGTGGAGGGCGGTCCGGACGCGCTTGCGCTCGGCCGCGGTGAGCTCTGCCCTCGACTTCTCGTTCTCCCAGGCCGCCACCTGGTCAGAGAGGGCACGGAGGTCGACGGTCTCGGGTCCCCGACGTTCGATGTAGTGGAGCGCGTACCGCCGCCGCTGGTTGCCCAGCATCTCGTAGATGTCGGTGCGGGTGACCGACGGTGACGTATCCTGGGGATTGGGGGTGGTCTGTCGCGTAACCTGACTCATGACGAAATCCCGCGCTACGTGTCCGACACGTCGACGAACCACGCCTTATCTATAAGTTGGCTACTGGTACGCAGCGACCCATTACCTGACGCACAGTCGTCGTCAAACGCGCGTAACGAGCGTGTTCGGGTCACGACGTGGTCCCTTCGAGTCGGACAAACGGTCTCTGTTCGGCGGCAACGGTCGTCTGCCATCCCGCAGAGAAAACCTGTCAATCCATCGTCTATTCATAACAATGGGCCCGTCCGAGGACGGGACTGGCACGTGCGTCGTGACGACGCACGGTGACACTCGAGGTGAGCCGAAGGATGGTAAAACGACGCAAGATGATGATCGGGATGGGCGCACTCGCCGCGGGGAGCGTGGCCGGTATCGGGACTGGCGCGTTCACGAGCGCCTCGATCCCGGACAGACAGGTGTCCGTGACCGTCGAACGGGACGACGAGGCGACGATCGCGCTCGTTCCCGGTAACGACCCGGACGTCTCGATATCGACCAATCCCGGCGAGCTGCAGCTCGACCTCTCCGGGCAGAACGGCGAGGGGGTGAACATCAACTCGGTCTACACCTGGGGCGACCCGACCGACCCCTCGAACGACTACGCGTTCAAGATCGTCAACAACGACGAGTTGACCTACGGCGGTCCGACGGTCGCCGACCCCGCCGTCACGCTGACCTACGACGTCGCCGACGCGAACGACGACTGGGTGCAGTTCTACAGCGCGCCCGCCAAGGCCTCCCAGATCATCTTCAGCCTCTACACGGCCGGCGGGGCGCTCCGTGGCCGCCTGGCGGCCCCCGACTTCCAGGTGTTCGGACCCGGAAATCAGGACCCGCACAGCGCTGGCACCCACTCCTGGCACTTCAACCCCGGCGACTCGTGGTACGTCGTCGTCACCGTCGACACGACCGGGAGCGAGGCGGCGACCTCGGACGACCTCACCGGGACCCTGACGCTGGACGTCGGCAACCCCCGATACGACCTCTGAGGTGGCGGCGCGGTCGGGAGTGGTCGGCGTCGACGGTTCCCCGGTGGGGTACCAGGCATCGTCACCGGAGACGGGTAGCGTTCGTTTTCGGGACCCAGGGCGACCGATTCGAGCCCGACAAACGGTCTCTGTTCGACGGCAAAGAGCGTCTGCCGTCTCGCAAAGAGGACCTGTCAGTCAATCGTCCGTTCATAACAATGGCCCCGTCCGTGGTCTATGGCGTGCGTGCGTCGCGCCGGGCGCACGATGACACACGAGGTGACACGAACATGGTGAAACGACGCAAGATGATGATCGGGATGGGCGCACTCGCCGCGGGGAGCGTGGCCGGTATCGGGACTGGCGCGTTCACGAGTGCCTCGATCCCCGACCGACAGGTGACCGCCAACGTCGACGACGACGTGAACAGTCAGATCGCCCTCGTCCCCGGGAGCGATCCCGACGTGAGCCTCTCCGGGGGTCAGATCCAGCTCGACCTCTCCGGGTCCGGTGGCGAAGGCGTGAACATCAACTCGACCTATACGTGGGGCGATCCCGGTGACCCCGCCAACGATTACGCCTTCAAGATCGTCAACAACGACCAGCAGAGTTACATGTTGAAGATGAACTACTACTTCGACGACCCGAGCTGGATCACGTCCGTCGGAAGCGGCGTGGGTAACGACCAGTCGTTCATCAAGTTCCAGCTCTTCGACGCGGTCGGATCGTACTCCAGCACCTACCCCGACCAGCGGGGATCGTACAACAAGGACTACTCGCTGGGGATGCCTCACGGGAGCGGGTTCGGCTCCAACAGCGGCAGCTATCGGTTCAACCCGGGCGAGGAGTACTACATGGTGGTGTCGACCAACACCGAGGGTTCGCGAGCCAGCACCGACGACGACCTCTCCGGGACGGCGAACTTCGTCGTCGCGGATAGCACGTCACAGGATTCGTGGGACCCGCGGAGCCCGCCGAGCTAGCGGCGCGCTTCATCCGTCACCGCCCGAGACGATCGCCAACCGGGGGCGAACCACCATTCCGAGGGTCGTACATTGACGAGGGACACCGGACGTTTCGGCGGTTCGAGCGGCATTCTGGGCCAGGCCGTCGTGGTCGTGGTCGTGTTAGGGGCCGCTGCCCTCGTCGTCGGGTCCCTGCTCGGCCAGCCCATCCTCCTCGGCTACGTCACCACGGGCAGCATGCGGCCGACGATCTCGCCGGGCGACGGCTTCGTGGCCATCCCCAGCGCCGTGGCCGGTCACGTGCAGAACGGAGCCGTCGTCGTCTTCCGCGCCGAGCGACTTCACGGCGGCGGGCTCACGACGCACCGCGTCGTCGGACGGACGGCCGAGGGCTACCTCACCAAGGGTGACGCGAACTCCGTGACCGACCAGCGAGGCGGCGAACCGCCAGTCAAGGACGCCCAGATCGTCGCCGAGGCGCTCCAGGTGGACGGCCACGTCGTGGTCGTCCCGCACCTCGGCACGCTCGTCGTCGGGGTGCAGGACCTGTTCTCGACGGTCCAGGGCGGGTTCGCCGGCGTCCTCGGACTCGGCGGGCGGCAGGTCCTGGCCCTCCTGCTCCTCGGGGGGTCCCTGCTCGGATACGCTTGGAGCGTCCGGCGTGACCGGACCACGAGGCGCCGAACCCGCGAGCGTTCGCGCGACCTCGGCGTCGATCCACGCCACCTCCTCCTCGGGCTCGTGCTCGTGGTCGTCGTCGCGGCCACGGCGGCGATGGTCGTGCCCGCTGGCCCGACGGCGTACGGCTTCGTGAGCTCGAGTTACGACGTCCCCGGCGCTCGCGTCATCGGCGTCGGCCAGACCGAGCGGACGAGCTACCACGCCGAAAACCCGGGCGTGGTCCCGGTGACGGTCTTCCTCGACACCCAGGGCCGCGGCATCACCGTCGAGCCGACGGCGGCGCACCTGGCCCCGGGAACCGGGCTCGACGCCACGGTCACGCTGACGGCGCCACCGCGGACGGGCTACTTTCGGCGCTTCGTCGTCGAACACCGCTACCTCGCCGTCCTCCCGACGTCCGTTATCCGCGCGCTCTACGCGGTCCACCCCTGGCTTCCCGTCGTCGTCATCGACGCGCTGCTCGGGGGTTCATTCTACCTCCTCGGCCTGGCCGTCGTCGGGACCAGCCGACTCCGCATGCAGTCGCGTCACCGGCGTCGCTCCTCGCTGTCACGCCTCTGGAACGCGTTCCGATAGTTCGTCGACTCGCCACGGGGCGGTGGCCCCGGTCGGTGACCCCGATTCACGCTGCCGGGTTGCCGGCACCGACCGACGACGGGTCCGGCGGGTTATTCCGATTATAACAATCCTCGCGTGTCGTGAACGACGGTCGATGGCTCGCTGGCGGCTCCGCATCCGCTCACAGCTCGCCGGGCGGGCCACGGGCGTCGCCGCCGCGCTCGTCGTCCTGGCCCTCGTCGGTGCGGGTCTCACCTACGCGACGTTCGGCGCCCCCGGGACGACGACACGGACGGTCACGGCGTCGACGTGGCAGACGACTGGACAGTTCGATGGGTCCGCCACGGTCACCCGAGAGAATCCGGTGTATCCCGTCGGAACGGTCCTCGAGAACCGCTCGGTCTACCTGCTGGCCATCGACCCGTGGTACAACGGGACCTACCGGTTCTCCTACCAGGCGAGTCAGCGCGGCGACCTCGACGCGGCCGTGACGCTCCAGCTGGTGCTCCGCGGGGTCGAACCGAACGGCCAGGAGAAGACCGTCATCTGGCAGACGTCGCGGCGCATCGGCGCGGCGACCGCCGCCTCGCTCCACCCCGGGGAGTCGGTCGTCGTGCCGTTCGCCATCGACGTGAACGACACCGTGCACCGGGTCGACGCCATCGAGGCGCAACTCGGCAACCCGCCGGGCAGTCCCGCGGTCCTCCTCCTGGGCACGGTCTCCGTTCGGGGAACGGTCGACGGTCAGCCGGTCGAACGGGTCGACCACCAGACCGTGTCGATCGCCCTCGGTTCATCCACCTTCCGCCCCCAGGATACCGGTCCGGTGACGCATCGGTACCAGACGCGTCGACGGGTGACCGTCGCCCGGACGTACGGCGCCCTTCGACGCGTCGGCGGGCCGCTCCTGTTCGGCCTCTCGCTCCTCGGTCTCGTCGGTCTCGTCGTCGCCGGGAATCGGGGCCGCCTCGACCTCTCGGCGAACGAGCGGGCCCGGTTGACGTACGAGGAGGACCGGCGGACCTTCGACGAGTGGATCTCGACCATCAGCCTCCCCGACGCGGCTCGCGAGTTCCCGGTGGCCGAGGCGACCTCCCTCGGCGACCTGGTCGACTTCGCCATCAACACCGATAACGGCGTCATGGAGGACCCCGACGACGGCGCGTACTACGTGCTGCACGACGACGTCTGCTATCGGTATTCGCCCCCGGGGACGACGACCGACGTCGGTCCCGACCGGGACGCGACCCCTCGGCGCGACGACGCCTCGACGGGGGCCGACGGGACTGTGCACGGGCCCGACGCCCCCGGAGAGACGTCGGGAGAGGCCGGCCCGGGCGACGATTGAGGCCGCCAGCCCGGGGACCGCGCGGGCTCCGGGTCGGCCAACGGAAGGTTCCGCCCCCGACGAGCGACCCCCTCAGCCGGAATTCGGCCCGTTGAACGGCCGTAAACGGATACAAACGGTTTGAATCAGCCTCAACGAACGTCCCCATTGGTAACCGGTCCGGCGGTAGGGTCACCCGGGTCAACACCCATGAACGCACGAGTTGCCCTCGCGATCACCCTCGCCCTGCTGCTGGCGACGGCCGGCGCTGGCGCCGTCGCCGCCGCGGGGTCCTCCACCAGCACGAATCACCAGCCAACGAACACCACGGTCGGTCAGGACCAGGCGAGCGCCCACGCGAACGGCTCCGCCTCGGCGGCCACGCACGAGGCCGACCACGGGAACGCCACGCGCGTGAACGCCACCAC
>Ga0102944_1002766_pt1 | contig 10013 bp, 8 predicted proteins | sample SalPonD_shore_MG_FD_78172 | JGI IMG/M metagenome (GOLD analysis project Ga0102944, IMG submission 78172) | Salt pond soil microbial communities from South San Francisco under conditions of wetland restoration - Salt Pond MetaG... | ecosystem: Environmental > Aquatic > Marine > Intertidal zone >... | reverse complement strand
TTCTTGAAAATATCGTAGAGATGACAGATATTAGCCCCGGGTTTTAACCCGGGGAATAAGGATCAATACATCATCCAAAAAGTCCTGTAAGGACGACACAAAATTTGCGCAGAATTATGACATCACACTAAGTGGACCCCACCCAAAAAAGCGGGTGGAGCCCACTGGACATAAAACCTATCAACCGAACGGGTTTCCATTTATAGAATGGCACTTCAATCAGAAAGTTTGGAAAAGATATTAGGCTATGGAATGAGGAGCTTAACAAGATATAAGCAGCCTGCCCTATTTGGAAGAAAGGAAAATAAAAAAAGAGGGGACAGGCGAACTACATCACGCCGCTACGACCTGCTACCGCTGCTGCCTTCCGGCCCTGACGGAGTTCACAGGGAGCTGGCTGCGTAGGACCTGTCCCCGAAGTCGCAAATATAAAGCTTCCTTATGGCCATTGTCAAATGCTATTTGGTAATTGTTTTGATAATACCACATTGTGCAATTTAATGCCCTATTATGAATGATGGCAGAGCCATCAGGTTTGCATTACAAGGCAGAACCTTGTAACGAGAAAGAAATATACGTTTCGAAGCGTTTGAAATTTGATTTTTGTAATTTGTGATTTCTCTCGAAGAGAACTTCATTTTGTAGTCATTCGGTACACGCCATCCCAGTCATCGGGCGGGGGATTGAGCTGTAACTTTTTGCATCGTTCTATAAATATTTGTGAGGGATTGGTTTTAATACCCGGAGTCTTGCCGGGCTGAAATTTCTCCAGGGCAGCCGACTCCTCAAACTTTTCTATTGCTTTGTCCCACACTCCATCCTGATAATACCGAGTACCGGCTTCAAAGATCTCGATACATTCCCGGTTTTCGGGCGTGATGTCTTCTTTCAGCCCCAGAATTTCATACACCCTGACCGGTTGACTGCGCCCCTTAACTATTATTTTATCGAGATATCGAAAAACGCAGCGGTCACCAAATTTTTCGGCTTCCTTCCTGGTCTCTTCCGTCACCATAGTATACACGCCGAACGATTTAGCCCCGCTTTCGCACCGGGCCGCCAGGTTTACGTCATCGCCCATCATCGTATAATTGAAACGACTGGCCGATCCCATATTTCCAGTCACCATCCTCCCCGTATTCAACCCGATCCGGTTTTGCATCTGGTGTACAATCTCCGGCCAATCATTATCTTCCGTTTCCCATTTATTCCGAAGCTCTGCGAGTTTTTTCTGCATTAATTGCGAAGTTACGCAGGCCCGGTAGGCGTGATCTTCCAATGGGACCGGCGCCCCGTAAAAGGCCACGATGGCATCCCCGATGTATTTATCCAGGGTTCCTCCCTGTTGCGTAATAATTGCGGTCATGGCCGATAAATATTCATTTATTAACCGGACCAGCTTCCTGGGCTCCATCTGTTCCGAAAATGAAGAAAAAGATTGTATATCACTGAAAAATGCCGTCATATACACTTCATCTCCACCCAATTCCGGTTCTTCACCTGATTCGATCATCTGTTCCACCAGCTCCGGAGACACATACGACTGGAACATCGACTTGATACGACGCTTCTCTTTCTGTTCCGTCATATATTCAACGGCCGTTGTCGTCACATATCCACCCATAATCGTAATAACCGGAGCCGAAACCTGCAGGATGTAATTGAAATCTAAGAACCCATAAATAACGCCCCCGAAATATAGTACGGCCAATCCCAGCATCACAAAAAATGATACAATACTGCCCAATGATCGAGTTAATAACACGGAGATGATGCTCAAAACTAACATTATAGCCAGGGTTGACAGCGTACCCATACGGTACAAATAATTCCCATCCAGGATGGTTTGGATGGCATTGGCATGCACTTCCACTCCGGGCATCGTGCCTTGGTTCGCTTGCGTCCCGCCTGTAAAGGGTGTGGAATGATAATCGTGCAGTTCCGGCATCGTAGCCCCGACCAAAACGATTTTATCCTTTAAAACGCCCTGCTTTAACAGGCCCATTTGAGGATCATTGAATGAATTGACGGGAAAAGCTTCTTTCTCAAAATTGGTGGTAAAAGTTGAGTCGTCGATGACCTGTTCAAATGAAATGCGTTTGAAAGTGCCCGGGGGACCATAATAATTGATTATCATGTTATTGGGTCCGGCCTTGGGTATGTGAAATGGGCCATAATCCAACTGTTTGGATTGCTCCGTAACCGAAACGCTGTCCAACCCTTTATAAATACGAAGTGCCTGCAATCCCAGCGCGTAAAATTTTTGCCCCTGGAACTGCTGTTCTAACAGGTATCTTCGCAGGAAATCATCCGAATCCAACAAATTAGATACGACTCCGAATTGATTTGAATTGGCCTTTTTCAGCACGGACAACGGCTCAACCTTGCTTATTTCAGAGGAACGGCTTCCAGCCTGTTGTTGATTGCTTCGAAATATTTTTCCCGCCAGAACCACGTTCCCGTATTTTTTTAGTGCATTGGCAAACAGGGTATCATTGGCCGGGTTGTAATGATCCTGTTGATCAAAAATAATATCGAACGCAATGGCTTTAGCCCCGGCCCGATTCAGGTTTTTGATCAGATGGGCATACAGCTTGGTCGGCCAGGGGTACTTGAAGGGAATTTCTTCATCCGCTTTCTGGCTGATGGTAACCAATACGATTGGGGAATCCGATACCCTTTTCGGTCCCCGAAGTTCAAAAAGCTGATTTTGTATTTTCAGTTCAACCGTCTGAAAAATCCGTAATTGTGAAACTAAGAGAGCACCCACAAACGTCACCGTAATTAAGAGTCCGGTTCGGAGCCCTGGATTTTTCGTTATGGTTTCGCTGATTCCCATAAATTCTAAAAACTGTAAATATAGCGTGCTTCCAGGAGCTGATCATTGGATATAGCTCCCGGCCCAACCTGATTCACCACGTTGGTATAACTCATGTTGACCAGGATGGCGTGATGCGATGTAATATTATATTTAGCTCCGCCCCGAATGATATAACTATTGCTTTCCAACTTCTTAACCTGTCCTGACTTGGGCGCGTAGTAATCATCCAGGTAGTTCCCGGGGGTATTGTTATCATTGGAACCGAGTGATTGTGAGGTCGATTTATTGATAGTGAGCGCTAAATCCGTAGAGAGTTGCAATTTGTTTTCCAACAAGTAGAGCTGACTACCCACATTTATACCGGTAATTTTAATTTCTGACAACCCGCTTACCGATTTGGTGTCGTTATAACTGACGGCAAAATTCGTATTCAGCGGCAGGTTATTGTACCGGTTTTTCAAGCTGAAGGAATAGGCCTGACTGTTGGTATTTCCGTAGTTGAAAACCTGGTCATCGGTTTTCATAAACATATAATTGACGCTGGCGTCATTAATAATATTAAATAGCTTAAATTGCTGGGTTACCGATCCCGAGAGCTGAATGGTATTATTGGATCGGGGGTCGGGCAGTACTACGGCACTGTCTGCCGCCACCTGCCGCACATTGCGGATGGCGGCATATTTCTTTTCACCACTGAGGAAAGGATTTGATCGTTGGACGCCGTTATCTCGCGTACGCAATTTCATTCCCACGCTTAACCTTGGCAAGGAACGTTTGATGGGGTACCAACTGACGTTACTGCGCATCGTGTTGGTAGTGGTTGTGGCCTCCTGGTTATTGATAACATTGTCCTGTAACTGCTCGTATCCCATCGTAAAATATAGCTGGTTATTAAACCATCGAAGGCGATCGGACAGTGTATAACCGGCAATATCCCTTCGAATCGTGGAGTTCGCCAGGGAGTTATAATCCGGCCCTATCCAACGGTATTGCAGTTTCAAATTATTTCGCAAATAGTTAAGAGATAACCTAGATTGACCGGCAAAAATGCTTCGCGGTACAAAAGGCTGCAATTCCCGGGTTCCATCTGCCTTCTGCTTAAATTTGAAAGGCAACGTATTCATCTGCTCGTTGATAATAATCAGCCATGAAAGCCGGGAAAGCATATTTTCCACATCATTATTGAGATCAATGCCCAGGTCTTCCGCTTTTTGCTGTGTAAGCACTCCGCCGCTGATATCCTGGTTCAACAAACTGGCAGCCCCTTCTGCATCGAGCTGAATGCGGTCTTTATCCATGTTGATGCTTAAATCGGTTCCGGCCATCACGTTGCCTTCAGGCTTGGGATTGGATCCATTCACCTGTAGCTGATCCGGATGCGACTGTAACCAGTTTTTTTCTTTGGCATTCAGCCCCTGCGCCAACGTGGGCCGCAGAGTTATCAAGTCATTAAAATTCTGAATGGGGGAAATGGAAGTAGTGTCGTCTTCCACTTTAAGAGCATTAACCCCCCATTGAATATGTCGACCGTTACCAAAGCTCACCCGGCCGCCCATAATGTTTCGCCGGTACATGCCACGTCCCCTGTCCTGGAAGCCCAGGCTAAACGAAGAATCGACCACGGCCCCGCCACTGGAATAAACCGCTACCGTATCCAAACTTGCCTGGATGGGCTTATATATATTCGTAATTCGGCGATTTAACCGCCCATAGAGAAACTGCACATTGATATTCCGGTTGGCGAGATGAATGCCCGAATACACACCGCGAACCCGCCGGCCGGCCAGGGTTATACGGCTCAGGGTCGGATAAAAGTGGCCGGCTTTCAAATCGATCCATTTCCCATACCGTAATTCTGCACCATACCGGTTTTGGGGCTGCAGGCGCGGTGATTCCTGACTGGTTAACAGCCCGTTCACCCGGTACTGCAACAAACCGTAATTCCCGGATACACGAAATTTGCCACGGGTGGCGTTATCCGGCTGACCTGAAATGACCTGGTTGCGTGCCCCCACTTGTACCTGACCGGAAAACGAATTCCCCGAACCTTCAACCAAGGCATCACGGGATACCAACTGCGATACATTCACAACGCTAAAATCCCAGGTCGCAATTTTGGCCGTACTATCCCCTTTCGAGTAGGTTACCGTGGCATTGTGCTTTCCTTCAGCAATATTCTTCGGAACATACGACAAAAAATACGCACTGGCTTTGGACTTTTCGGTAATATCCTCACCATCCAGCTTCAGTTTAAACTCGCCTTTTTCAATTTCCGGGTTATCATAAAAAAACGTGATGGCCACCAGGGCATCGCCTTGCGTCATTTTTCCATTAGGTTCGGGAGAAAGAATGGTATACTTAATTTTATCGGCCAGCGGCCATCTGTGGCTTTTCCGGTCCGGCGACTCAACAATTTGTACCTGTACCGGGTTATCCTTTGGATTATTATTCGGGTAAGTGATACGCGAACCATCCGTCAGCTCAGCTATGAAATAGTATTCCAGACTCCCCGCATTTTTATCCACTGAGAGAGAGGTATGGAAGATATCTCTATTCATTTCAGCCCGGTTGCGTTTATACGAAACATCGCCATCGGAACGATAGAATACACTCGCTTCCTGCACCTGATCGGGATTGATGCCCGGGACCGAAAACTCAAGACGTACCGGTTGCTGGCGTTCGATAACGGTGGGTGCCTGATGCTGCACCCTGAACTGCGAGGAAACCGTTTTGAACCCCGTCAATAAAAGCACGCATAAAAATGACAGTAATAATTTATTAACCATAATAATACTATCCCCTGTTCATTACCTGAGACCTAAACAATCGTAAAATTAATTAGAGTGCTTTGTAAAACCAGGGATTTTGAAATCTCCCGAAAACTTTCAGCAAGAATTTAACTAAAAGCACGGTCTAACAAAGTTCTCTAACTATTGATCACACTGCCGTGATTCATGATTACCCGTAGAATAACCACATAATTTCCTAATTTCAGCGGTGAAGCTTCATCAAAATCATTCGACTTGCAATTACCCGATAATCCACCCTCCGGACTTTTATTTTTTGCTATTTATGGTGATAACCGTTTAAGCATTTTAAACTCAGAGACTTCAATCATCAATCATTATCATAATAATCGAGATTGATTTGATGAAGCTGACCGTTTTTATCCCTGAATTTCAGGCGAAGTTTCTTGGGCTTCATTTTGCTGTCCATCTGATCGAACTCATCCTCACGATCCTGCATTTTCGACTTCTTCATTTTTCCGGTGGTAATAACCGTCCCTTCCGAGTTTACCTGTCCATACATGCCTGGGGTAATACTCACTGATTCCCCGGTTTTGGCCGCCGTCACCACCACTTCGCCTTCCGAAACCCAGATATAACTTTCCCCTCCACTTCCAACCGAAGTTCCGAATTTGGTTCCCTTCACCGACGCCACCGATGAAGGCGTAGCCACATCAAAATCACTGCGAGAACGAGGCGTGACATTCAAAAATATCTCCCCTGCATCCAACACTATTCGCGTAGCTGTACTTTTATTGCTGTTATCCACCTGCCCATTGACCACCAGCATGGAGTTCGGCTTTATTTTTGCCAGGCTGTTATCCATAAACTGTACCGCGGCATAGCCGTCGCTGCCCGTTGTCAATGTATCGCCGTCAAAGAGTTGTTCCGCTTTTTGTGCTTTCCTGTTTTTATCCACATTCCGGTTCATCACATCCACTTCGGGTTTAAAGCGCCGGACAATAGCGAGGGGACGTTTCGCCAGGTTCGTCCAAACATGACTGGGTACTGCTGCCAGCCCAAAAAGCAGCACCCCGGATACCAACAACAATTTTTTCAGATTAAAATTTTGCATATCCCATTCCTCACTGGCTTTCAATAGTTACCTTTATATCTCCATTGCGTATTTTTTCCATAAATTCGTTCAATTTTTGAAGCATGGCCGGTCCCGAATAGGTTTGCCCATTTATGACGATGGATTGCAAGTCCATATCCCCCGAAAGAATCTCATTAAACGTCTCGTCACTGAGAATACCCTTCAAACTCTGCTGTATCTCTCGTTTCATTTCGGTATTCCCGGAAGACGAATTCTGGTCGGCCATGGTAAAACTCCAGATCTCCGAACGCTGTTCCTGGGTACCGGATGCGGTTTTCAATAATGCGCTGACCTGCCAGTAATAGGTTGCTCCCGGATTCAATTGCTGAACCCCGGAAGACGGGAACTGAAAACTCGGCTTATTCACAATAGCGTCCGCCATTTCATATTGCAGCAGGGTACCGCCGTTATGGGTTCCATTTTCGAGCATCGGGTCCGTACTTCGGGCACTTTCGAGGAGCGTTTCCGGCGTATCGGTACCGTTGGCCTTCACAACAATGACGCGATAATGGGTACCGATTTCTCCTTCCCAGCTAAACTCGGGAAACGCATTATATAAAGTAGAACCAGAACCGACTACATCGCCCGGAGCTTTTATATAAATATCCCGCGTTTCGGAGATCGGTTTGGTTCCAATGGTAGCCGAAGATGTTGCCACTTTTTCGCCTCCGTTCACGCGGTTTTCGCCCTGGTAAATATCTACCTGCAGCGTAAAAGCGTCATTGGGCAGACGCGTTTGGCCCTCCAGGCTATTTACAAAATCTTTCCCCTGGTCGGTCAATCCTCCATAAAAGTGTAAGGGATCCTGAATACCGGGCAACCCATTCTGCAAACTGTTATTGGTAGCATATACTACCTGGTTGGGCTCCAGGTGGAAAGGATAGTGTCCGCGCTGATCAATTTCTGCGATCACCCCATGTTGCGTAGAACTCACCGTTACATGAAAATAGAGCTTCTCCTGTGGTCGATCCGTATCATTTCGGATTAATAAATTGGCCAGTTTCTCGCCTTGTCCCTGCCGATTGACGCCCAGCGTGGTCAAACCAAGCACCTGGGCGTTTGTAACGAGGTCTTCGAGCTGAATATCCAGTTCAATATTTTGTTGAGCCCGTGCAGCCCCCGGTTTTACGGCCATTAGACCGCAAACGATTAATGAGAAGAGTGTAACCCTAATCAATTTTTGCATCTTGAAAACCCCGTTTAGCTGTAACCTCTGTCGCGACTGAAAATATATAAACCGCAAATTATAATAACAGAAGATTAAAAAACTTTAATATATCCCAAATTGTTATAGATAATATTAATAAAAACATTATAAAAAAGATACTTTATTGCTTTTTTTGAAAAATTTGGGCTTTTTTAAATTTCTGAAACATTTCTGCTTTAAATCTATTAAATTAAACAGGTGGCAAGTTATATGATTGAGGGGCATGAAATTATCTGTCAGGGATACATTTTTAAAAATACTTGCCAAGTTGGAACTTTTGAAGGTAAAGTGAGTTATTGGTATAGGTTATGTACTAATAGGAGGCTTTACAAAGCCCTCTAATAAAAACTCAACTTATTTGGCAACAACACGGATATGTTACATAAAATGGGAATTTGGAACTATGCTTTTTTATAAACTTGATATGGAGACAACTCGTATCGTTTACAGCATTTTCCTGCGCAATGTTTCCCGTGCTCTTTATTGTTATAGAAAAATATTTGTCAATTTCTTTGTGGACAAAGAACATTATTATCGCGACCACCATCCGTGGTTCAGGCAATTAACTATTGAGATGAATAGCAACCAAACCATTCAGAAACAAAAAAAGCCGACCCTGATAATGGCCGGCTTGGTTGTGGAGCTACGGGGATTCGAACCCCGGACCTCTTGCATGCCATGCAAGCGCTCTAGCCAACTGAGCTATAGCCCCATCGAGATCACCTAATATAAAAGTTTAAATTATTTTATGCCAACTATTTCAGGTTTTTTGTTTCTATTGTTTGAATTGTACCGTATCATTATTTTATTAGTCTATAATATTAACGTGCAGAAGGATTTTTTGTATGGTAACTACATTAAAATTAATAACACCATCTAAATAAACATAATCCCACAGGAGTATATTACCAATGAAAAGAGCTCTCAATTTACTACTGATATCCTTTTTAGTTTTTGGAGGTATAACTATTCAGTATGGTTGTAAATCTAGTGAACCGGCTGTTCAGAAACCCGTTGATACTGATGGTGACGGGCTAACAGACGCACAAGAAGCCAAGCTGGGTACGAATCCAAACAAAGCTGATACCGACGGCGACCGCCTGTCAGATGGCGACGAAGTTAACAAGTATAAAACCGATCCATTGAAAGCCGACACCGATGGCGATGGCCTTTCTGACGGCGATGAAGTATTATCTCATGGAACGGATCCCCTTAAAGCTGATACGGATGGCGACGGCCTGAACGACGGTGATGAAATTAATCAGTACCACACGGATCCGAAGAACAAAGATACGGATGGTGACGGTCTTAACGACTACGAAGAAGTAATGACCCACAATACTGATCCCAATAAGGCTGACTCAGACGGCGATGGCTTCACCGACGGACAGGAAATTGACATGGGTACCGATCCGCTTGATGCTCAGGATCCTGCTTATATCCGTGACGGTGATCTTTCTACCATCAACTTCGACTTTGACAAGTCTAACATTGATGACACGGCTGCTAATCTGCTTTCTGAAAACGTACAGAAATTGCTGGATGCTCCGAACTTCAACATTCGCATCGATGCTTATACTGACCATATTGGTACCGATCAGTATAACCTGCGACTGAGTAAACGTCGTGCCAACTCTGTTGAACAATTCTACAACAAGAACGGTGTTTCTCAGGACCGTATTGAGGCACGCGGCTTAGGTAAAGCTCCGGTTCCCTGCTATCAGCAAACCGAAGAAAAAGGCTGCCGCAAAAACCGTCGTGCAGAAACGCATCCCGTTAGTCCATACAAATATAAGCCCAGCAATTAATCATAATTTTTGCTGAAATCCTTTTAAAGGCGGACCTGCCAGGCAGGTTCGCCTTTTTTTATTTAGGTATATGAATACCCTCATCCTAAATCCTTCTCCCATGGGGAGAAGGACTTTTTTTTTCTTTGAGAGGCAAGAAGTTTGATTACTTTATAATTCTATAGCATCAACCTTTCCACGGTTTGTAACCGTGGAAAGGTTTTCTTTTTAGCTGGGAATCTGGCCAAATCTTACGAATTTTCAGTAGATTTAGCTAAGTCCGACAGGCTCCTAGTGTCATGTCAAGGCTTACTTG
>Ga0102944_1002764_pt1 | contig 10014 bp, 8 predicted proteins | sample SalPonD_shore_MG_FD_78172 | JGI IMG/M metagenome (GOLD analysis project Ga0102944, IMG submission 78172) | Salt pond soil microbial communities from South San Francisco under conditions of wetland restoration - Salt Pond MetaG... | ecosystem: Environmental > Aquatic > Marine > Intertidal zone >... | reverse complement strand
GCCGCTGCCGGCTCGACCTCCAGGTTGATGCGGCCGACCCGTTCCTCTCGCGGCATCAGCCGCCAGCAGGCCGGCCTCGTGCAGCACGTGAGCCGTGCCGATGGTGGGATGCCCGGCGAACGGCAGTTCGCTGGCGGGTGTGAAGATGCGCAGGGCGGGCGGGTCACGGGGGATCACAAACGCGGTCTCGGACAGATTGAACTCCGCGGCGATGGCCTGCATCTCCGCGTCGTCCAGCCCGCGCGCATCCGGCAGGACGGCCAGCGGGTTGCCGCTGTAGGCATGGTCGGTGAATACGTCGCAGGTCAGAAACTCGTAGCGCCCGCCCACGGATTTTCCCTCTGTCCTGTTGTCTCGGTCGCCGCTCATTGGTCCGCGCCGGAGAGGGCGGCGAGCGAGCGCAGATCCGCTGCGACGGTGTGCAGGCGCCGGACGGCGGCCTGCGTCTGGGTCGCGCTCAACGTTTCTCCCAGGTCCACCAGGAGGTGCCCGATTGCCCCGGCGAGTGCCTCTGTCGCCCTGCGCTGGCGCGGGCGCCGCGCGGCGAGATCGACCCACCAGGCCTCGAGATGGTGCGCCACGGGCTGCGCGCCCGCATCCGCGTCAAGCCGCGACAGCAGGCCAGCCTGCATCCGCACACGATAGTGGTACCAGCTGCCGGCCGTATCCGGCAGGTCGCCCGCGCGCCGGTGCACGAGTGCCTTCTGGCGCACATCGAGGGGGCCGGTCCAGCGCTCGACCTGGCGAATGACCCGCTCGGCGAGGACGCGCTCACGCTCGTCCGCGCTTCGCACAACGTACTCACTGCGATAGTCCGCATTGCGCTGGCGCATGCGCTCGGCCAGGTGGCGCCGCTGGGCCGAGTCGAGGTCGGACAGGACAGCGCTCAACCAGGGCAGCATCGAGCGCACGGTATCATCGTAGAGCGTGGCCAATCGCGCCTGTGCCCACGCGGCATCGCCGTGCTCGAATCCGCCGCTGTCGGTGCGCGCGGCCAGCTCGTCGAGAAAATCCGCATAGCGCGGCAGCATCGTGTGCCGAACGTTCTCCAGCCACGGCTCCAGGCGTGCGCGCAGCGCTTCTTCCTGTTCCGGCCGCAAGGCGAGCCAGTCGTTCGCGCGCTCGACGATCACCTCGTCGGCGCGGTCCCAGGCGAGCTCCATGAAACTGCATGAGGCGAGCAGCGCCAGCGCCGCCCCGGCGATCACGACCCGGAGCCAGCGGGGGAGGGTCAGGCTGCGCACGGGCGCGCCCCGGCTGCACGCGCAGCGCCGGGGTGGTGCGAATTGCGGACGAGTGCCATCGGACAATACCATTACGTAGTGACCGGGGCGCCCGCACATGGCGGCGCGCGGGCCTGGCTCGTATGAGCCGTGATCACGACACGAAGTTCCCCGGTCCGTGCGGACGCGGCCGCTCGACCTTGTCGGGTCAGTGCGCGAGCCGTACCATTTCCGCTCCGGACTGCAAGCAACGTCCAGCCGCGCCCTCGGCCCATGCCCGAATTCGACTATCCTGTCTGGCGTGATTCAGCGGGCGAGCCGCTTGGCTGCCGCGAGAAGCTGCGCGTGCTCAACGGGAACCTCGAGGAAATCCGGGAGCTGGCGCAGGACGCGCTGGAAGACGCCGTGCTGATGGGGTGCGACGAGGCGCAGGTCCGGCGCGTGATGCACCAGCTGGTCGATGCGCTCGACAATCCGTATCGGTAATCGTGAACCAGGCGCAGCAGGAATCATCAATGACCATTACCGAAGGCTTCACCGGCACCGTCGGTAACACGCCCCTGATCCGCCTGCCGCGGCTCTCGGACGAGACCGGTTGCGAGATCCTCGGCAAGGCCGAGTTTCTCAACCCGGGCGGATCCGTGAAGGACCGGGCGGCAATGGGCATCATCGATGCGGCGGAGGCCGCCGGCGAGCTGCGCCCCGGGGGCGTCGTGGTCGAGGGTACGGCCGGCAACACCGGCATCGGCCTCACGCACATCTGCAACGAGCGCGGCTACCGCTGCATCATCGTGATCCCGGAGACCCAGTCACAGGAAAAGATGGACCTGCTGCGCACGCTCGGCGCCGAAGTCCGCCCGGTGCCGGCCAAGCCGTACAAGGATCCCGGCAACTACCAGCACGTCGCACGGCGCGTGGCCGAGGAGACGGACAACGCCATCTACGCGGCGCAGTTCGACAATACGGCCAACCGGGACGCCCACTACCGCACGACCGGGCCGGAGCTCTGGCGCGAAACGTCTGGCCGGCTCGACGCCTTCGTCGCCGCGACGGGAACGGGCGGCACACTCGCCGGCGTGGCCCGATTTCTCAAGGAACAGGACGACCGTGTGCGGATCGTGCTCAACGATCCGCCGGGCAGCGCGCTGTATCACTGGGTCAGGCACGGCGAGCTCAAGGCCATCGGCGACGGCTCCATCACCGAGGGCATCGGCACGAGCCGGATCACGAAGAACCTGGAAGGCACGCCGATCGACGATGCCGTGATGCCCAGCGACCAGGAAGCCGTGGACATGGTGTATCGCCTGCTCGACGAGGAAGGGCTGTTTCTCGGCGGCTCCAGTGGACTCAACGTGGCGGCCGCGGTCGCGGTGGCGCGCGAGCTCGGGCCGGGGCACACGATTGTCACCGTGCTCTGCGACAGTGGGGCGCGCTATCAGTCGCGGCTGTTCAGTCCCGAATGGCTCGCCGGCAAGGGCCTGAAAGCAAGGCGATGAGTCCGGCGGGCGCGGGGAGAGGGGAGCGCATCACCACGGGTGGCGATCGCCTTTCCAGGTGAGGAACCGGGTGGAATCCGCCGGCGCGAGCCCGTCAATGACCGCAATCATCCCTTCCACCGACTCGCGCGGGCTCAGCGTCGCCTGTGTGCCCCCCAGGTCCGTCTGCACCCATCCGGGATGCAGCGCCACCACGATGATGCCCTCGTCCGCCAGATCATGGCCGGCGGCACGGGTGAGCATGTTCAGCGCAGCCTTGCTCGATGCGTAGCTGTAGTGCCGGCCGTATTCCTTCTTCTCGAGCGAGCCCATCGACGACGAGATGTTGACGATGCGGGGGCGGTCGCCACCCACGAGCAGCGGCCGGAAATGCTGCGCCACGATCATTGGCGCGATGGCGTTGACCGCGAACACGCCCTGCATTGCCGCGGCGTCGAGATTGGCGAACTCCTCGCCGCGTGGCGAGAGGCCGGCATTGTTCACCAGCACGTCGAGCGTGCCGTCGCCGTCCGCCTGGACGGCCGCCACGGCGGCCCGGATGGAGGCTTCGTCGGTGACATCGAGCGGGAGCACGACCACGTTGTCGCGCTCGTCGGCGACCTCCTGGAGCGCTGCAGCCTGACCCGGGTCGCGGCAGGTGGCGAACACACGGGCGCCGCGGGCCGCGAACCGGCGCACGAACTCGAGGCCGAGGCCACGGCTCGCGCCGGTTATCAGCACACGCTCGCCATGAGGGTCCGGCGATCCCATGGCTGAGCTCAGTCCCCCTGCACGGTGACGATCACGTGGCGGCGATAGCCGCGATAGCGGTGCTCCCAGACGTAGACGCCCTGCCACGTCCCGAGCGCAAGCCGGCCGTCCGTGACGGGCAGCATGAGATCGGAATGGGTCAGGACGGTGCGTACGTGGGCGGACATATCGTCCGGGCCCTCCGCGCGATGCACGAACATGGCGTCGCCGTCGGGGACGAGCCGGCCGAGGAAGGTCTCCAGGTCGCGCCGCACGTCCGGGTCGGCGTTCTCGCACAGCATCAGCGAGGCGCTGGTGTGCTGCAGGAACACGTGCGCGAGCCCCGTGCGGATGCCGCTGTCGGCGACCACGCCGGCGACTTCGCGCGTGATCTCGTGCGTAGTGCGTGCCTGCGTGGCGATGGTGAGTTGCGCTTGGTGCATCCGGACCTCAGGGATTGAGCATCGTCCACTGCCACTGCTCGCCATCGAACCAGCAGAGCTCGCGCTCGTGCTGGCGATAGCGGCGCTCGAGCCAGAACTCGATGCGGTCCGGCACGACCCGGAATCCGGACCAGTACTCGGGCCGCGGCACCTCCGCGCCCTCGAAGCGCTCCCGGTATTCCGCGAGGCGGGCCTCGTACTCCTCGCGGCTCGCCAGCGGTTCGGACTGGTGCGAAGCCCACGCGCCGAGCTGGCTCTCGCGCGGGCGCGTGGCCCAGTAGGCATCGGCCTCCGAATCGCTGACGCCTTCCACTCGCCCTTCGATGCGAACCTGCCGCGACAGCGACTGCCACAGGAACAGCAGGGCCGCCTGCGGGTTCTCGTGCAGGTCGCGGCCCTTGCGGCTGTTGTGGTTCGTGTAGAACACGAAGCCGGCCTCGTCGAAGCTCTTCAGCAGCACCGTGCGCGCACTCGGGCGGCCGGAGCGATCGGCGGTGGCTACGGTCACTGCGGTCGATTCGCCCGGCTCGGCGGACTGCGCCTGCTGGAACAATCCGCGGAACCGCTCGATGGCCTCGATCAGCAGGGGATCCGTCTCTCCCGCCATCGACTGTTACGCCGTTTCCCTTGCCGTGGCCATCTGTCGCAGCACGTAGTGCAGGATGCCGCCGTTACGGTAGTACTCGCGCTCCTTGGGCGTGAGTAGCCCGACCTTCGCCGTGAACTCGATCGGCTTGCCGGACTCCGGCGTGGCCGTGACCTTCACCTCCCCCGCATCACCGTTGTCGAGACCGGTGATGCTGTAGGTCTCGGTCCCCTGCAGGCCCAGGGTCTCGGCATTCTGCCCTTCGGGGAAGAGCAGGGGCAGTACGCCCATGCCGATCAGGTTGGAGCGATGGATGCGCTCGAAGCTCTCCGCGATGACTGCCTGCACGCCGAGGAGCTTGGTGCCCTTCGCCGCCCAGTCGCGCGACGAGCCCGTGCCGTACTCCTTGCCGGCGATCACGACCAGCGGCACGTTGTCCTCGCGGTACTTCATCGCGGCGTCATAGATCCACATCTGCTCGCCGCTCGGCTGGTGCCGGGTCACGCCGCCCTCGGTGCCGGGCGCCAGCAGATTGCGCAGCCGGATATTGGCGAAGGTGCCGCGCATCATCACCTCGTGATTGCCGCGCCGCGAGCCGTAGGAGTTGAAGTCCCGCGGCTCGACGCCCCGGTCCATGAGCCACTGTCCGGCCGGGCTGTTCTTGGCAATCGCGCCCGCCGGCGAGATGTGATCCGTCGTCACGCTGTCGCCCAGCAGCGCTAGGACGCGGGCACCGCTGATATCGCTCACCGGGGCCGGTTCGGCGCTGATGCCGTCGAAGAAGGGCGGATTCTTGACGTACGTCGAGGCGTCGTCCCACTCGTACAGCTCGCCCTCCGGAGTCGGCAGGCTGTTCCAGTTGTCATCGCCGCCGAACACGGTGCCGTAGTTGCTCTCGAACATGCCGGCATCGATGTGCTGCGTGATCATCTCCTGGATTTCCTGCGGCGACGGCCAGATGTCGCGCAGATACACGTCCTTGCCTTCGCTGTCCTGGCCGAGCGGCTCCTCGTTGAGATCGGCATTCATGGTGCCGGCGATTGCGTAGGCGACCACCAGCGGCGGCGAGGCCAGGAAGTTCATGCGCACATCGGGATGGATGCGCCCTTCGAAGTTGCGGTTGCCGGACAGCACGGAGCAGCAGATCAGGTCGTGGTCGTTGATCGCGTCACTGATCTCCGGCCGCAGCGGGCCCGAGTTCCCGATGCAGGTCGTGCAACCGTACCCGACGACGTAGAAACCGAGCTGCTCCAGATCATCGAGCAGATCGGTGCGCTTGAGGTAATCCGTGACCACGCGCGAGCCGGGGGCCAGGCTTGTCTTCACCCAGGGCTTGACTGGAAGCCCCCGCTGAAGGGCATTGCGCGCCAGCAGGCCGGCCCCGATCATCACGGCCGGGTTGGAGGTGTTCGTGCAGCTCGTGATGGCGGCGATCACGACGTCGCCGTCGTTGAGCTCGAACTGCTTGTCGTCCATCTCCACCTCGGCCCAGCCGGGCGGCTCCGCCTGCGCGGATCCCACCGCGGTGGCGCCGCCTTCGCCCTCGAATCGGGCCTCGTTGTTCGAGCGGTTGGCCCGGTCCTCGACCAGCGGCTCGAGGTGCTTGTGGAAATGCTGCTTGGCGGTGCGCACAGGGATGCGGTCCTGCGGCCGCCGCGGACCGGCGATGCTCGGCTCCACGTCGCCGAGATCGAGCTCGACCACGTCGGTGTACTCGGCGTCCGCGTCGCCGTCGTCACGCCACATTTGCTGCTCGCGGGCGTACTGCTCGACGAGCTGGATCTGCTCCTCGCTGCGGCCGGTGAGCTCCATATAACGCAGTGTCTCGCGGTCCATGGGGAAGATCGCGCAGGTGCTGCCGAACTCGGGCGACATGTTGCCCAGGGTCGCGCGATCGGCGAGGGGGAGGTGGGACAACCCGTCACCGAAGAATTCGACGAAACGTCCCACCACGCCGCGCTGGCGCAGCATTTCGGTGACCGTCAGGACCAGGTCCGTCGCGGTCGCGCCCTCGGGCAGGCTGCCCGTGAGCTTGAAGCCGACCACCTGCGGGATGAGCATCGTGATCGGCTGGCCGAGCATCGCCGCCTCGGCCTCGATACCGCCCACGCCCCAGCCCAGCACGCCGAGGCCATTGATCATCGTTGTGTGCGAGTCGGTGCCGACGAGGGTATCGGGGTAGGCCTCCAGCGACCCGCCGACGTTGCGTGCGAATACCACGCGGGCCAGGTACTCGAGGTTCACCTGGTGCACGATGCCGGTATTCGGCGGCACGACCTTGAAGTTGTCGAATGCCTGCTGACCCCAGCGGAGGAACTGATAGCGCTCCTTGTTGCGCTCGAACTCGATCTCGTTGTTGCGCTCGAGCGACTGCGGGTTGCCGTAGACGTCCACCTGCACGGAGTGGTCGATCACGAGCTCCGCCGGCGAGAGCGGGTTGATCCGCTTCGGGTCGCCGCCGAGCTCGCGCATGGCCTCGCGCATGGCGGCAAGATCTACGACGGCGGGCACACCGGTGAAATCCTGCAGGATGACGCGGGCGGGCGTGAACGCAATCTCGTGCGACGGCTCCGCCTTCGGGTCCCAGTTGATCAGTGCCTCGATGTCGTCCCGGGTCACCGTCTCGCCGTCCTCGAACCGGAGCAGGTTCTCCAGGAGGACCTTGAGCGAGTAGGGCAGCCGGTCGATCCGGTCGCGGCTCGCGACCGCATCCAGGCGGTACATCCCGTAGTCGCGTCCGTTGACGTTGAGCGAAGCGCGCGCGTCAGAGCTTGCAGTCATGAATCCTCCGGATAACGGACCGGGCAGGCCCCGGGAAAGGAAGGTCACCGAATTATAGTCCGAAGGCGAGGGTGCCATCGATGCCCGGCCTGTTCGCACGCCTCACTCCATGCGATAAGACCCATTAAATACAGAAAAATCAGTAACCTGAGAATATTTTTTCCGCCGTATGTCAAGAATATCCCTCAACCGCAGTTCGAGACTTCCATCGACGTTATAAGTAGAAGAAACAGAGAGTTGCACTATTGTTCTCGATTCATTCGAGTATTGGCGAGTCACGGCGATTGAAAGGGGCTATCGCGCCGCCGGCACCTCGTCGAGGCCTCGATCCGGGGCGGGACGCTCGCGGTACGGTGACGTTGGGGCCAGGACTCCCCGCTCGGCCCGACGGGTCTGCACCGTTGATCCCGATCAAGGTGGGACGCCCTCAGCGGCAGTGACCTCCACATCGCCGCATACTTCGGCACAAGCCCAAGAATTAGCAACAGTGGAGTTGAATGGATGGCGACCCGATTCCTGCTTGCGCTGGGGATGGCGCTTGCGACAGTTGCAGCCGGCCATTTCGTGCACGACAACGCCCTAGACGAGGAGTAGGCACCCCCGAGGCAGGGTGTCGCACCGCGGACACCCGTCGGAACCGGCAGGGCGCATCCGACATAGGGTGCGTCCTTTTTCGTGGTGCGCCAGGCATGGCGCGCAGCGCCATGACCTGGCGCTGTCCCGATGGCTGTGATGGCCATCAGGATGACTTGGGGGTGCAAGTCCCCTACGGACCGTGATAGCGGGAACCGTTAGCCGAACAGCAAGGGCTGGCGCCGCGAGGCGGGGTGTGAAGGAAGCTGCAGGCAAACATCCGGCCCGACGAACAGCAACCGCATACGAGGCAGCCGTCTGCGGGCGAGGGACCAAGGAACCCGAAGCCCGATCGCTATCCGGGAGCAGACGGCAGTAGATGCGGCGGGTCGATGGATGAAAGGTCGCGCGTCTTACCCTGGGAGGTCTGTCAGCCCGCCTTTGGGCTACCGGTGCCGAGAGGCGCCGGGACGGGGTGGCAGAAGTCAGTAGAGGCCATGGTAGCCGGTGGCACCAGCCGGCGAAGGGCCGAACCTGCCGTGAGCAGCGCAAGGGTGGTCATCTCGACCGGGCTGGGGCAGCCGCTTCGCGAGAAGGCCGCCGGTGTATGCAGTAGGGACTTCCGGCCCCGGTGGCGCCCGTCGATCCGGCGACGTGACCCGCCGGCCTACCCGATGTGCGGCATGTCCCGATCGGCGTGAGCGGGGGCCTCGTATCCACACGGCGGGGGCGGGGCCAACGCGGTTCGACCGGCTGAGCCCCGATGCAACGGCTGCAACGTCTGCAGCCTGCTTGATCTGTATCAAGACGACGCAAACTCGCCGATTCGCCCCACGGCGCCATTGATAACCGTCAACTCCGTGCGAGATCTGCCCCCGATAATCAGAAGCGAGGGCGAATGATGGTCATCGCCCCGAGGCATTGGAGCAAACAGCAATGAGCAGAAGAGGGTTGGGACGGGGCCTGCTGGTCACCGCGATCGCGCCGGCAGCGCTGGCGTTGACGTTGGCCGGATGCGGCGGGAACGGTTCGTCGAGCGACATCAAGCCCGAACGAATCGTGGAAGCGAACCTGGGGGCCCAGGTGGCCCAGGTAGGGGGTGCGACCAATGCCGTTGCGCGGTTCGAGGACGGCAGCGGCACGACGTGGTCGTTGTACAACATGGCGGACCGTCTGGCGGTTACCCCCGTGCAGACCACGAAAGGGGCGGTCTACGAAGTCCGGCTGCCGGCGGCGATCCAGGACATCGCGGTCGTCGAGGACGCGGGTACCCGCTACGCGCTGGTTGCCGTAGGGCGCGCCGGCATCGCGGTGGTCGATGTCACGACGCCCTCCGCCATGACGATCCTGAGCACGGTCCCCGTGAACTACTATCAGGATGGCATCACCTACGCAGAAGGCGGCGGCGGCCTGGTCTTCGACCAGGTGATCGAGAGCGACAGCGGCCACGTCGCTGCGCTCGAGACGGACGGCACCACGTTGTGGATCGCCGACCGTGACTACGGCATTCATCGCACGGGGCTGTCGAACCTGCTGGGGGCGACACCCGTCACCGAGGCAGACGGCACACTGCAGATCGATGCCGAGGTCTACACGTTGCAGTACGCCGGCGAGAACCCCTGGGGCGGGCCGGTGGACCTGCAACTGCGTGACGGTCGCCTCTACGCGGCGCTCGGATTCCTCGGCGTCGGCGTCTACGATCCGGACAGCCTGGCCCGCGTCGGACAGTACAACCTGTACACGGACGCCTCGGTCACCGAAGATTGGTTCATCGACATGGACGTTGCCACCGAGGTCCAGAGCGGAAATCTGGACCCCGACACGGGCATGCCGAACTACGACCAGGCGTCGTTCGAGATCCTGGAGGTCTGGCACGGCGACGTGGACGCGCCCACTCCCTGGGCGGACTTCGACCGTTACGGCAAGTACTACTACAACGCTCGCGCCCTTGACGTCGCGGACTTTCCTGATGGCTCGGGCGGCACCAAGACCCGGGTCTACGTGGCCTACGGGCTGGGCGGACTGGTCGCGCTGGACGCCACCGATCCGACCAACCTGGGTTACCTGGGCTATGCCCCGGCCGTCCCGGCTCACGGACCGGACGAGCCCACCGGACAGCAGTCGCAGAGCCTGTTCCCGTACTTCGGCGCCGGCATGCTGAAGGAGGCCGGCGTAGTCGATGT
>Ga0102944_1002763_pt1 | contig 10015 bp, 7 predicted proteins | sample SalPonD_shore_MG_FD_78172 | JGI IMG/M metagenome (GOLD analysis project Ga0102944, IMG submission 78172) | Salt pond soil microbial communities from South San Francisco under conditions of wetland restoration - Salt Pond MetaG... | ecosystem: Environmental > Aquatic > Marine > Intertidal zone >... | reverse complement strand
AATACAGCCCAATATCGTGTAGGTTTAAGTTCTGGAGCATTATCTTTCATTTCAAGATAGGATATTACTATGGGAAAAATAAAAATTAAGCCGAGTATGGGACCAGTAAGCATGCTAGCTAAAGAAAATAGCAACATAGGCCTTCCTATGAATAATATAAAAATAGAAGGAAGTAATGTAAAAAATATTAAGCAAATTCTATAAACTGTTGTTTTCTTGATATTAAATCTTTTATATAAACCCAATCGCTCAAAACTTTCTTCATAAAGTCGTGAAAAGCCATAAAGCGGACCCAATATTGAACTAAATAATGCGATCATCCCACAAATAATAAATAGTAATCCTGACCATTCTCCATAAATATCAGTAAAAATAGACACCATTTGAGGAATTAAATCCCAGCCAACAGGCTTTATTATTTTGTAATGTAGGGTCTGTGCTGCAGCAATCCAAATCATAATTGCAAATACTGTTAAAATTGTAGCAGACACAAGATTTTGATATAGAATAACTTTTTTCCATCCTTTTAATCTTGATCGTTCTTCTTGAGTAAGGTCTTCAGGATTAATTGCTTCTCCTTCAGGAAGTTCAAACATCCCCATTTTTTTATCTTTTGCAAACCACATGTATGATACGGTTGGTCCAAAACCAGAACCTAATACAACAAAAAGTACCGCAATAGTTTCAACACTTGAAGTTGTTTCAAGTCCCCTTATTGCACCTGGCAGCGCGGGGGTAAAACCAACAATCCATTCCTCCCATGAAGGCCAAAATAATAACCCGACGATTGTTATTAAAAATAAAAAAATCCATAATAAAATGCTGGAAATTTTTTCAAGCAGTTTATAACTTCTTGTGAACACAATAGCAAACCCCAACCCTACGATTATCAAAATCCATATATTAATCGGTAAGGGAATTAAATAATTAAGGGTACCTGCTGTTTGTCCCAATAAACCCGATAACAACATCGAATGGAAGATACATCCTATTATAAGACCAAAAAACAACCATCTAAGCCATTTCTTATCCCAAGAAGCTTGCAAGAATGTTTTCCCCCTTACAATACCATATTGGACGAGATAGTATTGTCCAAAAATCTTTATAAAGGCGATAATTGGAATGAGATAGAGGCCTGTCATACCTAAATAAGCCCCAAGTAATGGAACAGTTATGAATTCTCCACCACCTATCTGTGAAGCTGTAAATACAAATGCAGGACCAAGCCATTTTATGAATTCCCTTAAATTGAGAGGAGGCTGGGAAATTCTTGATTTATCTATATTATCTCTATTAGAGAAAGAAGTTTGCATTTTTATATTGAATGATAATTGTATATGTATTAAAGATAGACATTTTCATATTATAATCTTAATAAAATTTAATTCTTTTTTATTTTAAAATAAATTAATTAAAAAAGAAAAGAAAAAAAGTAATTATTTCTTTAGTTCGCCTGAAACCCAATCATAATAACCATAGTCTTCCATTGCTTTTGGCACTTCTTTATAGAAATCTGCTATTACTTCTTTAAATGTCGAAGCAGAAATTGGATGGAACATCATTGCTAAATCAAGTCCAACTAGCGATAGACATAAAGCATTCAAAATCTCCCAAATTGGTCCTCTGTATTTTCTTTTACCCCATCGACCACCTGACCTCTCTTCACTCATCCATGCTTCTCGAGCACCCCACGCGTTTGTTGTACCACCACTTATTGGATAAGCTAAATCTTCTTCACCTAAAAGCCCGGCCATTCTCATTCTTTGATAGATGGAAAAACTATATTCTAAACCATATCCGAGAGTAGCGCATGTAGGATCCATTACTATTCTATTTCGTGGTAATCCCAATTCTAATGCGTCTTTATTCATTTTAATTTGATTATTCAAATCTAAAGAAGTCCATAATAAGCAATTATGATCGTGTTTTACAGCAAAAGGGATGACATCTTCCCATGTTCCCTTATCAGCTGCAGAAAGAAGCAATACTTCATCCTCAGACACTGCAGAGAGTACTTCAAACATTTCAATATCCTTCTTTTTATTTCCTGAGCATCCAATGAGAACGGGAACATCAACTGCTTGAAGAATATCTTCAAAAATCTCTCTCGATTTTGAAACAGGCCAATCTAGGGTTCCTGGATCAATACCTAGTGAATGAAATGTAATACATTCGGCACCAAATTTATCAACGGCAAATTTAGCCCATTCTGGAGGATCCCCTAACACCTCTATATATTCATTTTTAATAGGTTTTGGAAGATGCATTTTATCTCCCATATCAAATACATCGTAAGTTACAAGAGGCGGATGAGGGTTCGTATTATCTAATCCGAGAAAATTATAAAATGGAGGGACTTTTTCTCCACCAAGTATACATTTTTTACCATTAGATCGAATAAATTCAATTACTTGAATTTCACCCGGATACTCAGCTTTTACAGAAAATGTAGTAGGAGTCCATTCGGCTTTCCCTAATTTACCTGGAGCAGGTAAACCTGCAGCCCTTGCCGCACCAGAAACAATTTGGGGTAACATACGGAATTCTAAATATTCCGCGAATAAATCTACATCTTCTAATGCCAGCTCTTCCGTGTCTTTCATGAATTCTGCAAGCTTCTTACTTAACTCTTCAAACGACATTTTAATATCATTTTAAATTCTTTATTTTAATATTACAAATTATATAGGTTAAAAAATTATATATAATATTAAAAATTGACTAATGAAAACTGATCATAATATAGTGGTTTTCGTTGATTTTGCTCGATTCTGGATATTTTATCTAATATAAAGATCCGAAATCGATAGAACCTTTATAAATACAAAGTTATTAAATCACAAATCCAACTTTTTTTTTATTATTTTATAATTTAAGATTCATTTAGAGATAATTAAATATAATATGAAATAGAAGGATTTTAAGATAAAAAATAAATTTTTGATTATTTTACTTTTTTCAATAACTTTTTTTTATAGAAGAGAATAGTTATCAATATAGATCCTACCATAATTCCAACTGTAATACCTATTGGAAACCCGGGAATTTCAGGAATATAATATCTTGATAGCGGAGCCGTTGAAAGCACATAAAATATATCTTCCTCTGCAGTTAATAAAAAGATTTCAATATAATAGATATTTAAGATTGGTGCCGTGAAATTTAATACGGGATTAACTCCAAAGGTAAAATTCAGAAGGAATGGATTTAGGAAAATTCTTGGATCAAGAGTTTCATCTGGTTTTATATATGATTCTGTAGGTCTAGCAGCAAAGATAAATATCCCATATATTTCAAAATTTTGAGAGATGATTTGAATTTGTGCAGTTTGATTCATCAATATCGGAGATAGATAAAACACAGGTGTTCCGCGATCCTCTTCATGCATTTGAGCATAAATATACCCAGATGTAGATTTTATACAAAACATGGGAAAAAGCAAAAAAAAACAAATAAACCCCAATAATAATGATTTTTTATATTTTTTCATGTTTTTAAGTATTATTAGAAATATTTTTGATTTAATAGAATTTTTTTTAATAAATATTTTTCTAAATATTATTCTTCCAAAATTTTTTTCCCAAAATTAATAAGCCCTTCAGAAATGATTTCTTGTAAAAAAAGAGGTAATTTTTTAATATTATAATTCTTTCCGGTTGTGATATTTACAATACTTCCATTAGCTAAATCGATATGTAATTTATCAGCAGTATGTAATTCAGAGATTTTTGCGAAATGAACTAGAGGCAAAGCAATATTTATTGAATTTCTAAAAAAAATTCTTGCATAAGAGGGAGCAATAACACATTTTATCCCGGCAACTTTGAGGGCAAGAGGGGCCTGCTCTCTACTCGATCCACTTCCAAAATTTGAATTTGCCACCAGTATTGAAGCATTCAGGTTATTTTTCTTTTCATGAAATTTTGGATCAAGATCTTCCATACAATGAGCCGCTAAATGCTCTGGATCTGATGTGCTTAAATATCGGGCGGGAATTATTAAATCTGTATTAATATTTTTTTCTTCATATTTTATTACAATTCCTTCTATTATATTTCTCTCCTCCTTTTAATTTCTTAAATTAAGTATTAATATATTGTGGTGAAGTAATAGTCCCATCAATAGCGGAAGCAGCAGCAACCGCGGGGCTGGATAAATATATTTCACTATTAATATGTCCCATTCGACCGCGAAAATTCCTATTTGTTGTGGATAATGCTTTCTCTCCTTCTGCAAGAATTCCCATATGACCTCCCAAGCAAGGACCACAGGTAGGTGGAGCTATAATTGCTCCACTTTCAAGAAAAATTCGAACATATCCTTTTTTAATTGTATTCAAATAAATTTGTTGCGTTCCGGGAATAATAATGCATCTAAGATGGGTATTAATTTTCTTATTTTTCAAAATTTCTGCTGCTATTTTTAAATCTTCTAAACGTCCATTAGTACAAGAGCCTATAACTACCTGATCGATTTCTATTTTCATAGCGCTTACTTCAGAAATTGGGTTTGTATATTCCGGTAGGTGTGGAAAAGCAACCTGTGGTTCAATTTGACTACAATCTATAGAAATTTCATCTTCATAATATGCATCTTTATCATTTTCATAAATATTATAGTCAGTAATATTTTTTTCTTTTAGATATTTTTCAGTAATTTTATCTGGCTCTATAATTCCATTTTCTCCACCTGCTTCTATTGCCATATTACACATTGTGAATCTACTTGCCATTGACAAATTCTCAATAATTTCTCCTGAAAATTCCATTGCTTTATATGTTGCCCCATCTACACCAATCTTACCTATAGTGTATAAAATTAAATCCTTTCCCGAAACCCATTTATTTAATTTACCAGAATATATAAATTTAATAGTTTCAGGGACCTTTAACCAACATCGTTGTGTAGCCATTGCTATTCCTAAGTCTGTAGATCCAACTCCAGTAGAAAATGCACCTAATGCCCCATAGGTACAAGTATGTGAATCTGCACCTATAAATAACTCTCCTGGCTTTACTAAACCTTGCTCTGGTATTAAACAATGTTCAATTCCTACTCTTCCTTGCTCAAAATAATTTGAAATATTATATTTATAGGCAAATTCACGTAAAATCTTACATTGATTTGCTGAAGCGATATCCTTATTAGGTGTGAAATGATCTGGCGTTAGAATGATTCTATTTTTATCAAAAACACCTTTATTTATTCCTCGTGTAACTTTTTTGAAAACTTCTATAGCTATAGGAGCAGTGATATCATTTGCTAAACACTTATCTACTTTTGCTAAGATAAAATCGCCCGCTACAGCATTCTTATCATCGGTATGATTTCTCAAAATTTTCTCTGATATTGTAAGTCCCATAAATATCCATTAGCATTCAAATTTTAATAGTCTAAAGAGTAATTGATTGCTTAAAATTTTATTTGATTCATTTATAATTAATTAGATTAATTATTTGAAACATTGCCAATAATTGATTAATAAATCGTAGTGAAGGCAGGGTGAGATCAATTCTTTCATTAAATTATTTTAAAATATTTAGATGAATATTTTAATTGTTCATAGCTTTTTTTTATGAGTTTTTTTCCCATAATTCTTAAACATTATTCAATTTTTTTACAATTTTATAACTATTCTACACCGTTCTGAAATATAAAAAGACCAAAATTAGAAAATCTATTATATATTATAGAAATTCTTTTCTTTTAATTTTAATAAAATATAATTGCAGATATAACAATTGATTTGAAAATGGAGAAAATAAGAGATTTTACTTTTGGAAAATATCATGGATTAGGCAATGATTACATACTAGTCAATGATATTCATTGGAATATTCCAGAAAATAAAAAAGCAGATTTAGCGCGTAAATTATGTGAGCGTCACTTTTCAGTAGGAGCGGATGGATTGATATATATCGGCAATTCAAATAAAGCTGATATTAGAATGCGGATTTTCAATGATGATGGTTCAGAAGCGGAAATGTGCGGCAATGGAATTCGATGTTTCTCAAAATATGTCTATGAGAATAAAATTATTGATACAAATCCAATTAAGATAGAGACATTAAAAGGAATAATGTTTGCAAAACTCTCTATTGAAAATGGATCTGTAAAAATGGTGGAAATAAATATGGGAGAACCAATATTAGATTGTGAACTAATTCCAGTTGTCCCTGAAAATAACAAATTTGAATGTATAAATGAATCGATATTAGTGATTGATAAGATATTTAATTTTACTGCAGTCTCCATGGGAAATCCGCACTGTGTAATAATGGTTGAAGAACAATTATACGATAAGGATTTAAATAAATATGGGTCCGCAATCGAAAGCCATGAACGGTTTCCTAATAAAACTAATGTGGAATTTATGAAAATTATTAGTCCCAATGAATGTAATGTAAGAGTTTTTGAAAGAGCGGTGGGTATAACAAATTCTTGCGGGACCGGTAGTTGTGCTGCGGTTGTTGCTGGAACAATATTAGGAAAATTTAGGAAAAATTCACAGGTTAATGTCCATAATGATGGTGGGGATCTAATCATCAATTATACGGGTGAAGAAGTATATATGAAAGGCCCTATTGAAAAAGTATTTTCTGCAAAAATAAATAATCTTGAATTCTAATGTTCTAGAAGTAATTATTTAAAAAGAAAAATTAAATATATAGATTATAAAAAGGGGCTTAATAAAAGAATGGAATATCAAGAATGGTTGAAGAGAAAAGATCTCGAATATAAGGATGGAGCATTATATTATAACGGTATGGGTACTCAACAGCTAGCAAAGGATTACGGGACGCCATTATACGTAGTGAATGAACGATTAATTAGAAAAAGGTATAATGAATTGAAAGAAATCCTTAATTTTGAATATAAGAATAATGAGATCCATTATGCTATAAAAGCTAATTCTCATTTAGCAGTCTTAAAAATTCTCAAATCAGAAGATGCTAGTGTTGATTGTAGTTCAGCAGGAGAAGTTTATTCTTGCCTTAAAGCTGGATTCTCCCCGGATAAAATAATTTATACTGGAAATATGTTCACAAATGAAGATTTAAAATTTGCTATTAAGAATAATGTTTTAATAAATTTAGATAGTATTAGTCAATTAAAACGATTAGTAAATATCTATGATGAATTAGGCAAAAACAAAACCACTATTTCATTCAGAATAAATCCTGAATTTGGTGCAGGACATCATTCACATACAATAACTGCAGGAAAGGATATAAAATTTGGAATATTAGATGATCAAGTTATTGATGCATATTCCCAAGCCAAAAAATATGGATTTGAAAAATTTGGAACCCATATTCATATTGGATCTCAAATTCTTGATCCTTCCGATTATTCGAAAGCAATTGAAAAATATTTTACAATAATTATGAATTTAGCAGATACCTTAGATATAACTTTCGAATTTATAGATTTTGGTGGAGGCTTAGGAATACCATACAAACCAGATCAAGAACCCTTAGACTTAAAAAAATATATTGAAGTTATTATGAACCGCTTTGAGGAATTAATAAGTAAAGAAGAGTTTGGAAATCCTACACTAAAAATAGAGCCCGGAAGATTTTTAGTTGCTGAAAGTAGTATAATTTTAACACAAATTAACACTATAAAAGACAATGGTTATAAGAAATTTGCTGGAGTAGATGCTGGATTTAATACATTAATCCGACCAACCATGTATGGATCTTATCATCATATTATCCCTTGTAAGTTAACTAATGGAGCGAGAGAACAGTACGATATTGCTGGACCCATATGTGAGTCTGGGGATATCTTAGGTAAGGCCCGATTATTACCAATACTTCATGAACAAGATTATTTAGCGATTCTTGACACCGGAGCATATGGCTTCACAATGGCGAGTGTCTATAATCAAAGACCACGCCCTCCTGAAATTCTCCTAAAAAATGGAAAATCTTATCTTATCAGAGAAGCAGAAACTTTCGAAGACCTTTTTCGGCTTCAAAAGCTTCCAAAGCATTTGAAAAAAGTATAAAACTAGTTTTCCTTAAAAATAATAAAAAATTTATTCACAGCTTCCTTAATGTCACTAAGGTAAAATCATAAAATGGGTTTAATTAAGGTCAGGATACCCTTTAATTAAACCTTATGAAGACTTGACAGAAAGAAATCTAATTAAATAGATTAATGATTTTACTGATCTGCTCTGATATTTTTATGATTTTACCTTTTCTTTATTATCATTTACTAAATTATATTGAAATAATCTTAAAAAGAAAGAAATATTAAAAAGTTTATAATCCCAAAACTTCTCTAGTTGAGTAAATCTTATTTTCTGTGGCCTTAGCAATAAATTTTATTGCTTTTATTGCTCCTGTAGCGAAACAATCCCTGCTATGAGCTTGATGCTTGAATTCTATTCGCTCACCAGGTCCAGCATACAAAATGATATGATCGCCCACAATATCTCCTGCTCTTATTGAATGGACTCCTATTTCATTCTTAGCCCCAACTGCTCTTTTATTGGGTCCTTTATCCCTGCCAAATTTCGCAACATCTTTAAAATCAGTACCAATTGAATCAGCGATAATATTCCCTGCTGTTAAAGCAGTTCCACTTGGCGCGTCTCTTTTGCGATGATGATGTACTTCAATGATTTCAATATCCCAATCCTTTAAATAGGGGGATAGCACAGAAAGCATTTTAAAAAAAACATTTACACCTGTAGCCATATTCGAGGAAATTACCGCGGGAGCTTGGTGTTCTTTTAATAACTTTTCAAATTGATTTAAAAATTCCTCTGATAACCCAGTAGTACCAATAACACATCGAATTCCATTTTTAACACAAATAAGACTATTTTTTTCTGTTGCTTCTGCCACTGTAAAATCTACTGCTACATCAGGCTGAGCACGCGTAATTACAGTTTCAAGTTCCCTCACATCATTAATTACTGTTTCATTTGGATCGCTAGTACCAACAACACTCTCCAATGAATCTCCAATATTTTCTACATCGTACGCAGCAACTACTTCAATATCAGAGTCAGTTAAGGCTAAATTGCTTACTAAGTGCCCCATTGAGCCTGTAGGTCCGAAAATTAATAATTTTATCATTTAACCACCTTATTGGATTTTGACTAAAAAAAGCCCTCAATTATATCAAGGTCCTTTAATACGCTTTTAATTTTCTTTTGATTATCTTTTAATGGAGGAGTTAATGGCAATCGCATTCTTCCGCTCATGATATCCATTTCTTCAGCCGCATATTTTACGGGACCTGGATTAGTTTCAATAAAGAGTACTTTAAATAAATCATATAATTCTAATTGCATTTTTCTTGCTTTATCCCAGTTTCCGGCATTCATTGTTGTTGTAAATTCAACCATTTTTTTAGGAATGATATTAGAGGCAACACTTATAACTCCCTTACCGCCCAATGCCATAATATGATATGTCATACTATCATCTCCGCTTAAAACAATAAAATCTTCGGGGGTGGATTTTATAACTCTGGTTATTTGATCAATGTCTCCACTCGCACATTTAATTCCTATGATATTTTCTTTTTCATGTGCTAATACTGAAACCGTTTCTGGTTCAAGATTTCTTCCAGTTCTGCTGGGAACATTATATAAAACAATTGGAAGTGAAACATTATCCGCAATTTTTGAAAAGTGATCAATTAAGGAATGTTGTACGGGTTTATTATAATAAGGTACAACCAATAATAATCCATCTGCTCCTGCTTTCTCAGCATATTGGCTCAAATCAATTGCTTCATCAGTTGAATTGCTTCCTGTTCCTGCTAATACAAAGGGATCTTTTCCACTTTTTTTTGCCTCATCTATCGCAATATCCATCGCATGTTTATGCTCTTTATGAGAGAGGGTCGCACATTCCCCTGTAGTACCCATAGTTAATATATTGCACCCATTATTGATTTGAAATCTGATAAACTCCCTATATTTCTCCTCATCTAAAGAGAAGTCTTCAGAAAATGGCGTTATCATCGCCGTAATAACATTTTTCAATTT
>Ga0102944_1002762_pt1 | contig 10021 bp, 9 predicted proteins | sample SalPonD_shore_MG_FD_78172 | JGI IMG/M metagenome (GOLD analysis project Ga0102944, IMG submission 78172) | Salt pond soil microbial communities from South San Francisco under conditions of wetland restoration - Salt Pond MetaG... | ecosystem: Environmental > Aquatic > Marine > Intertidal zone >... | reverse complement strand
GCCGGCCAGGTGAAGCTGCGCAACGGCCAGCCGGTGAAGATCGACAACTCCGTCAAGCTCGACGCCGGGCAGGTCCACAGCCCATGAAGTTCACCGATATCTTCGTACGCCGGCCGGTGCTGGCCAGCGTCGTCAGTCTGCTGATCCTGCTGGTCGGTCTTCGCTCGCTGATCTCGCTGCAGGTGCGTCAGTACCCCGAGCTCAAGAACACGGTCGTCACCGTGACCACGGCCTATCCCGGCGCGAGCAGCGAGCTGGTCAAGGGATTCATTACCCAGCCGCTGCAGCAGGCCATGGCCGAGGCCGACGGCATCGACTACATGTCCTCGACCAGCGGTCAGGGTGTCTCGAAGATCGAGGCGCACATGCGCCTGAACTACGATCCCAATGCTGCCGTGGCCGAGATCCAGGCCAAGGTCGCCAGCCAGCGCAATGTCCTGCCGGCCGAGGCAGAAGACCCGGTCATCGACTCGACCACCGGCGAGCGCACCTCGCTCATGTACATTGCCTTCTACAGTGAGGCGATGAAACCCTCGCAGATCACCGACTACCTGCTGCGCGTTGTTCAGCCCAAGCTGCAGGCCGTGCCGGGCGTGGCCAAGGCGCGTCTGATCGGCAACAAGACCTTCGCGATGCGCGTCTGGCTCGATCCCAAGCGCATGGCCGCGCTCGGTGTGACCGCCTCGGATGTGGTCAAGGTGCTGCGCGCGAACAACTATCTCGCGGGCGTGGGTCAGACCAAGGGCGCGTACGTATCCATCGACCTGACCACGACGACGGACGTATCCGACCCGGACAACTTTCGCAATCTGGTCGTACGCTCCTCCGGAGGCACGCTGGTACGCATCCGCGACATCGCCGACGCCAAGCTCGGCGCCGAGGACTATAACTCCACGAACTGGTACAAGGGCAAACCGGCCATATTTATCGGTATCGATCCCACGCCGGGCGCCAATCCGCTGAGCGTGGCCCAGCGGGTGCATGCTCTGATGCCCGACCTGAAGAGCCAGTTGCCCGAGGGGCTGAACGTCGTCCTGCCGTACGACGCCTCTGTCTATATCCAGGACTCCATCAACGAGGTCTTCCGCACCATTGCCGAGGCGGTGTTGATCGTGCTGGCCGTGATCTACCTGTCTCTGGGAACCCTTCGGGCGGCGGCCATTCCGGCGATCGCCGTGCCACTGTCGATCATCGGCGGCGCCTTCCTCATGCTACTGCTCGGCTTCTCCATCAATATCCTCACACTGCTGGCGATGGTCCTGGCCATCGGGCTGGTGGTTGACGATGCGATCGTGGTCGTGGAGAACGTCCACCGCCACATCGAGGAAGGCAAGACGCGAACCCAGGCGGCCATTATCGGCGCGCGCGAGCTGATGCTGCCCATCATCTCCATGACCACGACGTTGCTGGCCGTGTTCGCGCCCATCGGCTTCATGGGCGGGCTGGTGGGTTCGCTGTTCACTGAATTCGCGTTTACATTGGCCGGGGCGGTGATCGTCTCGGGTGTGATCGCGTTGACGCTCTCGCCCATGATGTCCTCCAAGGTGCTCAAGGCGGGCGGTCAGCAGGGCCGCTTCGAGCAGATGGTCGAGCGATTCTTCGTCGGCCTGGCGGACCGCTACCAGCGCCTGCTGCGCGGCAGCCTGGATTATCTCCCGGTGACCATCTTCTTTGCGGTGGCGATCTTCTCCAGTATCTTCTTCCTCTGGAACACCAGCCAATCCGAGCTGGCGCCGACCGAGGACCAGAGTATTTTGTTCTTCAAGGCCGATGGCCCGCAGACCGCGACTATCGACTACGACGAAGCCTATACCCGTCAAGTGGTCAAGGACTTCGAGAGCTTTCCGGAATACAAGGAGAGTTTCTTTTTGCTTGGATTTGGCGGTGATCCGAGCACGGTCTTCGGTGGCTTCAAGATGCCGCAGCCCAGTGAGCGCAAGCGCTCGCAGATGGATATCCAGCCGTTACTGCAGCACAAGCTCAGTCAGATCGCCGGTTTCCAGACCGCCGTCTTCGGCCGACCCAGCCTGCCGGGCTCCGGCGGCGGCCTGCCCGTGCAGTTTGTGCTGACCTCCGACGCTGACTACGGCCGTATCGCCGGGTTCGCCGATCAGATCATCGGCAAGGGCATGCAGAGCGGACGTTTCCTGTTCCTGCGCAAGACCGTGAACTTCGACCGCCCGAGTACCCAGATCGTGATCAATCGCGATTTGGCCGGCGATCTTGGCATCAGTATGCAGGACATCGGCCAGGATCTCGGCGCCATGCTCGGCGGCGGTTACGTCAACCGGTTCAATCTGAAAGGCCGCAGTTACAAGGTGATCCCGCAGGTGGCGCGCAAGTACCGGCTCAATCACGAGATGCTGGACGACTACTACGTGCGAGCGGCCTCGGGCGATCTGGTGCCGCTGTCGACCTTGGTGTCGTTCAAGAAGACGGTCGAGCCCAGCGTGCGCAGCCAGTTCCAGCAGCTCAATTCGGTTACCATCGAAGGCCTCTTATCGCCGCGTACGACGCTCGGCGACGGCCTGGACTATCTCAAGGCGCAGGCCAGGCAGATACTGCCCAAGGGCTATACCTTCGACTTTTCGGGTCAGTCACGCCAATACGTGCAGGAGGGCGGTGCGCTGATCATCACGCTGCTGCTGGCCTTGGTTGTCATCTATCTGGTACTGGCGGCCCAATACGAGAGCTGGCGCGATCCGATTATTATTCTCGTCTCGGTGCCGATGTCGCTGGCGGGCGCGCTGATCCTGATCAGCCTTGGTGTGTCGACTCTTAATATATATACGAAGGTCGGACTTATCACACTGATTGGCATTATCGCCAAGAACGGTATCCTGATCGTGCAATTCGCCAATCAGCTGCAGCTCAACGAGGGCCTGAGCAAGCGAGAGGCGGTGCTGCAGGCCGCGCGTATTCGTCTGCGGCCCATCCTCATGACCACGGTGGCGATGATCGTGGCCATGGTGCCGCTGCTCACCGCGACCGGGCCGGGGGCGGTCAGCCGTTTCGATATCGGCCTGGTTATCGCCTCTGGGTTGGGAATCGGAACGCTGTTCACGCTGTTTGTCGTGCCCGCTGTTTACGTGGTGCTCGCAAGAGATCGCAGCGCGCAGGGCGCCGACCCCGAGGAGCCGACGGCGGCGGCGCATTCGGAGGGGCCCTCATCGGCGTGACGGTGGCGGGCGCCGGGAACGCACGCCCCGCGGGGTTGTCAGTAATGCCGAGCGTGCATTTGACAAATGACCGGGTAGCGCTGTTACTCTTGGCCGATACCATCCAGGCATCCCATTCCCAATCCCAAGCACAGGTTACAGTAATGAAGCATTTTCAAGGACATAGAACCCTATTTTCCGCCGCCGCCATTGCGCTGAGCGCCGCGGTGTCGATCGCTCCCGCGCAGGCCGCCGGTCCGGGCCCTGCACAGGGCGCCGCCCATCCACCAATGCAGGCGCCGCATCGGGGCGTCAATCCGCAGGCGATGAGCCCCGCGCAGAAGAAGCAGTTCGAGGAGTTCCAGAAGGCCCGTCAGGATCTGACCCAGGCGCGCAACAAGCTGAACAAGATTCAGGCCCAGACCCTGAAGAAGCATCCCGAGCTGGTCAAGCAGCGTAAGGCCTTCGGTGATCTGGTCGCCAAGACCATGAAGAAGAACGGCTACGATGCGAAAAAGAACATTGCCGAGCTGAAGGCGCTGCGAGACAAGCTCAAGGACAAGAAAACGCCCAAGGACCAGCGGCAAAAGCTGGCTCAGGATTTCCAGACCAAGGTCATCGAGCTGCGCAAGGCGCAGGGTCAGGCAATGCAGGACAAGAAGGTCCAGAAGGCCCGCCATGATCTCGGCCAGGCCGTGATCGCCGCCATGAACAAGCAGGACCCGTCGACCAATGACCTGATCGCGACGGTGCAGAAGCGCCAGCAGGAGCTCATCAAGATCCGCCGCTCCATCATGACGCAGGCCAAGCAAGGACAGTCCAAGTAACGGATCGCCTCCCTCCCCCTTCCGGACCCCATCGTCTTGGCGCCGGCTACGTGTCGTGACGCAGGGGGCCCGGGGCGGGTGAGGGCCTGTCTTCGCCTGACCCTCGTTTGCCTCCTCACCCTGGCGGCCGCTGGCTGCACGGGTCTGCCCCCCGGGGTCAAGGCCGTCGATGATTTCGATGTCCACCGCTACCTCGGGCGCTGGTACGAAATCGCCCGGCTCGATCATTCCTTCGAACGCGGCTTGAGCCGCGTCACCGCTACGTACACCCTGCGCAAGGACGACGGCATCCGCGTCGTCAATCGTGGCTACGATGCCGCGGCCGGCGAATGGCGCGAGGCGGTGGGCAAGGCCTATCTGATCGGCAAGCCGGGACAGGGCCGACTCAAGGTTTCCTTCTTTGGGCCTTTTTACAGCAGCTACAACATCATCGCCCTTGGCGGTCAGGCATCGCAGGGCCCCTATACCTATGCCGTGGTCTGCGGGCCGAACCGCTCTTACCTTTGGATACTGGCCCGCCGTCCGTACCTGGACGCCTCCACGCTCGCGCGGCTTACCGAACAGGCGCGTGCGCTCGCATTCGATACCGACGCACTCATCCATGTGGATCAGGCGCAGACGTCGGGTGCACGTTGAGGATAGGGCCGCCTCGTTTTCCGACGCATCGGCGCGTGAAAAAAGGGCCCGCCGGCGGCACGCCGGCGGGCCCTTCGTGTATTCGGTGCCCCCTGAGGTAGCCGGACAAGCGGGGCAATCGCGCCTGCCCGCGCGCCGGCACCTATCGGGTCTCTTGCCGTATACCTTAGCGGCGGAACATCGCCAGCAGGCGTCCGCCGACCGCGCTGCCGCTCAGCAACACGGAAGCACCAACGGCCAACAGGCCAATCAGCGCCAGCGGCATCGGAGCGATGCCGACCAGGGCCAGTATGCCCAGGACCGCTGCGGCGACGCCGACGAGGACCTGCGTGTCGGCCGCAGCCGTCACGGCCTCGTGGGCCACCTTCTGTGCGGTTTCATGGGCGTCCGAAGCCTTGATCTTGAGCTCGTTGAGTCGGGAGGTCATCCCGGCGCTCACGGCAAGCGTCGCACCAAATACGATGAGGGCGGACGCCGACAGCGTCATGGTATCCAGACCGAGGAGGGCCAGGATACCGAGTACGATCCCGGCGATCCCGCCCATCATCTCCGCGGTCATACCGCCGCCGACCTCCGTGCTCTGGAGCGTGGTTTCGGCCGTACTGGAGAGTATTTTGGAATACTCGGCCGCGAGCGCGCCGCCCTCGAAAACCAGCGCGGCGCCGACGGCGATGGTCGCGATGGTCAGCATAAAGCCGGGCGCGACGTTGGCCAGTCCGAGGATAGCCAGTACGACGGCAGCAACGCCGCCGATTATCTCGGCGGTCGAACCGGTCGCAACGGACTCGGCGACATGCCGGCGTTCCGTAGGTGACATGGTAGCCATGGTTGATTCCTCCTGTATTCAAGTTGGTATTTCGAGTGTCGGACCACGAGCGCCGAAGCCCTCGCGGCCGCGACGGGGCACCCGTAATCCCGCAGATTTCGTGCCAGGATAGGCGCAAGGCGCAAGACAGGCGTGCGCCCGCGCGGCCCCGTACAACGCGCTTTACGCGCACCCGCGTCCTGGCGCTGGCCAAAACGCGCCGCGGGCACCGTGTGCACGGATCATTTGCACCACGGCATGTGCCATTAGCCCCATTCGGTATAGCTGTACTATGATGGTCGTCGTCGCCGCCCGCGGCGCACCCGATAAACGGCGCCCATTCGCGTGAGGGAGGACGAGATGGCAGATCACGAGCCCACGAACGAGCAGATTACGGCGGCTCGCCGTCTGGTGTACTTCGCCGCCGAGCGCACCCTCATGGCCTGGGTGCGTACCGCCCTCGGGCTGATGGCGCTGGGGTTCGTCATCGATCGCTTCGGCCTGGTGCTGCGCCAAATTGCGCCGCACGCCGGGGCCGTCCACCACCCCAAGGCCTTCTCGTTCTGGGCGGGCACTATCCTGGTACTGGTGGGCGCGGTCATGGCCCTGGTAGCGGCCCTGCGCTATTGGCGATTTGCCAGTTCCTATCGACACGACCACGCCACGCGGCCGGGTCACGGGATATTCATGGGCGTCGTCTTTACGGCCGTCATTTCGCTGCTGGGCTTCGTGGTGGCGTGGTTTCTCCTGACGTTCAGCGACTGATGGCGCTGCACGCAGCCAAGCGGCCGGGCGGGCGCGAATGAGCATCGCACGCCGGGCGCGGTTTGCGGGATGGCTTTGGGCGGCGGCTCTGTTGTGGTCTGCGGCCGCGCTGCCCGCCGATAAGCTGTCGGTCGTCGTCTATCCCGCCTTTGGCTACCACGGGAGCGTCGTGCTCGAGGGCCGGGTCATTGAGGCCCGCGATGCGGCGAAGCCGCGCAAGTCAGATGGTTGGTGGCGCAACTTATGGCGCACGCTGGGCCGGTTGGTGAACGACGAACAGGAAGACGTATCGGTCACGGCCGCCATGGGCGATCGGCACTGGTCGGCCGTCAGCGATGACGAGGGCTATTTTCGGGTGGAGGCAACGGTGCCGCCGGATACGGCCACCGGCTGGCGGACGGTGAGCGTGCGCGCCGGTAAGGCCGTGGGCCGCGGCGACGTGTTGTTCGTGCCCGAGGACAATACCCTGGGCATCATCTCCGACGTCGACGACACGATTCTGGTCTCGGACGTCACCGACAAGTCGGAGCTGCTCGAAAATACGTTTCTCAAGAATCCGCTGCAGCGCAAGGCCGTGCCGGGCGTGGCGGGTTTCTACCGGCAGCTGGCGGCGAAAAACCCGCATGCCGCGTCCGCGCCGATTTTCTATCTGTCCGCCTCGCCGCGCCAGCTGTCGCGCAACATTCAAGAGTTTCTCGACCATGCCGGTTTCCCCCGGGGCGTCCTGATCACCAAGAAGGTGACCGACGATGCCAGTGGCGAGCCGCTGTTCGACCAGCGGGCCTACAAGGTCGCGCACATCGAAGAGTTGCTGCGGCGCCTGCCGCGGGTGAAATTCGTTCTCGTCGGCGATGACGGCGAACAGGACCCCGAGACCTACCACGACATTCAGACCCGCTATCCCGACCGTGTCGCCGCGGTGTATATCAGGCGCGTCAGTCCCGACCCTCACCGGCGCCGTTTTGACGGCCAGCGCGACCTGGCCAACGCCGTGCGCCGATAGCGCTTTAGGCGTTATTTATAGTGGGAGCATAACGGGCGATTCGGAGCCAATCGGTTTCCGAAAGAAGACGCGCGATGCCCGCACGGTGGGCGGCTAACCCACGCTCCAGGCGCGCGGGCGCCTCATGCCGGCGATCTTGCAGGTCTGCTGGACGTAGCCGTAAGGGAAGAGCTCGAACAGATAATTCCGGCCCGCACCCTTGGTCTCGGACAGGTATTTGATCACGAAACGGGCATCGACGGCGACGCGGTGCTCGTCGTAGTGGTCCCGCATGAATCGAATAACATCCCAGTGATCGGGCGTGAGGGTCAGCCCGCACTCCGCAGCGAGCTCTTCGGCCACCGCTTCGCTCCAATCCTCGGGCTCGATGAGAAATCCTTCTTCGTCACGCAGTATCTCGCTGGTGCTGTTCGGATCCATTCACCGTCTCCTCTCTTGGTGTGTCGACGTAGGTCGCCGGGCGCGCCGCACGGCGTGACCTGCTTACCGGATCAAGATGGTGGGAGCGCTGCGACGGGCGCCTTGATCCGGGTCAAGCGTCCGACCGGCAACCGGCCCTTCACCTCGTCAGGGGCCGCGACTTGCCACGGCCCACGTTCGGGGCGATTCGACAAAGAGGACCGCGACGCCCGTCTCCGTCGTCGCCTACTCGTCTTTTCGCCTTTTCTGCAGCCCGGGCGCCATATCCATTAAGAGGTAGAATAGATACTCTTTTTATTGTGCGCCGAGTGACCGTCGAGGTGCACAGGGCTCGGGGCCTTGGCCAATCGCGGGCAGGTACCTGAAATATCCATACAAAATATAATGGAAACAACGGGCGCGGCGAAATAGGGAACGCAGACCGCCGCTGCAGCGCCGGGTACTCGCGTTGACCGTCCTGTTGGGGATGGGCGGGTGTGCCAGCATTCCCACGGCCAGCAACCAACAGGACGCGGCGGCCCAAGAGTTTCAGGCTCCGGCGGACGAGTCCGGGGTTGAGCGGTATCGCAGTGCTAATTTCGGCGGCGGTATCCAGACGGCGGTTTCCGTCGGCGGCAAATCCACGGGCCAGGCGGGTCCGAGGGCCTGTTTCATGTGGGGCATGGCGCCCGGGCGCCACACGACCGAGTCGTTGACCGGAAACACTCCCAAGCTCACGCTCGACACCCGGCCCGGCTGTATCTCGTGCGGCAGGCAGTGAAGCCGGGCTTTCCGTCTCCGCGGTCCGCGCTGCACGGGTTGGATCGGGAGACCGGGGAGAAGGCGGGCAAGGAGTGCGGCCCGGCGTACCGCGGTGCTGGGTAACGGGCCGGCATTGTGTTATTATCCGCTCAGCATTTGGTTCACCGCCCTCCGACGAGATCCCAGCCGCATTACGACGGCTCCCTGGACGTTGCACAGGCCGGTACCTCAAGCCGGTCGTGGTCTGTTTCCTGCCAAGGCACACCTCGATACCTCACTGTCCGCCCACCTTCGGTGGGTTGCGGGCTGCCTTGGCATATGTCACCAGGAGCTTATTGCATGTCATTCGATTCTCTCGGCCTGTCGGCCGAACTGCTGCGCGCGATTTCCGACCAGGGCTACGATGCCCCGTCCGCCATCCAGGCGGAGGCGATTCCCACCGTCCTCGCGGGCCACGACCTGATGGCCGGCGCCCAGACCGGCACCGGCAAGACGGCGGCCTTTACCCTGCCCATGCTGCAAAATCTCATGGCCACCGCTACCGGCGGTCCGCGCCGCGTCCGCGCGCTGGTGCTGGCGCCCACCCGTGAGCTGGCCGACCAGGTCGGCAAGAGCATTCGTACCTACGGGCGCCACCTCCCGCTGCGCTGCGCCGAGGTCTACGGCGGTATGCCGATCGGCCCGCAGATCCGGTTCCTGCGCTCCGGCGTCGATGTGCTGGTCGCGACCCCGGGCCGACTCATCGATCACCTGGATCGCGGCACGGTCGATCTGTCCGCCGTGCAGATGTTCGTCCTGGACGAGGCCGATCGCATGCTGGACATGGGTTTCATGCCGGACATCGAACGCCTGCTCGGCGAACTGCCGCACAAGCGTCAGACGCTGCTGTTCTCGGCGACCTTCTCCCGCGCGATCAAGGCGTTGGCCCACGAACTGCTCGACCACCCCAAGCTCATCGAGGCGGCCAGCCCGAACGCGGCCGCCGAGTCCGTCAGCCAGTCGGCGTACTTCGTCGATGCGGGACGCAAGCGCGAGCTGCTGGCGCACCTCATTGATACCAACGCCTGGCGCCAGGTGCTGGTCTTTACCCGCACCAAGCTCGGCGCCGACCGGCTTGCGCGCGATCTGGAAAGAGACGGCATCCGCACCGCCGCCATTCACGGCGACAAGAACCAGCAGCAACGCAGCCGTGCCCTGGCCGCCTTCAAGCGCCAGTCTGTGCAGGCGCTGATTGCCACCGACGTCGCCGCGCGCGGCATCGATATCCACCAGCTGCCGCACGTGGTCAACTACGAGCTGCCGACCAATCCCGAGGACTACGTGCACCGTATCGGGCGCACGGGCCGCGGCGGCAACAGCGGCGAGGCCATCTCCCTGGTCTGCGCCGAAGAGGGCAGCCGACTGGCCGCGATCAATCGCCTGCTCAAGACCCGTATTGCCTCGAGCAGCGTCGAGGGCTTCGAGCCCAAACGGCCGGTTCGCGTCGACCAGGGTCGCGACGGCAACCGTGGCAAGAAACGTCCCCATCGCGGTCATTCGCGTTTCGAGCAGCGCGGCCGTCCGAATGGCGGTGCGCACAAGCGCGCCGGCGACGCGCCGCGTAAGGGTGGACCGAGGCGTTCCAACGCCTCGACGCGCTAGTCGGATAGTGTCACTGCGAAGGCCG
>Ga0102944_1002761_pt1 | contig 10024 bp, 8 predicted proteins | sample SalPonD_shore_MG_FD_78172 | JGI IMG/M metagenome (GOLD analysis project Ga0102944, IMG submission 78172) | Salt pond soil microbial communities from South San Francisco under conditions of wetland restoration - Salt Pond MetaG... | ecosystem: Environmental > Aquatic > Marine > Intertidal zone >... | reverse complement strand
TTCTGCTTGTCCAGACGGCCGGGAGGGATCATATTCCCAAATCTTTGATTTGGTCGAATAGTGCCTGCCGGGTGTAATTGATCAATTTTTAAAGCCTTGTTCAGGGATCATATTAATCCCGAAACTCCTCACCCAATCGGTACATATCCTGTTCATCCTGTAAATCCCGTCCCAAAAACGATGTAAAAATATATTCAGAGAGGCAGGGAAAACAGTCGCCCCATCCTCCCAAGACCGCTCCTACCCCGAGGCAGAGACCTCGGGGGATTTTTTCATTAAATTTTAACCGTCTGGGCTGCCCACCGGCGATTCTATTCTTTCTTCTTCATCACCGCAGCAGCGTCCCGCCCAACAACGCCGAGGCCACCGAGAAGTAGATGATCAGCCCGGTCACGTCCACCAGGGTGGCCACGAACGGGGCAGAGGAGGCCGCCGGGTCCGCCCCCAGGCGTTTCAATACAAAGGGCAGCATGGAACCGGAGAGGGTCCCCCACATCACCACCCCCACCAGGGAAAAGCCGACGGTAAACGCGATAAGCAGCCAGTGCGGGCCGTAAGTTCCGAAGGCCTGCTGCCAGGCGATCACCCGGATCACGCCCACGGCTCCCAGAATTGCTCCCAGGGAGAGCCCGGACATGACCTCCCGGCGCATCACCCGCCACCAATCCCGCAGCCGGATTTCCCCCACCGCCAGCGACCGGATAATTAAGGTCGCGGCCTGGGATCCGCTGTTACCGCCGCTGGAGATAATCAGGGGCACGAAGAGCGCCAGTACCACGGCCTGGGCGATCTCGTGTTCGAAATACCCCATGGCCGTGGCGGTGAGCATTTCGCCCAGGAACAGCAGCACCAGCCACCGGGCCCGCTTCCGGACCAGGTTCCCCAGGCTGGTGTGCAGGTACGGTTCGTCCAGCGCCTCGGACCCACCGATCTTGTGGATATCTTCGGTGGCCTCTTCCGCCGCCACGTCCAGGACGTCGTCCACGGTCACAATCCCGATGAGAATTCCCCGGGTATCGGTCACCGGGAGCGCCACCCGGTCGTAATCGCGAAACACCTTGATGGCGGTTTCCTGGTCATCCGTGGCCTTGAGAGCGACAAACTGTTCGTCCATCAAATCGCTGATGGTCAAGGCTGGATCCGCCAGCAACAGCCGCCGGATCCGGAGATCGTCGATGAGGTGCCCCGACTGATCCACCACGTACACCATGTTCAGGGTTTCACTGTCGCTGCCGTTTTCCCGAATATATTTCAAAGACTCCCGTACGGTCCAATCCGGCAGCACCGCCACGTAATCCGGTGTCATCAGCCGGCCGATACTCTCTTCCGGGTATCCCAACAGCATGGTGGCGACCCGGCGTTCTTCCGGGGAGAGAATGGAGATTAATTGCTGCGCCACCGGGCCGGGGAGTTCCTCCAGGAGCGCCGTCCGATCATCCGGAGAGACGTCATTCAGCAGCCGGGTGAGCCGGCTTTGATCCTGGGCCAGGGACTCGATGAGCTCCTGCTGTTTCTCGGTGGAGAGATACTCGAAGGTCTCGGTGGCCAGTTCGTGGGTCAGCATCCGGAATACCACGATCTCTTCCTCGTCCGAGAGCTCGGTGATCAATCGGGCGATTTCCGCCGGCGGCCACGGCTCCAGCGTGTGCCGCAGCTCCTGCAGTTGCTGGCCCTGGATCATTTCCTGGATTTCCGGCTTGAGTAACTGTTCGAGCATCTTTCCCTCCCTCTCCGCTGGAACGCCCCCGGCTGTTCCCACGTTATTCGACGATATACTTCATTACTTCGGCCTTTTCCACGGTGACCAGCCCCCCGCAATTGGCGGTATCAAACGCCTCATTCACGGTGGGAATGAACGCCCGGATCTTCTCCACCTCATCCACGATCTCAATCACAATGGGGAGATCTTCTGACAGCCGGAGTATTTTCGAGGTATGGATTTTCCGGCTCCGGCCGCCGAAGCCCATAATCCCCCGTAACACCGTCGCACCCGCCAGCCCCTGTTTCCGGGCTTCCGTCACCAAATATTCGTACAGGGGTTTGTGATCCAGCTGGTCCGATTCGCCTACGAACACTCGCAATAGTTGTGCTTCGCCCTGGATATGCATATCTACACTCCCAACAGGTTTTTGGAAATGACGAAGGCCAGTCCGATACCGAATAACGTCAGCACCACGTTCAGCAGAATATTTGTTCCGGCCAGCAGAAATTCCGCAGCCCGCAGCAGGTTCATGGTCTCATAAGAAAAAGTGGAAAACGTGGTCAAGGCCCCGCAGAACCCGACGGCAAAAAAGAGCCGGGTTTCCGGCCGGATGAGCACCTCCGCATCAAACAGATACATGATCATCCCCAGCAGAAAACTTCCCACCAGATTCACCGCCAGCGTCCCGTAGGGGAAGTTGGGGGGAAAAACAGATTGCACCACCCTGGACAGCCCGTACCGGGCCGTCCCACCCAACCCGGCGCCCAATGCCACTATCAGATAATTACGCATTCCCGATCTCCGTCGCCATCTCAGGTTCCGATCCATTCCGCACTGTTCCACGGGAATTCCCGGTCGGCGTACCCTCTCCATGGTCCGCCCTTCTCCGGTGTCTCCGTCCCCCGGTCGTTTGCATCTGCCGAATATAAAAATTTCATGGGCGGGAGTTAACTGTTTTCTCACCGGGAGCATGACCGGCCGGCTGGGATCGGTTATTCGCTGATTTCTCCTGGGAGATTGGTTACCCCTCCGGGTAGAGGACCTGGGAACGCTATCGGTCTCAAGCGCCGAAGTGGGCCTGAAGCGGCAGGGACAGGTAGGCGAGAAATATTACCGGATGAGTTTCCGGCTCAGAGTCACGATCAACAGGGCGATGAAGACAGCTCCCAGCAGGGCCTCGAACGCCGCCAGGAACCGGAGCCATGATTCGGGATGATAATCCCCGTATCCCAGCGTGGTGAAGGTCACTACGCTGAAGTAGAGCGCCGAGAGGAAATCGAAACTCCGGGAAGCGCCGTGATACAGGGCCTCGGATCGGGAATAGATCAGGGTAAACAGGAAAATCACCAGCCCGCTGTTCAAAAGGACGTTCAGCGGCCGTTCGCCGTAGCCGAACAGGACTTCCTGGGTACAATACTCCCAGATCCGCCGGAACGGCTTGCGCTGCCGCCGCCGGGCAACCCGCTCCCGGTAAAAGAACTCGCCGGCGATCTCCGGTTCTCCCTGCCGGGAATAGGTCAGCCGCAGTTTGCGATAGGTGTCCTCCGCCATGAGGAGATCGTTCCAGCCGCCGTGGACCAGGTACAGGGCGCCCTCCTCCTGCCGGATCCGCTTTTGCCGCCGGTATTGCCGGGGGAAGAAGGTACGCGGGATCAGATCCGATCTGCCCAGGTGCGAGTGCAGCCGGCTCAGGAACCGGTGAATATAGGTATCCGGGATCCCCATGGCTCCGAACGCGGTTTCTATCCGGAAATCATACTGTTCTTCGGCCAGCACGTAGGACCGGTGCCACTCGCAGAGAATAAATTCCATGTGATCGATATCGGTGTTATGAAACAGGGAGTATCCCATCCGGCAGTTCCGGAATACGAAACGCTTCTCCGCCAGAAAATTGGTCCGGTAAAAATTGGCTCCCTGCCGGAAATCATCGAAGCCGAAGTAAGTGTTGCCGTGAAAGCCGGTTCCGTACCAGGAGAGGGAGGAGTGAAAGGTATTGCCGATGCAGAGGAGATCCTGCTCAAAATGGCAATGCTGGAGGGACACAGGCCCTTCGAAGACACAATATTCCATACTGACCTGGGCACCGAATACCCGTTTGTCCGCTTCCAGGCCCTTGGGGAACCGGCACTTGAGAAACCGGACCCGGCTCCCGATATCGGCGGTTATCCTGTACACCTCCGGAAAAAACACCTGGTTGAACTCATGCCCCTGCTCCCGGATGCGCTCCTGCAGGACCTCTTCGAACAAGGCCGGATCTTTGGTTTGGTCTTCCAGGTGCAGAATACACCGGGCCTGGTCGCCGTGTCGCTCCAGGGTACAGTGCGGCAGCTCACACCCGTGACTCATGTCCCCTGCCCCTCTTTACCGGTCCTTCGAACCCGGGGCCAAAATGTGGGCTGTGGTGGAATCAGGGCAAGCATAAGTTTTCTCGTGATCTTGCGAGTCGAATCGCTGGCTTTGCTTTTCAAATTAGAGTCCCGGCAGAGATGAAACAACTTACATCCGCACTGCCGGCGGGTCGCAATGAAATAGAGGCGGGAATCCGTCAGCATGGATTCCCGCCGAAAAAGGCAAGCAAGGGTTCGGTTCCACGGTGCAACGTACTTCCGGGAATAGCGCCGCCGGATCTCTCCGGTGCGGGGTGTCCCCCTTCAACCGGAGAGATGCTTCCGTTTCCGGTTACGGCAGAGCGTACCGGATTCCGGCCGAGATGACCGTCGCCGATTTCTCATACTCCTGCTTCAGACTGGGAATGCTTTCGGCATTCTGTCCCTGGAGATAAAAAGAGTGCAGCACGCCCACGCTCACGGCCAGTCCGGAGTCGAATTGGTAGGCGGCCCCTCCCCCGATGGAGTTGGCGTCCAGGGCGTAATTCAGATCGCTCTGGTAGCTGTCCTTGGCGCCCAGTTTTGACTGGAGGACGCCGGCGCTGAGCCAAAGATTTCCGGCCGCATTGTACTCCAGTCCCAGGCCGTATTCGCTCCCATTATTCACGTACTTTTGCAGGCCGTCCCAATTGGCGTCCTTGTTGAAGAAATAGGTAAAGCCGGCATGGGCTTTCAGCCGGGGGAACACCTGATAGGCCGCGCCCAGGGCCAGGGTGGCCGGAATGTCCGCATTGGTTTTGGCGCCATCGGGAAACATCCCGCCCTCCACCAGTGCCGTCGTTCCGTCCTCTTTGGTATCGTTGGTCACCTGTAGTTTGGTCAACAGTTCATACCGGACGCCGATGTTCAAGCCCTCCACCGGCGTGGCGTTCACTCCCACGATACCGGTATAGCCGGTGCCGGTCTGGGTCGCGTCCACTTCGATATTCGGGATCACGCCGGTGATCTGCCCGTTGGTGGCATTCAATACCACATTGTCCAGGGATCCCTGGTACGTATTCTTGGCCGACACCAACCGGGCGCCCACCGCCAGATCCAGCATATCGGAGAGGGCGTAACTCACATTCACCTGCCCGCCCAGATAAATGGATGACCCCTCGAAGCTGGCATCCATGGAATACCCGGTGATAACCCCGTAGGGCTGCAGAGCCGGGTTCACCAATCCGGCGGGTAATCCCACCAGGCTGGCCACCGGCAGCTCGAAGGACGGCAACCCATGAGGATACTTGGCGCTGCCGCCGCCGCCGATGGGCATCAATCCGGCAGACACCGCCAGTTTCCCGGTTTTATAGGCCGCGTAGACATTCGGGAACAAAAGCGCGGAGGTTTCCCCGTTGAATGTCTCCCGGTTCAGAGCGGGAAAATGGGCGATGACCTTCCGATCCTGGGTAATAGTCTGATTGCTCACGTACAGGTGCAGCCCGTCGGCCATGCGCATGATACCGGCCGGGTTGTAATAGACGGCGTCCGGCGCCGTGGAGGCATTCCGGTTGAGCAGCCGGATGAATTCCGCACTCTGGTTGGTGTTGGTGACAATGCCCCCGGCCCATACGGTACCGGACAGGAGCAGGACAGTAAACAGCCCACCGATGACACGCCTCATAGCGTCCCTCCGAAATTAAGAGTTAGGGTATTTCGAATATATATCACTGAATACCGGGGAGACGGATCTTTGGCGGCTCGTCTCCCCGATACCCGTAACGGGTTCACTGCTTGGTGAATCCCAGCGTCGTGGCGGTGGAATCCTGCAGCACAAGGCTGACTACCGTATCCGGCACTCCGTCCTGGGTCAGATCGACCGGATAGAATAACGTATCCTGGGAGGATTCGGCATAAGCGAGTCCGATCATGGTCGGATTATCCTGGTTATTCAAGGTCAGCTGGCCGGCGAGAGTGTAAAGGTTCCCCTGCATGGTGAAGGTGCTCATGTCCTCGGCAGCGCTCCACGTCCCCTGATCGGTCAGCTGCAGCACCGAGGGCAACTGCCCCAGGGTGTCACTGGGAACCGGCAGTTTGCCGGTCATACTGAAGGTATTGTCTTCCTTCAGATCAACCGTCAGGGACACACCCAGCATTTGGAACATATTCCAGGTAATGGTGGTGTCAACCAGGGTGTATCCCGGCGGAATACCCAGCGTCTGGCTGTAATCCTCCGCGGTTTTGAGCACCATGGTCTGTTCCATATCGGATAACGCCCAGGTCCCCACCAGGGGATCCTGTTGCGGTTGAGTGGTTTCTTTATTGCAGGCGGCAACGCTGAGAACAGCGACCAAACCGGCAATGACGAAGCTACGAAGGTAACGTGACATAGACGATCCTTTCTTGCGGTGGCTCTGTGGTTTCAGAACCGGTTCATTGTATCCGGCGATCCGCAGTTGCAGGATCAGCCGGCTGGCCCGGGGCGGTTGTTTCCGGAGCAAACGCGAACGCCTGACGGGCCTCGCGAAAGTACCGTCGCTTTTTCAGTTGCGCTCTGTACATTCTCTTCTCCGCCTCAATTCTTCTCAAATCATCATGTACTGTATGTTATATAAAAAGTCCTGAATAATTAAAAGAATATCCAACGTGAATCAAGGGAAATTTGAGGGAAATGTACAGGAAATGGCCGGCGCCTAGCTGATCTCCACATGTTTCCAGTAATCGTACCGGTTGGGTTTCCGTTTCGCCGGGGAGACGTCGTGAGTCCGGTTTTCCCAGCTCCCCGCATCCGCCCGTAACCGGGTCAGGACCTCCTGGTACGCCGCTTCCCCCACCAGGTTGTGAAACTCGTTGGGATCATTATCCAGATCATATAACTCCTCTTCCGGCCGCGGCCAGAGAAAAATCTGCCGCTCGACCTCGGTGAGCTCTCCGGCTTTCCGTAATTTACGCATGGCCTTGAAGGTCGGGGATCCGTACACATCGGCCGGGAGCGTATAGGGCTCCCAGGGATAATAATTGCGAATGTACTTGTACCGGGGCGTTCTGACCGACCGGATATGATCGTCCAGGTCATGCCAGTTACGCTCGGAATAGATCCGGGACCGTCCCGCGGCCGTCTCGTCCATCAGCTGGGGCAGGAAGGATTGCCCCTGTAGATCTGTGGGGATATCGAGTCCCACCAGGTCCAGAAGCGTGGGCGCCAGGTCAATCAGACTGGTCAGTCCCCGCCGAATCCCCGGTTCCATCGTTCCCTGCCACTGCATGATTAGCGGCGTACGGATCCCGGGATCGTACAAGAATCCCTTGGCCCGGGGAAACGGGAGTCCGTGGTCGCTGAAGAAGATCACCAGCGTCTTTTCCGTGAGATTCTCCGACTCCAGGTACGCCATCAGTTTGCCGATCCGGCGGTCCATCCGGGAGATCTCGGTGTAGTACCGGGCCAGGTCCTTCTGGACTTGAAGTACGGAGGGCAGATAAACCGGTACCAGCGTTTCCTCCGCTGCGTACCCGGTGCGAAATTTCTCCCGCAGGTACGGCCGGTGGGGTTCGTGAAAACCAATCCCCAGGAGGAAGGGTCGGTTGGCGGGCCGGTTGCGGAGGAACTTCTCCCAGTTTTCCACGTCCCGGCTGTAATAGTCAAACTGACTCCGGACAGCCTTCCCCAGGTGTAATTTACCCACGTTGCCTGAGTAGTAGTGTTCGGACTGCAGCAAATCCGGCAGGATCTGTTCATCTTCCGGGAGTGGCGAGTGCAAATCCTCGGTACCGGTCGAGTGGGCATACTTCCCGGTCCAGATGCTGGCACGGCTGGGACTGCACTGGGGCGCTGTGACAAAGGCGTTGGTGAACCGCACGCCCTGTTCCGCCATCCGGTCGATGTGGGGCGTGCGAATGGACGGATTCCCGTAACACCCGAAGTCATTCCACCCGGCATCATCAGCGATCAAGAGCATAATATTGGGCACCTGATTCCCCCCGCTGCCGGGAGTGGCGAGTGCAGCGGCGGACAACGAGGTGCCCATCAAGGAAAGAAATTTTCGCCGGGGCATGGGGTATAAACGCGCCATAAGGGACCTATCTTTTTGTTTTTATTGAAATTCGGTAATTAAGGACAGAAGATCAATAGGTAGTACGGAGATACATGAGCCCCTCCGAGCGCAGTCTATCCCCCCGGGCGAGCGATCATCACGGGTGAACGGCTCTAACAGGCCGCTTTCCGGAGAGAGGGTCTCTCCAGCCGGAAACCGGAATCTATGGCCTCATTCGTTGGGTTTTTTATTGGGAGAATTCCCGGGGCCTTTCTTTCCCTGGGACCGCACCTGCTGTCTGTTTTTCCCAAACCATCGTCTGCCCCGCCCCGGCACCGTCAGAATTTTTTTCTTGGCTTCACGGCGTTTCGGCATAACCATCCTCCCCTCTGGATTTGGAACTTACTCATTCAATATACCGGTTTTCCCTTGCCCGGAAAACGAATTCTTTTGCAGAGATCACCCCGGAGCATATCGCTCCCGAAATATCAGAAGTGGCCCCAGCCCTCCATCCGTCAGAGAGTTGCCGCCGGCACGTTCCAGCCGCTGATCCGCACGGCCGGAGTCTCCCCCGGCACATCCTCTCCGGGAAACCGGCCCCGGATCTCCTTGCGGGCCCCCGGCGGCAATGAGATGTAATTGGTCTCCCAGTAGACAGGGAGAATCGACTGGCCGCTCTCCTCACTGTAGAGATTCACCTCCACGAAGAAGGCCATGGTGTCACCGGGATTCCGTAACACCACCCGCACTTCCCGCTCCCCGCCGGCGCGCCGGATTTGGTAGGATCCGTCCAGGGCGACGTCCGGTAGATCATCGAGGGCCGTGAAGTCGGCATAGGCCCGGTTGGGGGTTACGTACCAGGTGGCCGCTTTATCATTCAGCACATCCGCCTTCGCAGAGAGCCAGTAAAAATTATCGCCGACCGTCATGCCCGCTTTGTCCAGCAACGACAGGTCCAGGAAATAGACCGGTCCCGCGTCCGCGAGTGCCGGCATTTCGAAGATCTTCCCGGAGGAGTTGGCGGACATGCCCACCGGGACGTCACTGGAGAACACCTCCCGGGAGCGGAGATCGAACACCCGGATGCGGGCGGTCAACCCGGTCGCGTCCCCGGGGGTATCGTTCACCATGTAGATATCCTGATCCCCGTAATTATAGACGATATTCAGGGGTTGGGAGCCGGTTTGGGCGCCGAAGAAAGCGCCGTTGGGCATCAGGTAATAATCGTAGAGCTGCCAGAACAGTTCCGGCCAGGCGGAATTCAGCATCCACTGGATGATGCCGGTGGCCCGGAATTTATTCACTCCGAAGGCTTCGTACATGGCCCGCATGGCCTCGTAATTGGCAGCCTGGGCTTTCGTGGCGAATTCTTCCACCGATTGGGCCGGGCCGTACCGGGCGTTAAAGGCGTCCAGATAATAATCCAAATCGTTGAATTCGTTGCGCCCGCAGTGGTAATACCAGACGTCGTCGATGGGCCAGAGATGATCTTCCGGGATCATTTTTTTCAGGCTCTCCAGCGGCGGCGGCTGAGGTCCGGGCCCGGTTTCCGTATTGAACCCGTAGGCGCCGCCCCGGGTGGAATCCACGTACCAGTAGTTGGGGGTCACATAGTCATAGGGGCCGTTCATTTTCACGCCGGTGGGCCCGGTGACCTCGCTGACCGCCGTCGCGCAGGAGCGCAGGGTGGGCCGGGTGGGATCGACCACGGCCAGCCGGGCATCGTACTTCCGCTCCAGGGCCGGCCGCGGCAGCATATCGCTGCCCAGTACCCAGACGAAAATGCTGGGATGGTTCCGCAGCCAGGTCACCTGGTCACTGAGAGACCGGGCCACCAGGTTCATCTGGTCTTCGGTCCTCACCCCGCCGAACCGGTCCGTCGGCCCTCCCAGGTATTCCTCCCACTCCCATTGACAGCTCCATCCGGCCATGAGCAGGATCCCGTACTGGTCGGCCAGATCGTACAAGGTCTGGCTGCTCCCCCA
>Ga0102944_1002760_pt1 | contig 10025 bp, 12 predicted proteins | sample SalPonD_shore_MG_FD_78172 | JGI IMG/M metagenome (GOLD analysis project Ga0102944, IMG submission 78172) | Salt pond soil microbial communities from South San Francisco under conditions of wetland restoration - Salt Pond MetaG... | ecosystem: Environmental > Aquatic > Marine > Intertidal zone >... | reverse complement strand
TGTAAGGGGACGGGTTGAGGGTGCGCAGAGCCCGGTACAGGTCCAGGGGCGGGGCTTCGTAGGGCACCGACAGGCGCTGGGACAGCACCACCTGCATCACGTCCCCTTCGATAATGTAGTCCTTGACGCGCCGAACCGCGGCCTCGAACCCGTCCCGGGTGAATCCGGACACGAAATCCGACTCGCTCACCGCCCGGGCCCGCGCCAGGGCGCGATAGCCGGGCACTGACGCCCGCAACGCCTGGACCAGCTCATCGAGGCGGGACTGGGCCCGGTCCCAGGCGTCGGCTTCGGCCGGATCCTGGTGCACCACCACCAGCAGCTTGCCGGCCAGATTGTCGAACACGACCACCTCGTCGGACACCATCAGCAGGATGTCCGGGCTGCCCAGGGGATCGGGCTTGGCGTGGCCGGCCAGGCGCGGCTCCATATACCGCACCGTGTCATAGCCGAAATAGCCCACCAGCCCGCCGGTAAAACGGGGCAGACCGGCCACTTCCGGCACCCGGTAGCGGGCCTGGAAGGCTTCTATCCACCCCAGGGGGTCGGCGACCGAGGCCGCCTCCTCCATCAGCTCGTTGTCGCGGTGCACGCGGATGCAGTGGCCGCGGACGGTGAGCACCGTGCGCGAGGGCAGTCCGATGATGGAATAGCGGCCCCACTTCTCGCCGCCCTGCACGGATTCGAACAGGTACGAGTAAGGACCGTCGGCCAGCTTGAGATAGGTACTGAGGGGCGTGTCGAGGTCAGCCAGGACCTCGCGGGTCACGGGAATGCGGTTGTAGCCTTGCGCGGCCAGTTCCTGAAACTGCTCAGGGGTCATGGAAGTCACCTTTGAAACAAACCGAGTGCACGAGACGGATCGAAGCGTCGGCGGTCAGCCGCGCCATCGAATGCCCGCCATCCAGCATCGGTTCGTCTCGCCAGTGAGTCTCATGACACTCAGGCCGCCTTCTCCAGCAACACCGGGATCTGCGCCATGGAGTCCACCACCGCGTCGGGCTCGGCGTCCCGGATGTCCTCGCCGTGGTTGTACCCGTAGCTGACACAGATGATCTGGAAGCCCGCCGCCCGCGCCGCGGTGACATCGTTCACGGAGTCACCGATCATGAGCGCCCGGGCCGGATCGACACCGAAGTGGCGCGCCGCGAACAGCAGCGGCTCCGGATCGGGCTTCTTCGTGACTAGAGTATCACCACTGACCACAAGGGAAAAGTCGTCCTCCAGCCCCAGATCCCGCAACAGGGGCCGGGTGAAACGCTCGGCCTTGTTGGTCACGCAGCCCAGGGGATGGCCGGCCGCCTTCAGGGCATCCAGGCCTTCGCGCACGCCCGGATACAGGACGCTGCGCTTGGAGGTGTTGTCCGCGTACAGCTCCAGGAACAGCGGATAGGCACGCTCGAACAGCGCTGGGTCGGGGGTGCCGTGCAGGTCGTTCACCAGGGCCCGCTCCACCAGGCGCTGCACCCCGTTGCCCACCCAGTCACGGACCTGGGCCTCGGTGGGCCGGGGCAGGCCCAGGCCATCCATCATGGCGTTCACGCAGAAGGCCAGATCGGGGACGCTGTCCACCAGCGTGCCGTCCACGTCGATGAGGATCATGGCGGGAGTGCGCACCGCCATGGCTCAGCCGTGAACCCCGGCCAGGGCCGCGCGCATCTTGTCGATGGTGGCCTTGTAATCGTCGGTGCCGAAGATCGCCGAGCCGGAGACGAAGGTGTCGGCGCCGGCTTCGGCGCACATGGCGATGTTGTCCACCTTCACGCCCCCGTCGATTTCCAGACGGATGTCCCGGCCGCTCTCGTCGATGAGCTTGCGCGCCTCGCGCAGCTTGTCCAGCACATAGGGAATGAAGCTCTGGCCGCCGAAGCCGGGATTCACCGACATCAACAGCACCATGTCCACCTTGTCGATCACCCATTTGAGGTGCTCAAGAGGAGTGGCCGGATTGAACACCAGCCCCGCCTTGCAGCCTTCGTCCTTGATGCTCTGCAGGGTCCGGTCCACATGCTCGCTGGCTTCGGGATGGAAGGTGATCCACGTGGCCCCGGCCTTGGCGAAGTCGGGGATGATCCGGTCCACGGGCTTGACCATCAGGTGCACGTCGATATCGGCGGTCACCCCGTGCTTGCGCAGGGCCTCGCACACCAGCGGGCCGATGGTGAGGTTGGGCACGTAATGGTTGTCCATCACATCGAAGTGGACCATATCGGCGCCCGCCGCCAGGACGTTGTTCACCTCCTCGCCCAAGCGCGCAAAGTCCGCGGACAGAATGGATGGCGCGATCTTGTAATCCGGCATAGTCCTGGCCTCTTCTCTGGAAAATTCTGGAAAATGTTCCGGGCAACGCGATGGGATATCGCGTGGTAAAGGTGCGAAATGTACCGTATCGTAGCCTGATTTTCAGCCTTTGGGTGGCCCCGGGCGGCCGCCCCGGGGCCCAGTACCCCACAACGGACAGGGAAAACCATGGCCGTGACGCGACGCCTGAAATTCCTATCCCGCATGGCGTTTTTCGCCCTCGCCTGCACGCTGACCGGCGCCGGCGCGGCGCCCGCGCCCCACAAGCCGGCCACCGATCCTGCCGGCGCTTCCGCCGCCTCCGGGGGTCCCGCCGGCAAGGAGAACCGCTGGGCCCAGCAGATCATCGACACCCTGGTGGTGGGCAGGCCCGAATGGCTCAAGGCCAAGGGTCGGCGTTTCCTGGCCCTGTACGCCCAGGCCACCACGGACCACCCCAAGGGCGCCGTGATCCTGCTCCACGGGTTGGGCGCCAATCCCGACTGGCCGGAGGTAATCCACCCCCTGCGGGTGGAACTGCCGGACCACGGCTGGAGCACCCTGTCCATTCAGCTGCCGGTGCGCCCCAACGGGGTGCCGGCCAAGGATTATCTGACCCTGTTCGCACCGGCCTCGGCACGCATCCAGGCGGCCGTCGGCTTCCTGAAGAAACGCGGCGACACGCCCATCGTGCTGGTGGGCCACAGCCTGGGAGCGGCCATGGGCGCCTGGTACCTGGCCGGGCACCCGGACACGCCGGTACGGGCTTTTGCCGGCATCGGCATGAACGCCTCCAAGGATCATCCGAAGCTGGACACGCCCACCCAGCTGGCCAAGATCAAGCGGCCGGTGCTGGATCTGTACGGCAGCCGGGACCTGCCCGGCGTGCTGCGCTCGGCCCGGGCCCGGGCGGCCGCCGCCCGCAAGGCGGGCAACGGGCACTATCGCCAGCAGCAGATCGCCGGCGCCGACCATTTCTTCAACGGCCTCGACGACCAGCTGGTGCAGGTGGTGCGCGGCTGGCTGCACGCGGTCACCGAGGCCGGCGCGGCCCGGTGATGGTTTCACCCTATCGACCCCACAAGGAGAACAGCCCATGTCGAACGTGACCCACGCCATTATGTTCGCCCTGCACGTGCTGAGCGCCGTGATCTGGGTGGGCGGCATGTTCTTCGCCTACATGGCCCTGCGCCCGGCGGCAGCCCGGCTGCTGGAGCCGCCCCAGCGCCTGCCCCTGTGGTCGGCCAGCTTCGCCCGCTTCTTCCCCTGGGTCTGGGTGGCGGTGGTCGTGCTGCTGGGCACCGGCTACGCGATGATCTTCGGAGTCTTCGGCGGCATGGCCCACACGCCCGTGCGGGTCCACGTCATGCAGGGACTGGGCATACTGATGATGCTCATCTACTTCCATGTGTTCTTCGCCCCCTACCGGCGCATGAACCAGGCCATCGACGCCCAGGACTTCAAGGAGGCGGGACGGCGCCTGGGTCAGATCCGCAAGCTCATCGGACTGAACCTGATTCTGGGGCTCATCGTGGTGGCGGTGGCCAGCGGCGGCCTGTACTGGTAGGGGGCCGGCCCCGACGGTTCAGGCCGCCCGGCGGGCCGCCTGAACCGTCTCGTAGGCGTCGCGGATTTCGCTGGCCTTGTCGTTGGCCATCTTCATCATCTCTTCGGGCAGGCCCTTGGCCACCAGCTTGTCGGGGTGGTGCCGGCTCATCAGCCGGCGATAGGCCTTCTTGACCTCGGCGTCCGAGGCCTCGGGCGTCACGCCCAGCACCCGGTAGGCTTCGGCCAGCCGGTCCCGCCGTGGGCGGGGCCGGGTCCCTGTGCCGCCCGCACCCGGCCGGGCGCCGCGCGCGGCCTGCACCAGGCGCTCGATCTGGCGCAGCTCCGCCACCGAGAGACCCAGCTGCTCGCAGATCCGCTCCAGAACCCGGGCCTCGGCCGCATCCAGGCGACCGTCGGCGTAAGCGGCCTGTACCTGGATCTCCACGAACATCAGCAGCAGATGACGCCGCCCCCGGCACTCCCGGCGCAGCTGAGCCAGCACCTCCTGGAGATCAAAGCCCGGCTGCTTGCCTTCGTCGAACAGCCGCATGGCCACCCGGCGCTGCTCCGGGGAGAGGTTCATGTGGTCCATCACCGCCTCGGCGGTGCGAATCTCCTCCCGGGAAACCCGTCCGTCCGCCTTGGCCACGTGTCCCATCACGGCGAAGCTGGCCGTGAAGAACGCCGCGCGTATGCGCTCGGCGTCCTCGGGACCGACGCCCCCCTGCAGACGCAGGCGCTGTATCCCGGCATCGAAATTGTGGCCCAGAGCGGCGCCCAGCAGCGCTCCGATCGGCCCGCCCAGCAGAAAGCCGAACGCCCCGCCGATGACTTTGCCCCACCACCCCATTCACACCTCCTGGAATTTCAGTAACCACCCATGCGCATGACAGCAAGCACGCCGTCCACCACGAACTGCACCGCCAGGGCCGCCAGCATCAGGCCCAGCAGGCGGCTGATCACGTTGGCCCCGGTCACCCCCAGCCGGGACAGCAGCCAGCCGGCCGAGAGCAGGGAGAGCAGGGTCAGCCCCAGAATGGCCGCCAGCAGCGCCAGCACCGGGCCCAGCCCGGGTCCCTGCGAACCGGCGGGACCGCCAGCGGTGAGCAGCAGCACGGTGGTCAATGCGCCGGGCCCCGCGATCAGCGGGAAAGCCAGGGGAAACACCGAAATGTCCTGCTTGGCCTCGGCCTCGTGCTGCTCGCCCACGGTGGTGGAGCGCAGGCCGGATTGGCGCGCAAACACCATGTCGATGGCGAGCAGAAACAGCAGAAGCCCGCCGGCGATTCGGAATGCCGGCAGCCCGATGCCCAGCGCCTGCAGCAACCGGTCACCGGCCAGCGCAAAACCCAGCAGGATCGCGGCGGCCAGGGCCACCCCTTTGACCGCCATGGCACGCCGGTGTGCCCATTCGGTCCCCTGGGTGAGCGCGAGAAACACAGGCGCCAGACCCACGGGGTCAACGGCCACGAACAGCAGCATGAAAGTGTTGAGATAAACGTTGGAACCTATCTCAAAATCCCCCATGAGCCGCGTTGCGGGTCAAAACCGGCGCCGCCGCCCGTGGCGACGCCAGGGACAAGGGATGCTTTGCTTCGAAACAGGGCCGATCGGCTCTGCCGCTTTGTCGCTCGTCGCTCATCGGGCACAACCCGACCACGCTCCCCGCTTCGCACAGCGAACCCGCCGCCGTCGCGGCCGCGTGGGCGCTTGAGACAGGTTCTGCCCACCGCGGGCCAGCCGGCACAACCCTCGTCATGACCGCGCCCACCGGCGGGAAAGCGGCGCGGCCACCGCCGGCGCCGCCTTGCGCTCGCCGCGGGCAGCTCCTATAAATAAACGAAGCCCGCAGCCCAGGCCAGGCTGCGCTGCTCCGGTCGGCGCGCAACGACACTATACAGCACGCCCCGTCAGGGAGGTATGGACATGGCGACCGAATACGAGCCTCGCGTCGGCGATTGGTACACCAATGCCACCGCCGAGATCTTCGAGATCGTCGCCTACGACGAGGAAGACCAGACCCTGGAAATCCAGTACTTCGACGGCACCGTGGAGGAGCTGGACCTGGACACCTGGTATGAAATGGACATCGAACCCACGGCACCGCCGGAGGACTGGTCGGGCTCGCTGGACATCGAGCGCGACGACTACGGCGTGGATCTGGACACCAAGGCCGGAGGCAACCGCCTCAATCCGCTGGACGACCTGGACGGATGATGCACCACTGCGTGTGAATGTCCGAAATGTGACCGGGTTCACCGGATTACAGCCCTGCGACGCAACAGACCGGGAGCCACCCCGCCGCTAAACCGGGCAGGTACCTCACAGCGCACCCGCGCCGGCGGTTACGGGCCCCATGCGTCTTCCCCTGCAGGTCCAACAGTATCTGGACGCCCACCATGCGCCCTGCGAAGTGCTGATCCACCGGCAGGTGGAGGCCCCGCAGCAGGCGGCGCAAGCCGCTTATGTCCCGGAGGAACAGCTGGTGCGCACCGTGCTTCTGGAAGACCGCAGGGGCCCGCTGCTGGCGGTCATCACCGTGGCCCATCGCCTGGACCTGGCCAATCTCAACCGTCAGCTGCAGCGTGACCTTTCCCCCGCGGCCCGGGAACGGGCCCGGGCGCTGTTCCCCGACTGCGACCCGCGGGCGCTGCCGCCCCTGGCGGCGGCCTACGGTGTCAAAGCGATCGTCGATCCGGAGCTCTATGAGCTGGCGGAGGTGTACTTTCAGCCCGGATTGGGCACTGCGCTGCTGCAGATGAAGGGGAGCGACTTCCGGGATCTGATGGCCGATGCCTGGCAGGGATTCCGGATCACCGAGGCCGGCGTTCGCCCGAGGGGGGAAAGCGGGCCGCCGCGATTGGACCTCAAGCGCCGGTTGAGGGAAATTCACCGTCTGCCGGCCATGCCCGCCATGGCCCGGCGGGTGCTCCAGGTGCGGGCCAATCCCTACGCCGGGGCCCGGGAGCTGGCCGACGTGGTCGAGCTCGACCCCAGCCTCACCGCCCAGATCATCCGCTATGCCCGGTCCCCGTTTTTCGGTTATCCGGGCCCGGTGGACTCGGTGCAGGACGCCATCGCCCGGGTGCTCGGCTACGACCTGGTGATGAACATCGCGCTGGGGCTGGCCAGCGCCGCGCCGTTTCGCATCCAGCACAGCGGGCCGCTGGGGCTGGCCGCTTTCTGGCGCCAGGCCGTGTACTGCGCCGCGCTGACCCAGAATCTGGCCAAGGCCCTGCCCCTGGAGAGCCGGCCCCGACCGGGCCTGGCCTATCTGGCCGGGCTGCTGCACAACTTCGGGTATCTGGTCCTGGGCCAGCTGTTCCAGACCGAGTTCTTCTGGCTCAACCGCCAGGCGGCCGGGCGCGGCGACACCCCGGTGTGGGAGCTGGAACGGGCCATGCTGCAGACGGACCACGCAGAGCTGGGAGAGTGGCTGCTGACTTCCTGGCACCTGCCCCCGGAGGTGGTGACGGCGGTTCGCCACCACCACGACCCCGGCTATCAGGGCGACTACAGCCTCTATCCCAACCTGGTGCTGGTAGCCAATCGCCTGCTGGCCACGCGGGGCATCGGCGACGAACAGGCCGGGGGGCCGCCCGAGGCCATGCTGGAGCGGCTCCGGCTGTCCCCGGAACAGCCGGAGACCATCCTGCAGGCGGTCCTGGCCGCAGGCGACGGCCTGGACGCCATGGCCGGCCACCTGGCCGCCTGAGGCCGCCCTGCCCTGAACTATACTTATGCAAAGATCGTGGCCGCGGCCCGGGGGCCGCAGCACGGTCGGCAGCGGACCGTTTCACCCCGCGGAGCCCGTCCGAGTCCTTCGCGGGGCGGTGCCGCGGCTGCAACAACAGGGCTCGGACATGCTCCCAGCTCCCCACCGGGGAAGGAGGGTGCCATGCGCAGAAGGCTCTATTTCATCCTGCCCAGCGTCGATCTCACGCGCCGTGTCGTAGACGAGCTGCTGCTTGCCCGTATCGACCACCATCACATCCACGTGCTGGCCCGGGAGGGCCTGTCCCTGGACGACCTGCCTGAAGCCACCCTGCTCCAGCGCAGCGACCTGGTCCATGGAGTGGAGCTGGGCCTGGTGGTGGGCGGCGCGACGGGTCTGGCGGCGGGCGCCATTGCGGTGTTCGTCTCCGCCGTCACAGCCCATGTCAGCTGGGGTCTGCTGCTGCTGCTTTGCGCCCTGGCCGGGGCGCTGATCGGGGCCTGGGCCGCCAGCATGATCGGGACCTCGACGCCCAACAGCAATCTGCGGCGGTTTCAGCCCGCGATCGACGCCGGCCAGATTCTGCTCATGGTGGATGTCCCCAAGGAGCAGGTCCAGGCCGTGCGCAGGGAGATCCAGCGCCACCATCCCGAGGCGGACATTCAGGGAGTGGAACCGACCATCCCCGCCTTCCCCTGAACGCCCGGGGCGCAGGCGGCGGTCCGCCGCCTGCGCCTCCTTGGGCGACTCTGGCACCCGCCCTCTTTCCCGGTGCCGTTTTTCTCCCTGCATCCCGGGGACCTGAGTCCGGAAAGGGCCCGCGCCCTGCAATCGGCCCTGGCCGGGCGCGTCGTGTGATCAGGATCGGCCCGGGGACCGGGCCCGGGGCGACGGGCCGCACCGTGGGAAGACGCCGCGGCCCCGGCACGGGACCGGGGCACCTTCAGGGCGAAGGCGGCCCCGCCGATAAAACTTCTGAAAGGCGCTCACCTGATCCGAGAGGAACCGCTATGGCGTACATCCTTGACCTGGTCACGGGACAGCCGGTACCGGCCGATGAACCCGCCGTGACCGCCCGGCCGGCACCGGCCAATGCACCGCTGGCGGCGGTGCAGCCGTTCATTCCCGGGCCCGCCGTGGACGCCCCGGCGCTGCCGGTCGACCTGCGCGAGGCCGACATCGCCGCCTTCCTCCGCCGGATGGGCCGCCACTGACCGCCGAAGGCGGCCGCCCTCCGCACCCCCGTCCCCGAAGCAGCGGCCCGTCACAGGGTCTATGCTGAAGGAGAGCATCGCTTCGGGGGGAGAGATGTGGACCGGCTGGAATCCAAGTTTGTCGGCAGCCTGACCGGCGCCGCCCTGGGAGACGCCGTCGGCGAGCTGGCGTTCCGGCTCCCGGCACGGGAGCGGCTCACCGGGGAGCTGGCCTGGCGCGCGGAGCTGTCCTACACGGACGACACCGCGATGGCCATTGCACTGGCCGAGTCCCTGCTCAGCACCGGTGACGTGGACAGCGAGCACCTGGGGCGCACCCTGAGCACCCAGTACGAGCACGAGCCCTGGCGTGGCTACGGCCCGGGCCCGCCCACTATCTTCGCCGCCGTAGCCGCCGAGGGCATCCCCTACCGGGCGGCCGCCCGGCGCCTTTACAGCGGCCAGGGCTCCTATGGCAATGGCGCGGCCATGCGGGCGGCGCCCCTGGGAATCTACTTCCATGATTCACGGGCGCTGTATGACAAGGCCCGGGCCCAGGCGGAGGCCACCCATACCCATCCCCTGGGCATCGACGGCGCTGCGGTGCAGTCCCGGGCGGTGGCCCTGGCGGTGAATCTGGATCCCACCGAGACCGCGGACCCCCAGGAGCTGGCCGGACCCTTCCTGGAAGAGCTCATGGCGTTCGCGCGCACAGAGATTCTGGGGGACAAGCTCGCCGAGGTACGCCGGCTGCTGGAGGGCTGCGCCGGGCCGGGCGAGGCCATACACCGGCTGGGCCACAGCCTGGCCGTGCACGAGTCCCTGCCCTTCGCCCTGTACAGCTTTCTCAGCCATCCCGACAGCTTTGCGGAGACTGTCTTCTGCGCCACCCTGCACGGCGGGGACCGGGACACCATGGGCGCCATGGCGGGCGCCGTGTCGGGCGCCTATCTGGGGGCGGAGGCCCTGCCCGGGGAGTGGCGTGCCAAGCTCGAACACCGCGAGCGTATCGAGGCGCTGGCGGCGCAGCTGTTCCGGGCGCAGGGGGGCAGCCGCCCGCGGTGAAGCCGCAGCCCCCCGGCGCGGGGGTCCGGGCTCACGGCCGGCGGCGGGCCCACCAGGCGGCGAGGGCGGATCCGGACAGGTTGTGCCAGACGCTGAACACCGCACCCGGCAGGGCGGCGGCAGCGGAGAAGTACTTCACCGCCAGGGCCACCGCCAGACCGGAATTCTGCATCCCCACCTCAATGGCCAGGGTGCGGGCCTCGCGCCGGTCGCGCCCCAGCAGC
>Ga0102944_1002759_pt1 | contig 10027 bp, 8 predicted proteins | sample SalPonD_shore_MG_FD_78172 | JGI IMG/M metagenome (GOLD analysis project Ga0102944, IMG submission 78172) | Salt pond soil microbial communities from South San Francisco under conditions of wetland restoration - Salt Pond MetaG... | ecosystem: Environmental > Aquatic > Marine > Intertidal zone >... | reverse complement strand
TGCTATCTTTCCTCCTTTATCAATATCTTTTTCAAGCTTTAACTTACTAAGTGGCAGCACCTTTCCTTTTTTGGAGAGTGCTATTTTCAGGTATTTATTTAAAGACTGAAACTGAGGTCCCAGATCAAGATAATGCAAAAAGGCATCCTTCTCATAGCCTACATCGACAAATGCAGCATTAAGCCCTGGCATTATTTTTTTTACTTTTCCTAAATAAATGTCGCCAACAGTAAACTGAAAATTGCTTTTCTCCTTGTTGAGCTCAATGAGTTGTTTGTTTTCAAGTAAGGCTATTGCAATTTCAGAGGGAGTTACATCAATTATTAATTCATTACTCACAATTTCTTCCAATTAATTGAAGACCTCTTTATCTTCTTCCTTCAAGATTGCAAAACAGAATAAACCTGAAGAATTCATTGATCCTTCAGGTTTTATGACTGAATCTTAAATTATTGTTTTGTTCAGTGTAGAAAACAAATTATTTCTTCTTCTTATGTCTGTTCTTCCGCAAGCGTTTTTTTCGCTTGTGGGTTGCCATTTTATGTCTTTTTCTTTTTTTTCCGCTTGGCATTTTCAAAAAGATTTAATGATTTAACTATTCACTCAATGTAAAATTATTTTACATTGTTTTTTACTTTATTTACAAAAGTCTTTGCTGGTTTGAAAGAGGGAATAAAGTGTTCAGGAATAATAATGGTGGTGTTCTTGGAGATATTACGAGCTGTTTTCTTTGCTCTTTTCTTTACAATGAAGCTTCCAAAACCTCTTAAATACACGTTTTTGTCCTTTACTAATGACTCTTTTACAGTTTCCATAAAAGCTTCAACTGTTTTTTGGACAGTTATTTTCTCAATTCCTGTGTTTTTAGAAATTTCGTTTACAATATCTGCTTTTGTCATTTTTTAAAAAATCTTTAATTATCAATTAATTAGACTAATTTTCAAATTCTGAATTGCAAATATAAATGTTTTCTGTCGATAAATAAAATACAAATCCATTATTTTTACCACTTTAATAAAAAAACACCTTTACTTCCTGAATAATTATGAATATTGGAAAATATGTAACAGACTGGTATTTAGTTAATAAACGAAGTTTGCCATGGCGTGAATCTACTGACCCGTATATAATATGGATATCTGAAATAATTCTGCAACAAACCCGGGTAAATCAGGGACTTTCCTATTTTTTTAGCTTTATTAATGTCTTTCCCGATGTTAAAACCCTGGCTGCTGCTGATATTTTTGATGTTTTAAAGATTTGGCAGGGCCTGGGTTATTATAGTCGGGCACGTAATATGCATCAGGCGGCAAAAACGGTTGTGGATGATTATAACGGCATATTCCCGGATTCATATAGTGAACTCATTAAGCTGAAAGGAGTAGGAGAGTATACAGCTGCCGCAGTTGCTTCTATATCCTCCGGCGAGAAGGTCCCTGTTGTTGATGGTAATGTTTACCGGTTGCTTGCCCGTTTTTACGGTATTGATTCTCCGGTAAATACTAATGCATCAAAGAAAGAGTTTGCCTCAGTGATGCTCGAACTCATGAATAATTTTGAGCCGGGTCTTTTTAATCAGGCAATTATGGAATTTGGTGCACTGCAATGTGTTCCTGTAAATCCTGAATGCAATAAATGTCCTCTTGTTTCAAATTGCTATGCCTACGATAATAAGAAAATTGATGTATTGCCTGTAAAACTTAAAAAGAAGAAAATTCGGAACAGGTTCTTTTTCTATATTGTAATTATAACCGGTAACCATGTTTTACTTAAAAAGCGTCTGGCAGGTGATATATGGGAAGGATTATATGAATTTCCAGTCATTGAAACCGATGATTATATTACATTTGAACAACTTACTATGAAAAATACCTGGAAAAATATTTTTGGTGAAAGAGAATTTTCAGTGGTCAATGTCTCAGAAAAATTCATTCATCAACTTACACATCAGCGCATTTTTGCACAATTTGCTCAAATTTATCTTTATGAGCCAGGGAATATTGATATACCCGGTACTGTTTTCGTGAACCAGGTGGACCTTGAGAAATATCCTGTTTCACGATTGATTGAAAAATATTTTGAGACCGTTCGTATTTTTAATTATGGTAATAACTGATTAATTTTGTACTTTTATATCAAACAATAAATTCTAAACTGATGTCAGTAAATAAAGTAATCTTAGTAGGGAATGTTGGTAAGGATCCGGAAGTCAGGTATCTGGAAAGTGGTACAGCAGTATGTAACTTTCCTTTTGCTACTTCCGAAACATATAAGAATCGTGAAGGTGAGAGAGTTACCACTACTGAGTGGCATAATATTGTTTTATGGAGAGGCCTTGCAGAGGTTGCTGAAAAATATGTAAAAAAAGGACAGCAGTTATATATTGAAGGTAAGATCAGGACCCGTTCATATGATGATAAAGATGGAGTTAAAAAGTATATGACAGAAATTCAGGGTGATAACATGGTGATGCTCGGCCGCCGCTCAGACGATCAGGCAGCTGGTGGGAATGAAGGGATGCGTACTTCCAGGCCTTCAGAAAACAACAATACTTCAGCTGCTCCGGCCGGAAACAGTAACCAGATTGAGGATCTGAACAGTGGTGATAATACTGATGATCTGCCCTTTTAATAAAAATCGACGGATTTACCATTTAATCAATTTCTTTTAGCCTTGGAAACAGAACCATACCCTGCGTCAGGCGTGTTTAACAATATTCAGATTACATTTAATCATTTTACTTTCGGACTCCTGGCCGGAATTTTAGCAATCATTTTGCTGCTTTTCTTTTCGGCTATGATATCTGGAAGTGAAGTGGCGTTTTTCTCTCTTTCGCCTGGAGATATTGAGAAAATGCAGAAGAAGAAAACTAAGATAAACAAGCTTATTCTTAAATTATTAGATATACCTGAGCGATTACTTGCAACCATACTTATTGCCAATAACTTTATTAATGTTGCTATTGTTATTTTAACTGCCTATGTATCTAATTCATTAATTGATTTCTCTCAGGCAAAAATACTTGGCATCATTTTTAATGTTGTTTTTATCACATTCTTGCTTCTCCTTTTTGGAGAAATTCTTCCTAAGATTTATGCAACACTTCTTCCGCGAAAATTTGCTGCTTTCATGGCTTATCCTCTGTTATACCTAAATGGTTTGTTCAGGCCAATAAGCTCTTTACTCATGTATTCTACCTCATTTGTAAACAAAAGGGTTGGTCACCGAGGTCACAATATCTCAATAAATGACCTGTCACATGCTCTTGAACTTACCTCGTCAGGGATGAGTGAGGATAAGAATATACTGAAAAGAATTGTGAAATTCGGGAATATTGATGTTAAAGAGATCATGAAGTCCCGGGTGGATGTAACTGTAGTGGATAATAAAAGCTCTTTTTCACAGCTTATTAATATTATTCTGGAATCGGGTTATTCCAGAATTCCTGTTTTTGAAGATACATTTGACAATGTCAGGGGCGTGTTGTATATTAAAGATCTTCTCCCTCATCTACATAAAAATGATACATTTAAATGGCAGGAACTAATAAGACCCCCATATTTTGTACCTGAAAACAAGAAAATCAATGACCTGCTTACTGAATTCCAGACCAAAAAAATTCATCTTGCCCTGGTGATAGATGAGTATGGTGGAACAAGTGGAATTGTCACTCTTGAAGATATACTGGAAGAAATTGTTGGTGAAATAACCGATGAGTCAGATGATGATGAGATAATTTATTCAAAGCAGGATAATAATAATTACATTTTTGAAGGCAAAATATTGCTGAACGATTTTTTTAAAATTACTAACATAAAAGATGATGTATTCGATGAAGTAAAAGGTGAAGCTGATACTCTGGCCGGTTTGATTCTTGAGCTCCGGGGAGAAATTCCGGAGAAAAACAGTACTGTTTCATATAAAAATTTTAACTTTAGGATCGAATCTGCAGATAAAAGACGCATAAAACAAATTAAAGTAACTATAAATAATTCTGAAAATACTGAAGAATAGAGTCATTTTAGTTTTAACGGAATCAACAACTTCTGTTTTTGTTCCGGACATTTCAATTCATAAAAATAGAGATGTGTTTTTGTATTTAAAATAATGGAATCTGAACCTTACCGTTAAAAAAATTCAATAATTTCATGCATTTTAATCTGAATCTTAAATTGTGAAAAATTTCCCTTCATATTTGTTTGTTATCATCAGCCTGACATTTACAATTTCATGTAATCATACATACACTCCCAAACCACGGGGTTATTTCCGTATTGATTTACCCTCAAAGTCTTATCATCTTTATAATCCGGATAGTTGCCCATATGCATTTGAATATCCAGCATATGCCAGGATTGAAAAAGATCCTGAAATAAATGCTGAACCTTGCTGGATTAATATAAGTTTTCCCGGATACGGAGCAAAATTACATATCAGTTATAAAAATGTTAATGGAAATCTTTCAGACTTTACAGAAGATTCACGTGCTCTGGCTTATAAACACACCATAAAGGCTGAAGCAATTAATGAGAAAATATATTCCCGGCCGGGTCAGCATGTATATGGCACATTATATGATATTAAAGGTAATACCGCATCTGCAGTTCAGTTTTTTGTTACAGACAGCACAAAACATTTTTTGAGAGGGGCATTATATTTCAATGTTGAACCAAATAAAGATTCTTTAGCGCCGCTTATTAGTTTTTTCAGACAGGATGTAATCCATATGATTGAAACATTCAGATGGAAAAACATTAACGGAGAATAAGTGATGGGTGTGATTATAAAAAAATATGTTGATAACGATTGTCTGTTAGGTGTTTGGGAAATTACTGAAGACTATGACACCTTACTTTCAACTGTAAATCTGGATGAAGCTGACATGGCACTGCTAAAGAGTTTCGGCAATCATAAGCGAAAACTGGAATGGTTAAGTGTGAGAAACCTGGTTGTGGAAATGGTTGCCCCGGGAACAAAAATCGTTTATAACAGAGATAGAAAACCTTTTCTGATGGGAAATTCTTTTAATATAAGTATTTCTCATTCAAACAATTTGACGTCAATACTGTTGAGTAAAAATAAGCGGGTTGGTATTGACCTGGAATTTATGTCTCACAAAATCAGCAGACTCGAATTTAAATTCATAAATCAACAAGAATACATAACGGATGATGAAGATCTAAAAAAATACCACCTTTACATACATTGGTGTGCAAAAGAGGCAATGTATAAGATATGTGACAAGCAGGAAATAAATTTCCGTGAAAATTTAACCGTGTCTCCTTTTGAGCCAGCTAAAGAGGGTGTAACCACCGGAGAGCTTAAAAACAGAATCCGGCATGAAAAGTTCAAACTCCATTATTTTGAGATTGATAATTATGTAGTAGTTTGGTGTAATAAGTAATTTATGACTGTTTATAATCAAATAATTACACGTTTACAGCAACATAACCTGTTTGTTCTGCTGATCGATCCTGATGCATATGATTCCTTCCAGTTGCTGGATACCATAATGGCTGCAAAAGAAGCTGAAGTGGATTTTATACTCGTGGGGGGAAGTCTTATATCCGGGAAAATTGATGAAACTATTATCAAAATTAAAGAACTATGTAGTATACCGGTAATTATTTTTCCCGGTAGTCTGTTGCAGTTATCAGACAAGGCAGATGCTATGTTTCTTCTTTCTCTTATTTCTGGCAGAAATCCTGACTTTCTCATTGGAAATCATGTGGTAGCTGCCCCAATGCTTAAACGTTTCGATCTGGAAGTTATACCTACAGGTTACCTACTGGTGGACAGAGGAGCTCCCACTTCAGTTGAATACATGAGCAATACCCGCCCTATACCGGGAAATAAACCTGAAATTGCAGTTGCCACTGCAATGGCCGGGGAAATGCTTGGTCTTAAACTTATCTATCTTGAGGCAGGTAGTGGTGCTGGTAATCCACCGTCAATTCAAATGGTGAAGGAAGTAAGAAACAATATTTCAGTTCCTCTGATTGTTGGTGGAGGGATAAAAAATGCACGCCAGGCTGCAGATATGTATCTTGCCGGAGCCGATATTCTGGTTGTTGGTAATGCTGTAGAGAATCATCCGGAAAAAATTATTGAAATAGCACGCTCAAAATTTGTAAATATTTGAAAAACAATACAATAACGCTTGTTTTTTGTATTGAAATTTTACCTCAATAAGTTGCATATGAACCGAAATAATTCTATTTTCATTTAATAATTTAATTTTTTCTCCATTTAATATTGTATAAATTTTTTAAAAATGAAGCGAAAAAAGAATTTTCAGCAGTTTGACGATGACAAGGTCAGGTCACCCAAAAACCCGTTGAAAGACAAATCAACCAAAAACCTCAAACGAAGCCTCTTCGATGAAATAGAAGATGAGGAAGATTTTGATTATTATAGAGATGAGGATGAAAAAATGGAAGATTTTTATGATGATGAAGAAGCGGATTTTGATGATGAGGATGATTATGATGATGAGGGTGAATACGAGGATGATGACCGTTAGACAGGTAATTGTCTGAAGGGATTATACCTGGAGGATTGTATTCAACCGGGCCTGAATTTGCCGGAGAAAATAAATTTTACATCTGTACATGAAATCATGTATGTGCAGTAAGCATATGAATTGATCCGGAAAGCATAAACTTCCCGGATTTTTTTGTCGTTACCTTAAATATTGTTTCAATTTTTCGATTAGGTCTGCTTTTTTAACGGGTTTTGACAGATAATCAGTACAACCGGCTTCTAATATTTTTTCTTTGTCACCATCTAGCGCATAAGCTGTAACAGCAATGACAGGAATTTCAGGACGGAAAGATTTAATTTCCCTTGTTGCCTCAATCCCGTTTAGTAACGGCATTTTTATATCCATCAATATTAAATCGATTTGTTGGTGTTTTTTGCAGATATCAATAGCTTCCCTGCCATTAGCCGCATGTAAAAGTTTTATTCTGGTTTCTTTTAAGACTTCTTCCAGATAGAGATAATTCATAGCTTCATCTTCTGCAATAAGTACAGTATGCTTATTAAAATCTGAAAAAATTGAATTTTTGGCTTCAGATGACGAAGATTTAGAAGGTTTCGATACAGGTTCAAAAGGTATTGAAAATAAGAAAGTGCTTCCTTCACCGGGTATCGAATCCAGAGAGATTTTGCCCCCCATCATTTCTACAAAGGCCTTGGATATAGAAAGACCAAGTCCTGTTCCGCCATAATTTCTTGACATTGAGGTTTCTACCTGTCTGAATCGTTCAAAAATAATTCTTTGATAACCAGGCTTGATGCCTATACCGGTGTCCTTAACGTAAAATTGAAGCATTTCGCCCTTTAATGTGCAACCGAAAATAACACTTCCGTTATTAGTGAATTTAATTGCATTTCCTATCAAATTAGTCAGAACCTGAGTTAGTTTAACTTCGTCAGTATATATCGCATTTACCTGCCTGTTTTCCATATCTGCAAATTCTATATTTATGTTTTTCTCCCTGGCCTGTGGCCTGAAGAAATTAAGCAGATTCTTCATTATTGATTCAACATGCGTCTCGTTTTGATTTAGTTTAATTTGATTAGTTTCAATCCTTGACACGTCTACAATATCATCAATAATAAGTGTAAGCTGGCGGCATGATTTCTTAATGATATTTATAAATTTCCCGCGTTTTTCTTCAGAGAGATTTGGCTTTATGAGCATTTCAGAAAATCCAACAATACCATTCATTGGAGTTCTTATTTCATGAGATATATTAGCCAGAAAAGCCGATTTGAGTCTGTCGCTTTCCTCAGCTTTTTCTTTTGCTATCTTTAATTTTTCCTGAGCAATTTTTCTGCCGGTAATATCTTCCTTGATGGCTATAAAGTGCGTTAGTTCATTTTCTTTACTGAGAACTGGTGTGATTACCATGTTTTCAGTGTAAATAGTTCCATCTTTTCGTTTGTTAATTATTTCTCCTTTCCATACCTCTCCTGAAAGAATTGTATTCCAAAGGTGATCATAGAAATCGCTCTTGTGATAGCCAGATTTTAATATATTGGGTGATTTACCTTTTATCTCATCAAAAGTATATCCGGTTAATTCTGTAAAGGCAGCATTGATCATAATGATTCTGCCGGTGTTGGTAGTGATGACAATACCGTTTGCTGCCGATTCGAGGGCTGTACTTTGTATCTGGAGGCGTTCTTCATTTTCTTTTCTACTGGTTATATCCTGGCCGAAGGTGAAAAAAGCCACGACTTTTCCACTCTTGTTTTTTTGAGGAATAAAATTTATTGAAAATACTGCCGGATTTCCGGCTATTGTAATAGAAGTCATCTCAAAAGATACAGTTTCGCCTTTTAATACGCTTGCTATATATGGCTTTGATTCCTCCCAGATAACTGAAGGTAAAAGATCCTCTATCTTTTTGTTTACAGCCTCATCTTTAGAATACCCGAGTAATTCTGCATAGTTCTCGTTTATGTATAAGTATTTCAGAGAATTATCTATGTGTGCAATTGCTTCAGGTATATTTTCCGTTATCAGATTCAATTGATTATATAAGCCTTCCAGTTTTTCGTGGGATTGCTTGCGCTCAGTTATATCCCGGGTGATACTCAGGATATGAGATTCTCCCTTAAGATAAATAATTGAAGCTGACATGAGCCCAACTATTATTTCACCATTTTTTGTTACAAAAAGGGCTTCAAGATTTTCAACCTTCCCGGTTTTTCTTAGCCCGCTTACCAGTTTCTGCCGGTCTTCAGGATGGTGCCATATATTGAGGTCAACAGATGTTTTACCTAAAACCTCCTCTTCAGTATATCCCATTATATTGGTGAACCCATGGTTGATTTCAACATACATACCATCATTCAGACGATTAATGTTGATTGCATCCGGATTGGTAACAAAAGCTTTCCTGAACTTTTCCTCGCTGTGCCGGGCAATCGTTATCATGCGGTTAAGTTCTTTGTTAATTTCGAAAATGCGCTCGTTACTTTCGCGTAATTCTTCGTTTATGGACAAATATTCTTCATTCTGTTCCTTGAGTTTTTTCTCTTTTTTAATCAATGCTTCTTCAGCTTGTTTCCTTCCGGTTGCATCGTTATATACGGCAACTATTTCTCCAGTATTTAATTTGTAGATGATGTTTTCTCGCCAGCCCTGAATCCTTTCGTCTTTATAAAATGTTATGTCATTGTTTTGTTCTTTTCCTGTTTTCCATACTTTCCTGAAGACGTCAAGAAAACCATGCTCATCTGCCCCCGGAAAAACCTCAGAAATTGGTTTTCCGATTACTTTTTCTGCCTTAACTTTGTCAATTTTTAATCCGGCGGGATTCAAATCCTTAAAAAGGAAATCATTCCCGTCTTCTATGGCTTCATAAATTGCAATTGCATAGGGACTCTTGTTGAACAGGTTCTTCCAGCGTTCCTTCGTCTCTTCAAGTGTGTTAACGGTCAGTTTTTTTTCATAAAGCTCACCAAGAATATTTGCAGCAACCCCAAGTTGATTTTTTGCATATTCAACAATAAATTTCGGCCGGGGAATATAAGCTTTTGCTGCTTCTCTAAGTTTTTCGATATTAATATTATAATCGCTTGCTACTGATGCTAACTCTTCTTCTGCCCGAGGAGGTGTGCCATATGCAAGACTTATACCGCCAACTACTTCATTATTGGTTTTTACCGGATAAGTTAATATTTTTAAGGCTCCGTTACACCGTGTCTTAGCCGGACTGCCTTCCTTTAAAACATTGTCATATCCCTTAACCATACACGATTCATAACAGAGCCATTTACCCGATGCAATGGCTTCAGCTTCACTTGATGTATGACAGTTTTTTCGTGATGTTGTTTGCAAAAGCCTGCACCAGGAAGAATTTAGATAATGAAGGGAACAATCCCCATGATTATCAATTACCGCAGCAGAGGTATCAAGCAGAGACAAATATCCGCCAATCAGTTTTCTAAGCAGCGGTTTGCCTACATTCTGCGATATCCGATTCTCAGCACCAGGTTTTGTTCTGATATT
>Ga0102944_1002758_pt1 | contig 10029 bp, 8 predicted proteins | sample SalPonD_shore_MG_FD_78172 | JGI IMG/M metagenome (GOLD analysis project Ga0102944, IMG submission 78172) | Salt pond soil microbial communities from South San Francisco under conditions of wetland restoration - Salt Pond MetaG... | ecosystem: Environmental > Aquatic > Marine > Intertidal zone >... | reverse complement strand
TTTTCGGTATACCAATCACAGGATCTTCAATTTCAGATCCCTCCTGAATTGGATTATCTCGTGGTCTTCTCACGACGTACAGCCGAGAAGATCATTTCCACATATGGAAAAAATTGTACCAAAGTTTGGGTTGCAATTGGCAAGACAACTGGTCAGTGGTTGAAAGATCAGGATGTTGCAGTAAAGATTGCCCCGTATCCAACGCCGGAGGGGATATTAACTGCAATGACCACAAATTAGGTGAAACACAATGGGAAAACCAGCATTTTTGAAAAACGCTAAGAAACGAGAAATAACAGAAGAAGATAAGAAACGAGCTGCCGGAATTAGTAACCGTCAGTATGTACGATTTGCATTTTACAAAGTGCATTCTGATTGGCGACGACTTGATCCTGAGGTACAGGCCGAGCAGAAACAGGAACTACTTGATGTCATCACCGAATTCAATCGACATATGTTGTTACGGCCCTACTCGTTAATGGGAACCCGTGCTGATGCAGAACTACTGCTTTGGCAGATCTCTGAGTCCCCTGATGAATTTCAAGCACTGGCATCTGCGATTATGAGAACGCGTATGGGGGGTTATTTGGAAATATCCTATTCCTACTTCTCTCAAACGAAACGCTCACTTTATACCATACCCGAGAGTTTGGGTGAGGATGATTCTGAAGAACGACTTGTCATCGATCCCAGTGAGGCTAAGTATCTCTTTGTTTATCCTTTTACGAAAACCCGGGAATGGTATCAGTTATCTCAGGCAGCACGGCAGGGCATGATCACCGAGCATATCACCGTTGGTCGTAAGTATCCCTCAGTTAGATTGAATACCACCTACTGCTTTGGATTGGATGATTACGAATTCATCGTTGCATTCGAAACTGATGAACCCAGTGATTTTCTCGATCTCGTCGAGGAACTTCGGTCAACCTCTGTGAGTATGTATACATTACAGGATACTCCTCTGTTTGCCTGTACCAATATGCGATTAGACCAGGCACTCGATGCACTTGGTGGTCCTGAGATCGCTGAGGAGATCAAACCTGGAGAGAAACGAGAGGTATGGGTTGATGTCTGTCCTGTAGATGAGTTAGCCCAGGGTGAGTCGAAAGTAGTTTATCTCGAGGGAAAGCAGGTTGGTGTCTTTAATATTAATGGAGAGATTTCAGCATTGAATAATCGATGTACGCATGCAAGAGGACCACTAACCGATGGTAAAATCGATCAGGAGAACGCCTGTGTGACCTGTCCCTGGCACTATGCCAAATTTGATCTGAAAACTGGTAAAGTCATTGATGGACTGGCAAATGTCGATGTAAACACCTTTGAGGTGGAGATCACCGATGATGATATGATACGGGTGGGCACGGTAGTCCAACACTAAGAGGTGTAAATGATGACAATATACGGCGCAACATTAGAAACCGATCCACTTTATGATGATGAACAGCGAGATTACGACGCACTCCTGTTCATGTCATTTGGTGGACCAGAAGGGATGGATGAGGTTATCCCCTTTCTTGAACGAGTGACTAAAGGTAGAAATGTCCCTCGGGAACGATTAGAACAAGTAGCAGAGCATTATTATCATTTTGATGGTGTCAGTCCAATTAATGGACAGAATCGAGAATTGATTGCGGCTTTGGAGGATGAATTCAAAACGAATGAGATGAATATTCCCATCTATTTTGGCAATCGTAATTCAGAACCCTTTATCACCGATACTATCGAGCAGATGAAGACAGATGGCATTGATCGAGCAGCAGCATTTGTCACTGCTGGATTTAGTTGCTATAGTGGCTGCCGACAGTACCGTGAGAATATTATCAAAGCTCTTGACGAAGTGGGTGACCAAGCACCTGAAATTGATAAATTACGAATGTTCTATAACCATCCTGGATTTATCACCGCACAGGCAGATCGAGTCAAAGATGCACTTGCTAACTTCGATACTGATGAAGTCCACCTGATTTTCACCGCTCATAGTATTCCTTTGGGAATGGCAGATAATTCAGATTATGTCGTCCAACTTGAGGAGAGTTGCAGGTTGGTGGCAGAACAGGTAGGAACAGAAAATTACACATTAGCCTATCAGAGCAGATCTGGCCCACCATTTATTCCCTGGCTGGAACCTGATATCCTTGATTACATGGACAGTCTGCCAGCAAAAGGGATTGACAATATCATCATCGTTCCAATTGGATTTATCTCGGATCATATGGAGGTATTATTTGATCTGGATATAGAGGCAGTGGAAAAAGCCGAGGAACTTAACATCAACATGGTTCGAGCTGCCACTGTAGGCACACATCCTGAATTTGTGAAGATGATACGATTACTGGTTGAGGAACGGATGGAAGCCTCACCTCAACGATTAGCAATAGGTAACAGACCAGCCAATCATGATATCTGTCCCGTTGGATGCTGTCAGCAAGGCGCAAAACGACCTGCAAGAGCCCGTGAGTAATTATGACATTTCCAGAAACTCGACCTCGCCGAGTACGGTTAAACCGCCAACTACGACGACTCGTACGAGAGACCAATCTATCAACGGATGATCTTATCTATCCCCTTTTTGTCAGAGAAGGAAATGATATCAAAAAACCTATCGTTTCCATGCCTGGGCAGTCACAATTCTCTCTTGATCGGTTAGAGGAGGAAATTGAAGAGATACAAACACTTGATATTCCTGCGGTAATCCTCTTTGGTATTCCCGATACCAAGGATTGGTGTGGTTCAGAGAATTTCAATGAAGATGGTATTGTACCCCGAGCAATCAGATTGATCAAGGATATTGCACCAGAATTACTGGTTATCAGTGATATGTGTTTTTGTGAGTATACCGATCATGGACACTGTGGGATTATTAACAATGACAACCATGAGTACTACAACCCTAATATTGATGATGGCTACCTCCTCAATGATCCTACGTTGACTAATCTCAGTAAGGCTTCCGTTGTCCATGCACAAGCCGGTGCCGATGTTATCGCACCCAGTGGGATGCTTGATGGGATGGTCAGCAGTATTCGGCAGGGATTGGATGAACATGGATTGCAGGAGACAGCAATCATGAGTTATGCTGCTAAATACTCTTCTGGTTTCTATGGTCCATTCCGTGATGCAGCAGAGAGTCCACCCAGTTTTGGAGATCGATCACAGTATCAGATGGATATTTCAAATGCCAGAGAGGCAATCAAGGAGGTAGAACTTGATGTCTCTGAAGGAGCAGATATAATTATGGTCAAACCAGCACTACCATATCTTGATATTATCACCAAAGTCAGACAAAAATTCAATCTCCCTGTTGCTGCTTACCAGGTAAGTGGAGAATTTTCCATGATCCATGCCGCAGCAGAGAAAGGTTGGATAGATCTGCAAAAAGTAGCAACTGAGACTCTGACCAGCATTAAACGTGCGGGAGCAGATATGATCCTCAGCTATTTTGCCAAGGATATTGCCCGATGGAGGAATGAAATTGAATAGTCGATTTTTAGAGGCATGTTATGGAGAAGAAACCGATGCAGTACCGATTTGGTTGATGCGCCAAGCTGGACGCTATATGGCTGAATACCGAGAGCTACGACAACATCATGGTATTCTTGATATCATCAAAACACCTGAGTTGGCCAAAGAAGTCACACTCCAACCGATCAACGCTTTTGATCTTGATGCAGGAATTATTTTTGCTGATATCCTTCCACCTCTAGAAGCGATGGGACTGGATCTTGAATTTGTTAGTGGTGTTGGACCGGTCATCCACAATCCAGTACGAACGGTGGAAGATGCTGAACAATTACAGGTACCCGATCCACAAGATGGTCTCGGATTTACGATTAAGGCAGTAGAGATTACTGCAAAAGAACTGGCAAAACGAGATATCCCATTAATTGGTTTCTCAGGTGCTCCATTCACATTGGCATATTATGCCATCGAGGGGCAGGCTAGTCAGAATAAACTTGGAGTAAAAGCAGCCATGCATGCAGAACCAGAACTTTGGGATATCTTGATGAATAAACTGGCAACATTGCAGGGAAATTACCTGAAAGCCCAGGCAGAAGCTGGTGCTCAGGTTCTTCAGGTATTCGATAGCTGGGCTGGCATTCTCTCACCATATGATTACCGGGAGTATGTCAAACCGTATACTCAAAAAGTGGTAAAGATTGCCAAACAAGCTGATGTCCCTGTCATTCATTTTGGAACAACAACCAGTGCCATGTTACCCGAGATGAAAGACGCAGGTGGAGATATTATAGGTGTAGATTGGAGAATTGATATTGATAAAGCAGCAGATATTCTCGGTGATGATGTCATCATTCAGGGTAACCTCGATCCCGCAGTACTTCTAGCTCCATGGGAAGAAATAGAAAAACAGACAAAATATATTCTTGATAAGATGCGGGATCGCCCCGGTTATATATTCAATCTTGGACATGGGATACACCGCTCCACACCACCAGAACAGGTTAGAAAATTGGCAACGTTTGTTCATGAATACACGAAAAAGTGAGATCAATGGAAGAAGCGGATATTATCATAATTGGTGGCGGAATCGCAGGATTATGTGCCTCATACCGACTACAGCAAGAGGGCAAGAATATAATTCTCTTGGAAAAAAGTGGTCGAGTGGGGGGTCTCATTCAAACTGTTCGGGAAGATAATCTGGTCATCGAATCCGGTCCCGATGCGTTTATCACTCGCAAACCCTGGGCATACGATTTAGTGAAAGAGTTGGAGTTGGACAATGAGCTTATCGAAGTGAATTCTACAGAAGAACGAATTTATATTCTCAATCGTGGAGATCTTCACCCCATGCCGAAGGGTCTTAACCTGTTAATCCCATCAGATGATGATGCTTTTCTCCAATCACCTTTATTCAGTGATACCGGCAAGCAACGAGCCTTGGAGGAGGTAGATCTACCTCCAAAAACAGATAATAGAGACGAGAGTATGGCTAATTTTGTCAGAAGAAGGTTTGGAACCGAATTATTTGAACGACTTGCCGAACCCCTACTTGCTGGAGTCTACAATGCAGATGCTGAACGCTTGAGTATGCATGCCACCTTTCCCCAGTATCCTGCACTGGAGCAAAAATATGGGAGTCTGATATCTGGCATGCAACAACGATCCAAACCCAAGAAATCAGACACCCCACCACTGCTCAGTTTCAAACACGGGATGGCAACTTTACCTGAAGCATTGGCAGTACAACTGAAGGATTCTCTTCAATTGAATCAGGAAGTTGAGACAATTGAAATCGAAGAAGAAAGCTATATTGTCTGCACATCAACTAATAAATTCAGAGCCAATCAACTGGTCTTGGCCCTCCCCGCATCGATTATTGCTGAAATCCTCCCAACGGAACTCGAGCAAACAAGAAAAGCATTGAGTAGGATACGATATGAAGGAGTTGGATGTATCTCTTTAGTCTACAACCAAAATGAGATCGAGTATGACTTAAATGCCTATGGAGTTGTGATACCAGCAATTGAGAATCGGAATATTGATGGAATGCAGTGGACGACTTCTAAATTCTCGAATCGTGCACCAGTAGATACTACAATCATTCGAGTATTTTATGGAGGACCGAATACCAGAGAGATGCTCGATAAGTCAGAAGAGGAGATTGTTGCCATTGTCCGAGAAGAATTGAAAGAGATGTTAGGAATTACAGTAGAACCATTCAGGTATTTCATTCATTCCTGGAAGAAGGCGTATCCCCAGTATGATGTTAATCATCAGGTGCTTGTTGATGAAATTATGGATACCCTTCCAAATTCTATTGGAATCACGGGTAATAGCTATTATGGTGTGGGAATACCTGATACAATCAAATCTGCAGAATATGCAGTTGACAAATTATTATCGTGATTACAATTCATTCATGACTGAATCAATTGTTGTCAGTGTTTCCTCAATTATTTCAGCACTATGCTCACTGCTGACAAATCCTGCCTCAAATGGACTTGGAGCAAGGTAAACACCATTCTGAAGCATTTTATGAAAATATGAGGTAAACCGATTGGTATCTGCATATCTCTTGGCAGTGGTATAATTAGTTATCATCATATCCTCTTCCTTTAAGAAGTATGAACCAAACATGGTACCAACAGAATTAGCCTGAACCGGGATGTTATGCTCAGCACCTAACTGTCGGATACCATCAACTAATTTAGAGGTATTCTGTTCAATAGTTGCAAAGAGATTGTCTTCCAATAGCGTGGTAATCGTTGTTAGACCTGCAGTCATGGCAAGGGGATTACCTGATAGGGTACCCGCCTGATACATGTTACCTCGAGGTGCGACCTCTGCCATGATCTCCTCTTTACCAGCATAGGCACCAACTGGTAGACCACCACCAATTACCTTGCCCAATGTGGTAATATCAGGATCGAGATCGAACCTTTCCTGTGCTCCTCCTGGAGCAACCCTGAATCCTGTCATTACCTCATCCAGAATAGATACAGCGTTGTATTTGTTACAGATCTCAATCACCTCCTGCAGGAAATTGGTTTCTGGTAAGACAAATCCCATATTCGCAGCAATTGGTTCCATGATCACTCCAGCAATATCATCAGGATATTTTTCAAATGCTGATCTGACACCTTCAATATCGTTATACTCAACGGTTAATGTATCCATCGTGGTGTGCTTAGGCACTCCCGGAGAATCAGGCAATCCCAAAGTAGCAACTCCACTTCCTGCCTGTACAAGTAACAGATCAGCATGACCATGATAATTACCCGTGAATTTGATGATTTTATCTCTACCAGTATGGGCTCTAGCAAGTCTAATAGCACTCATACAGGCTTCAGTTCCTGAATTGACAAACCTGATCTGATCAATACTAGGAACCGTCTCGATTACTAATTCGGCCAGTTGATTCTCCTGTTTCGTCGGTGCACCAAAACTGGTACCAAGCGTAATGGTTTGATTTAGTGCATTCACAACGTTAGGATGGGCGTGACCAAGGATCAGGGGACCCCAGGACAACACATAGTCAATATATTTGTGTTCATCCTCATCAAAGATATAGGCACCTTGACCACGTTTGATAAATCTCGGTGTTCCCCCCACACTTCCAAATGCTCTGACCGGACTATTGACACCACCAGGTATTAATTCTTGTGCACGATTGAATAGCCTCTCAGAATTAGGAATATCGCCTGTATTATTACTCATATAATCTACTAGTCGGTTCACGTGCTAATTTATGTGGATTTGGACTAGTAACTATCTGTTTGTATCAGCTAAAAAATTGGTATTAAGGTTTCGATAAGAAAAATTCATAAAATACCACGATAACTATCTGAAATAGGTTTTATGGAGTAATTGTTGTATGAAGGAATTTATATTTTTATACTGCGAAATTCAAAGACCAAAATTCTTATTAAACTATACAAATTAAATATAATAATGAAACCAATAAATCGCAAGGTTCACGGAATCTTTGATCATCTCTTCGTCGTCGTTTTCATAATAGCACCCAGTATCTTTAGTTTTAGCAGTTCTGTTGCTATCGTCAGCTATATTTTGGCTGGGATATTTCTTGTAGTAGCAATTCTAACTGATTTTAATCTTGGAGTCTTGGATTTGGTTCCAGTTGAAACACATAGGCTAGGTGGATTATTCATTGGGATAGTGTTGGCATTGTATGCATTTTTCCCTGCTGTTTCCAATGAATTTGCTGCATCACTATTCTTCACAGGTATTGCTTATGTCATTATTCTGGTAAATGTGTTTACGGATTTTAATCCTGATGCAAAGAGCGTAATGAAAAGATCCACTAAGGAGGACTTATCTACCGCTTAATTGAAAACACAATTTATTATTCTCAATTGAATAACTGTCGTGTTTCGCCAGTACATGATTTTAGTGTCGTATCCTACTTTGATTATAAATTTATTCAACAAGATTAGGACTACTATTTGGCATTTCCCCTTTTCCTGATGTATTATTCTTTTAGATTTTATGAATTAACTTGCTGTATATAATTGGTTATTATTCTCCCAGTAATGAAAATCCTGGCCATCCTGATCGAGCTTATTAGGTAAATCAAATTTGTAATATTAAAGATATAATGGGTAGTGGTATTAACAAATTCATTTTTAAATACAATTGTGAAACGAATGAAATCCTCGAGAACTGATTTTCAAGACCATAAATATCAATTTGGAGTGAATTACGTGACAGCTGTGATAATTAAACCTATAAATCGAATTACGAAATCACCGAAATTTTAAGTATGTATCCAAATAGCTTCATTTATGAAAAATCTACGAGGTATTCTTATTTTTATTGGTGGAATTATGACGTATTTGCTGTTTCTCGTATTATTTGGGTTTATGGTAGGTTTTAACTATAATCTTTGGAGATATTCGGTCAGTTTTGGATCTACAAAACTTTCAATTTATGATTTCAATGTTATCAATTTCATAATTGATATTGTTCTTATTTCCATATTTGGAATTTCACATAGCACACTTGCCAGACAAAGTGCCAAAAGGAAATTGAAGCAATACATACCTAATAAACTAATAAGAACGCTCTATGTCTTAATTGCAGTCATTACGCTATTTCTATTAGTACTACTTTGGAGACCCATAGGTGGAGTGATTTATGATCTAAGATCGACAATTTGGGGATTTCTCCTTATGGGAGTTAGTTTGTTTGGTCTCGGGCTATTATTTATATCTACATGGTTAATTAGTCATTTCAGACTTTTTGGAGTTGCTCAAACGTATTCAGAATTTTCAGGGACTAATTTAGAACCTCTAGATTTCCAAACTCCATCATTATACAATTACGTTAGACACCCTCTTTACACCGGATTCCTCCTATTTTTCTGGTTTACTCCATTAATGACAATAACTCAAGTTGTCTTTGCAACAGGTATGACTGTATGTATTCTCATTGGAACGTATTTTGAAGAAAAAGATCTCGTGGCATCATTCCAGGAACAGTATCAAAATTACAAACTTAATGTGCCATATAGATATGTACCCGGTCTGATTTGACTCACTAGCCCAATTGTTTCCCGGTATCAGAATCCGATGAATTGTCCCAGAATACAGTATGAATCTTTGTCAATCAATTTGGTCCCTTCCTATTAAATAACTCTAATTATCTTGTAAAATGAGAATTGAACCTATAAGATTAATGCAGTATCGTAATAAATGTTATTTTGAGTGATCTGTGAAATAAAAACAATAACTCTCAACATTGTGGATATTTCAGGATTAAACCATTATAATAGCCACATTGATTTTAGCTAATTTTCAGACATAGATATGCAGTTTAAGTGATATGATATTTTTGTATTACAGATAACGTATTTACAGTAATTTTATCGACTGGAAATTGGTCGAGTGCTTTCAAAGAGATCACAATTGAAATCAATTGGTTCTAGTTGCATTAAAATGATTATCTGTATGTTACATGTTCAAGAAACCATACCAAGTAATCCCACTCAAACTACCTTTCATATTAGATATCAGTCATATTAATGGAGAACTCGTGGATAATCGAAATCCCGATCTCTATCCGGTTTCTCCCAGACTCCAGGGATCTCAGTTCTACAGGCAGGACATTGATTACCTTCAAGATTATAAGATAAAACTCTGAAACCTCTTCGTTCAACGAGGATTTGACCACAATTATGACACTTGGTATGCTCACGGTCTCCTACGCGACCTGGAAGATTACCCGGATAAATATAATTCAGACCAGCTTCCTCTCCAATCTTTGTTGCTCTGATTAGATCCTTAGCGGAGGTGGCTCGATTTTCATCCATCTTATAATCAGGATGATAGGCTGTTACATGCCAGGGGATATTAGGATCAATATCAGCAATGAATTCGGTCATATCTCGTAATTCCTCCTCTGAATCATTGAAATCCGGGATAAGAAGTGTTACAAGTTCCAACCAGAATCCTCGTTCGTAAATACCACGAATTCCATCAAGTATCTTCTCCAACCTTCCTCCCAGTTGTCGGTAGTTCTTGTCACGAAATGATTTTAAATCTACTTTGT
>Ga0102944_1002757_pt1 | contig 10036 bp, 12 predicted proteins | sample SalPonD_shore_MG_FD_78172 | JGI IMG/M metagenome (GOLD analysis project Ga0102944, IMG submission 78172) | Salt pond soil microbial communities from South San Francisco under conditions of wetland restoration - Salt Pond MetaG... | ecosystem: Environmental > Aquatic > Marine > Intertidal zone >... | reverse complement strand
GTGATCCAGCAGTGCCTGAACCTCGGTGTTGTTGATGAGCTGGAAATTGCCTTGGCCCCCGTGTTCTTCGGTAGCGGGCGGCGGCTCTTTGAAAACCTGAGCGAGCACGGGTCGCAGTTTCGCATTGACACGGTCCTTGATGGACCGGATGCCACACACTTGCGCTATGTGCGTCAGTGAAGGCGGCCTAACAAGGAAAATTCACTCGGACGGCAAACAGCACCGCTCCTTCGTCGCTCGGCTTTTTGCCGCCGGTGATTTGCGGCGTTATGCGTCACGACCCAACGCAAGGAGGATCACATATCATGACAGATGAACTTGGGACGCCCAAGATAGTCGATCGGAGCACCTTTCAAGCCGAGCTGGACACTTTGCGGGTCCGCGAAAAGGCGCATACAAGGGAAGGCGACGCCATTGCTGCCGCACGCCGACGGCTCCCCATGGTCGAGATGGATGGCACCACGCGGCTCATCGGCAGACATGGTACGGCGACACTGTTGGACGCGTTCGAGGGACGCCGGATGCTCATCGCCTACTACTTCATGTGGCACACCGGCAAGCCTGCGCCGGAACAATGCGAGGGGTGTACTTGGCTTACATCGCAGGTCCGCGAGCTGTCCTATCTTCATTCTCGTGACGTCACCTTCGCCGTGTTTTGCCAAGGCCCGTACGAAGAGAGCGCCCGGTACCGTGACTTCATGGGCTGGGAAATGCCTTGGTACTCGGCCCGGGATTCGCTCGACACGCTCTTGGCCGAACGCCGTATTGGCATGTTTCACATCGTTTGCTACCTGCGACGAGGATCCAATGTCTTCGAGACATATTGGACTACGGGACGCGGCGGCGAGGCGATGGATAATAGCTACGATTTGCTTGACCTGACCGTCTATGGGCGGCAGGAGCCGTGGGAGGACTCGCCATCTGACTGGCCGCAACGATCTATAAACTGGCCGACACGGTCTAGAGGCGAGCAACTCCGTACCGATGGACGTCCGATCGCCCAATGGCCTCGTCTGAAAGCCGGGTATTCGGATGACTTGCCAACGGGCGGGCGCTGAACCGCGTTTGTCATTCTAATGCCTTGTGGCACTTACACCTTGGATCGATTCGACGCTCTGATTGAGTGCCGATGCATGACGAGGCGTTGCAGTTGACCGGCTACGTCGCTGGCGCTCCTCCGGCGGCAACTGAGCTTGAGCGTTGGCCGCTGCGAGGTACTCGTCGACAAGCGACAAACCAGCGGGACGCCAAACTCGGAGTAAAATCGCATGGGACTTCCAACCTTCAGCCTCAACGTAACCCTGGACGGCTGCGTCGACCACCAGGAGGGAATCGCCGACGACGAGGCACACGCTTTCTTCACCCGCCTCATGGACGAGAGCGGGGCGATGCTGTGGGGCCGCGTCACCTACGAGATGATGGAGGGCTACTGGCCAGCGGTCGCTCGCGGCGACAAGGAGGCACCGCCGGCGATGCGCGAGTGGGCGGTCAAGCTGGAGGCCAAGCCGAAGTATGTGGTGTCGTCGACGCGAACGGACTTTCCGTGGACCAACAGCCACCACATCGCCGGTGACTTGCGCACGAGCCTGCAGAAACTCAAGGATGCGACCCCTGCTGGCGTGCTCCTCGGTAGCGGCGAGCTCGCGACCGAGCTGGACCGGCTGGATCTGATCGACGAGTACAAGTTCCTCGTTCATCCCAAGATTGCCGGTCACGGCCCGACCCTTTACCAGTGCGGGCTACCTAGCACGCGATGGCTCGAGCTGATCTCGTCGACGCCGCTCCGCAACGGCGCAGTCGCTATGCACTACCGGCGCGTGCGCGGCTAACAACGGGTTGCAGTGGACGGTCCGCTGCGCGGCCCGCCACTGAACCCGAGCGTTGAACTAAGCCGCTTCGCGGCAGCTTGTTCCGGCTGGGACGCGCGCGCGCAGGGTGTCGTCGATACTCGACGGAGGCCCATGTGGGTCTCATTCGAGGAGTCGGTCCGATGACACCGTTACGTCAGCAGATGATCGCGGCCATGCGCCAGCGTGGCTTTTCGGTGCGCACGCACGAGAGTTATCTCCACGCCGTCGCGGAACTGGCGCGTTTCCATGGCCGGGCACCCGACGCACTGGAGATCGAGGCGCTGCAACAGTTCTTCGATCACCTGGTGCAGGTTCGTGACCTTTCGCCGGCAAGCTGCCGGTTGTATCTGCACGGCATCCGGTTTTTGTACCTGCAGGTATTGCAGTGGCCGTCGTTCGACGTGCGCCTGGTCCTGCCGCGGCGGCCCGAGCGGATTCCGCAACTGCTCAGCCGCGCCGAAGTCGCGCGGATCGTCTCGGCGTGTACCCACCCGAAGCACCGGATGCTGCTCGAGACCACCTACGGCTGCGGGCTGCGGGTCAGTGAAGTGGTGGCCGTGCGCGTGGCGGACATCGACGGCGAGCGCGGGGTGTTGCGCATCGAGCAGGGCAAGGGCGCCAAGGACCGGCTGGTCACCCTGGCGCCGCGACTGCTCGAGCGCCTGCGGGACTACTGGCGAGGCGCGCGCCCGCTGCCCTGGCTGTTTCCCTCGCACACGTACCCGAGCGCGCACGTGAGCATCACCACCGCCCAGAAGAGCTACACCCGGGCCAAGGCGCGTGCGGGCGTGACCAAGGTGGGCGGCATCCATGCGCTGCGCCACGCCTACGCCACGCATCAACTCGGCCTGGGCCTGCCCGTGCACGAGCTCCAACGCCAGCTCGGTCACACCAGCCTGCATTCGACCCAGCGCTACGTGCACTGGGCGCCGCAGGCCGCGTCGGCCCATGGCGCGCACGCCGACCTGGTCGCGGCGCTGGAGGTGGCCCGTGACTGAGCCCGCCACCGTCCAGCACGCGCTGGCCCGCTTTCTCGACCCGGGCGGCCTCGACCGCCAGCGCCGGCGCGTCTGCCGCCATCTGCTCGGCTGCCGTACCGAGGCCATGGGCGGCGTGCTGCGGCGTTGCGATCACTGCGCGCAGGAAGCGCCGCACTGGTTCGGTTGCCGCGACCGGCGCTGTCCCCAGTGCCAGGGCCGGGCCATCCGTCAGTGGGCCGAACGCCGCCGTGCGGACATCCTGTCCGTGCGCTACTACCATCTCGTATTCACGCTGCCGCACACGCTCAACGCCTGGGGGCAGATCCACCCCGACGTCATCCACGCATTGCTGTTCCGCTCGGCCTGGCAGACCCTGCAGGCGTTCGCCCGCGACCCGCGGCGCCTCGGCGGCGAGCTCGGCATGAGCGCCGTGCTGCACACCTGGGGCCAGAGCCTCGCCCAGCACGTCCACCTCCACTGCCTGGTGCCCGGCGGCGCCCTCGGCGACGACGGCGCCTGGCGGACCTGCCGCGGCCACTACCTGTTCCCGGTGCGGGCGCTGTCGCGCCACTTCCGCGGGCACATGCTCAGCGCCCTGCGCCGCGCGGCACGTACCGGTGCGCTGCATCGCGTCACCCGCCCCGGCGAGATCGACACCGTGCTCGACACGCGCATGGCCCGCGACTGGGTCGTGCATACCCGCGACTGCCTCGAGCATACCCCGAGCGTCGTCGACTACCTCGCGCGCTACACGCGGCGCATCGCCATTACCAACGCGCGTCTTCCAGGCTCGCGAACTCTTTCGCATGCGTGACGGTGAGCGGATCGGCCACGCCGAGCTTGCCATTGGCGGCGGCCGGTTGATGCTCGCCGACGAGTATCCGGAATACGGACGCACGGCCCCGTCCGCCGATGCGCCCGGGAGCGTCGCGCTGATGCTGTACGTCGAGGACGTGGATACCGTGTTCCGGGCTGCGGTGGATGCCGGCGCGGGGGTCGAGCGGGAACCGGCGGACCAGTTCTACGGCGACCGCAATGCCGGCATCATCGATCCCTTCGGTCACCGCTGGTATCTCGCCACGCATGTCGAGGATGTTCCGGAGGCGGAGCTGGCCGAGCGGGCCAGGGCGGCCGGGCGCGCGGAGTGATGGCCCCCACCGGTAATGCCCGCGAACAAGCGTACCCGGGATCGGATCCCGAAGCCCGGCATTGACGTTCGTTTCGGGATTGCACCTTCCAGTCCCCTGCGCGGAGACGCCGGTATCGGTATGGGGTCGTCAGAATGGGTTCGGTCCCGCATGGCTGGACCGGGCGGCATGGCGTTGCGCGCCCATCCGCGCGCGTAGCATGGCGCGGGACCCGCGATCGTCGTCGTACACCCCATAATGCGGAATGCCGTCCAGTTACGGTTACCCGCACGGGTTGAGTATTCCTGTCGAAATGGCGGTCCGGCGTTCGACTATAGTAGGACAGCGAATACAGTTGGCCCATTATCGAGAGCCAGGAGGACGCAGCCATGTCCCGAATGATCTTTGTAAACCTGCCCGTCAGAGACCTCAACGCCTCAATGGCTTTTTATGAGGCCATCGGCTTCAAGAACAACCCCCGATTCACCGACGATACGGCCGCTTGCATGGTATGGAGTGACGCAATCAACGTCATGCTGCTCACGCACGAGAAATGGCGTCGTTTCACTGACCGTCCAATCCCACCTGCGACCTCGAGTGAAGTGATGCTTGCCTTGTCGTGCGACAGTCGTGAGGCTGTCGATGCGATGAACGACGCAGCTACCAGCAAAGGTGGTACAGCAGACATCAACCCCATTCAAGATCTCGGTTTCATGTACAACCGGAACCTGGCAGATCCCGACGGCCACGTATGGGAGGCGATGTGGATGGATCCAACAGCCATGAAATAGGCGCGCACGACGAGCGCACAACACAGCGCCAAAGAGGGACGCCGCAAAAGGTACGGCGCCCCTCACCTTCGTGTCCGAGCGAGATCGAATGGATACGGCACACGCGCTCGCCCCAATTTTCATCGGGGTGGCAAGTATCGACGCTCTGACATGGTTGACCTTCGCATGCGTAGGCTCGCCGCACCCGACGTACCCGCCTTAAGGGGATCAGGTGATCAACGCCATGCGAGCCTCGCCGGCGTGCATATCCACGGGCATCGAGAGATGTTGGTGCGTGATCTGCCAGAATCCGGCGGTCCTGCGATGGGAGGTCGTGGCTCGCAGCCAGGCGACCCGCTCGCGGCCGGATGGGTCGGACGCACTGCAACGGATCAGGCAGTGCGACAACGACAGCGCGCCATCGGCGTCGATCCGCAACGCATGAAGCTCGAGCGCCACCGGGTCGGATCCCCCGCTCACGCGGCCGGCCCAGTGCTGACGGCAGTCCTCGCCACCGCGAAACTGCAGATTCGTGACGGCGTCGAACACGATGGCCTCCGGCGCGTAATGCCGGGTCAGGCGGTCGAGGTCGCCGGCGCGTACCGCGTCGAGCCACTCCTCGATCCTGGCGCGGACCTGATCCGTGGCCGGTATCGGGCTCCGTTCCTGCGACATGATGCCGATCTCCTTCTTGACCGTGTCTTCCCCCTGGTCGAACGAGGGTCGCCCGAATCGACAGGCGCGCCGGTGGTCAGGATCCATCGGGCGCATGGCCCGTCCCCGTGGAACGATCCGTGCGGGCGGCGGAGCCGCGAGCAGAGTCCCGATCGAGGCGGAGCAGCCACACGGCGAGCGTGACGAGCAAAATCTCCTCGAGCGGCGTGTACCAGCGCAGCGGACTCGCGAGGTACACCCCGAAACAGCCGCAGTTCGTCAACGCGAGGCCGCGCACGAGGGCGCTCTCCAGGACCACGAAGTACACGGCATCCAGGGCGATCGACAACCGCAGCGCGGGGCCCACCCGCCAACCCGCGAGAATCCACAGCCCGAGGAAAATCTCGAGTACGGCAATGGCCAGTGCGAGCGGCCACAGGGCGTCCGCGGGGATGCCGAGCCGGTACGTCGCCAGCACGCCGGCGAACCCGGTCACGTCCAGCGCCTTGCCGGTGCCCGTGGCGAGCAGCAGGCCACCGAGTCCGGCGCGCAGTATCCGCTGCGTGGATGTCTTCACGATGTCACCTCCGGTTTCGTGTGTCCGGCCCAGGCGTCCCCGAGCCAGCCGGCGAGTTCTCCGAATCGTCCGAATGAATGCCGGTCGACCTCCGTGAACCCGACCGAGTGGAGCCATCCGCAAAGCGCGCGCGGACGAATCGGCGCGTATCGCCACCGTCTTCGCAGCACGGCATCGGCGAAGCGATTGCCCGTGATCACGATCACGACGGCGCCGCCCGGCCGCAGCACGCGCTCCATGTCGTGGACCGCTCGCCACGGGTCGGCGAGGTGCTCGAGCATGTGGGCACAGAGGACCAGGTCGAACGATGCATCCGGGTAGGGCAGCGCACGCGCATCGCCGCGGGCGAGCCGCGCGGGCATCTCGGCGCTGGCCAGGCGGGACCGCGCCTGCGCCAGCATGCCCGCCGAGAGGTCGATGCCGTGAATGCGCAGTGCCGGATGGACTTCGGCGAGGGCGTACACGAAGCGGCCGGTCCCGATGCCGCAGTCTAGTACCGTAGGCCGGTCCGGCAGATTCCCGAGACTCCGGACAGGCGGGCACAAGAGGTCCGCAAACAGACGTGCATAGGCGGTGTCCGCTCCTATGCGTCGTGTCGCGCGATCCCAATCCGCGCTCGCGAGGTCGTACATCCCGGCCGTCTCGTACGGGCCGGGTACCTTCCGGACGGGATTCGACGGGTTGTCGTCGAGGACGATCCGCGACGCCTCCGCTTGCATGTGCATTCCTCGCGGCCGTGGGCAATGGCGGGGAAGGTAGGGGGCGGAGATGGCACGCGAATGCCGTTCTTCACGGTTCGGGTGACAGAACGTGACGAAGCGTTGCAGTGGCGGTCGGGCGTAACATTCGGTTACACGGTCGCGTGTTCGTCGCTGGTCGCCGGCGCTAGAATCGTCCAATGAGCGCACGGCCTCAGCTCCTCGTCGTCGACGACGACCGTGAGATCCGGGAACTGCTTGCGGGTTTCCTGGAACGGCACGACTTCGCGGTGCTCACGGCGGCCGACGGTGAACAGATGCGTCGCGTGCTGCGAGAGTCGCAGGTGGACCTCGTTGTGCTCGATCTGATGTTGCCCGGCGAGGATGGCCTGCGCCTGTGCCGGGCCCTCCGTGCCGAGTCCGAGCTGCCGGTGATCATGCTGACGGCGATGGACGAGGACACCGATCGAATCGTCGGCCTCGAGCTGGGCGCGGACGACTACGTGCCCAAGCCGTGCAACCCGCGAGAGCTGCTCGCGCGCATACGCGCCGTGCTGCGTCGAGCGCGTGGTGCCTCGTCCCCGAGACCGCCCCCCGCGGGGCGCCTGCATTTCGCCGGATGGTGCATGATCCCCGCCCAGCGCAGCCTCTCGGGACCCGATGGGCACACGGTCGATCTCACCGCGGGCGAGTTCGATCTCCTGCTGGTCTTCGCCGATCGCGCGCAGCGAGTATTGAGCCGCGACGAGTTGCTCGACCTGACGCGCGGCCGCGAAGCCGGGCCCTTCGATCGGAGCATCGATACGCAGGTGAGCCGGCTGCGCCGCAAGATCGAGCCGGATCCGGGGCGTCCCGTCATCATCAAGACGGTACGCAATGGCGGGTACGTCTTCACGCCGGTCGTGGAGCGGGACTGATGCGCCTGTTTCCGCAGAGCATCGCCGGGCGCACCGCGGCGGTACTCATGGTGGGCACGCTCGTCGTGCTCGCGATGGGCGCCGGCATCACCCTGTTCGGGGTCGCCGGGCACGGCAATCGCCCGTCCGCGGGACAGTTCGTCGACCGTGCCACCATGGCGGTCATCATGGTCCGGGGGGCCGCCCCGGGCCAGCGTACGCGAATCCTGCGCGATGCACGCGAAGGGGGCGTGGATATCCGGATATTGGCGGGTGGCACGTCCAGGTCGAACGTCTACGGCGACGCGTTTACCGACGGCGTTCGACGGGACCTGGTGGATCGGCTGACACCGGTGGGCATACGAACCGTCGCGGTCGGGCACGAGGCGACCGCAGGAGACGGGCCGCCCCGCCATTTCTGGTCGCATCGCGGACCGATCGTCGCTCGCTTCCGGCTTGCCGACGGCACGCTGCTGCAGGCTTCGATGGACGAGGGCTGGGGAATCGGGACGCTGGCTTCCGGCATCGGTCCCCCGTTGCTGGTCGTCGGCGCGGGCCTGGTTGCGCTCGCGCTGTGGACAGCGTGGCGCGTGACCCGGCCACTGGCGCAGTTCGTGCGGGCGGCTTCGCGTCTCGGCGCGGACGTGCGCACACCATTGCTGCCGGAGTCGGGCCCCACGGAGGTTCGCCGGGCCGCCGGGGCCTTCAATGCGACGCAGCGCCGAATCCGACGCCTCCTCGACGACCGGTTGCAGATGATTGCGGCCATCGCGCATGACCTGCGCACGCCGATCATGCGTCTGCGCCTGCGTGCGGAGTCGCTAGAGGACGACGACATGCGCACACGAGTCGAGGCCGACCTGACCGAGATGGAGACGATGATCAGCGGCACGCTCGAATTCGCGCGCGCGGGGAGCGCAACTGAGCCGGTTGCGATGATCGACCTGGCGGACACGGTGCGCACGATCGGATCGGAGCTGGCCGAGCTCGGCCAGAAGATTCGTGTCCGGGTACCGGAGACCGTACCGTACGAGGGCTCGCCGTCCGGCCTGAAACGCGCGCTCCGCAACCTCGCCGAAAACGCCGTCGAGTATGGTGGCGAGACCGAGGTGCAGCTCCGCCAGGAGGTCGCGGGCGTGACCGTCACCATCACGGACTGCGGGCCGGGCATTTCCGAAGCAGACCTGGCCAAGGTCTTCGACGCCTTCTACCGCGTGGACCCGTCCCGCAGCCGCACAACGGGCGGCACGGGCCTCGGCCTTACGGTCGCGCGCACCATCGTCCGCCGTCACGGCGGCGACATCACGCTGACCAATGCTGCGACCGGCGGGCTCCGGCAGACGGTATGGCTTCCCTCGGTGCAGCACTGACCGACACACGTCGTTGGCGCGGGCATCGTCGCGACTCGCAGGGGCGAGAGTTCTTCTGCACGCAACGACGGCACGGCAATGTCGCATCGCTCAACCGGGCGTTGCGCACCACCTGACGAGAGGCTGTGACGGAAGGAATCGAACAAGATGTTCGTACGCCGTTCATCGCAGTCCGGAAGAAAACCGGGGAATGAACAAGGCTGTTCCTGGCGTTGTCGACGATGCGGGACCGGCACGCTTCTACCATGGGACACGGGCCGAACTGACGCCGGGAGACCTGATCCGGCCCGGCAATCCACCCGACGCCCGCGAGCGGAGCACGGCGACAGCCCGCGTGTACCTGACCCCCTGCCTGGACGGGGCCATCTGGGAGGCGGAAGTCGCGGCGGGGGAAGGCCCGGGCAGGGTCTGCATCGTGGAGCCGATCCGGCCGATCGAAGATGTCGCCGGCTTGAAAGGCCACAAAGGTCCGGGGCATCCGACGATGGAATGCTTCTCCCGCGAGCCATTGCGGGTCATGGGCGAGGTCACGGAATGGACGCTGTACCATGGTTGCCGAGCCGACCTGAAGCCGGGCGACCTGATCGAGCCGGGCCATACCCCGAATTTCGGCGACAGGGACAGGCTCACAAGCTACGTCTACCTGAGCCGCAGTCTCGATGCTGCCACGTGGGGAGCGGAGCTTGCGGCGGGCGACGCTCCAGGCAGAATCTACACCGTGGAACCGACCGGTCCGATTCAGGATGACCGCAATCTGATGGACAAGAGGTTTCGGGGGAATCCGACGAAGTCGTTCCGCAGCCGTCAGCCGCTACGGATTACGGGCGAGATCGAGAACTGGCAGCGACACTCACGGGAAGCGCTCGAAGCCATGAAACTCAGCCTCGAGCGACTGCGTGTGGAGCCGATTGACGACTGAACGAAGGGGAGGACCGGCATCGATCGATACGCGGTACGCCGGCACTTGTCCGCTATGCTCCGATGACGGGAGCAATAGGGGACAAACCCAATTGCTTACGGTCAACCTACAAGGCAATCCCACGTTCCGCATGGCTCAGGGTGCGGAGCTGTGATCACGAAGAGCTCCGGTTCCCCGGATGTTGGGACGAGCCCG
>Ga0102944_1002755_pt1 | contig 10042 bp, 8 predicted proteins | sample SalPonD_shore_MG_FD_78172 | JGI IMG/M metagenome (GOLD analysis project Ga0102944, IMG submission 78172) | Salt pond soil microbial communities from South San Francisco under conditions of wetland restoration - Salt Pond MetaG... | ecosystem: Environmental > Aquatic > Marine > Intertidal zone >... | reverse complement strand
TGGGTTCCTCGTCGTCGCCTCCCCCGAGACAGCCGGCGACCCCGGCAACCGCTGACGCCCCACCGATCGTCCGCAGCAGCGTCCGGCGGTCGATGCCCGTCACGTCACCCCTCCGTCGGGCGTGGGCTTCGGGCTCACGCAAGCGGCACCACCCCGTCCCGACGGGCCCGGGAGACGGGCATCGCCTCGCCGTTATCGTAGTTCCCGTCGTCGAGGTCGCTCCCGAAGCGGTGCATCTCGTCCCGGCCGAGGCGGTTGGCGGTCGCGAAGTCGGCGTCCCCGATGGCCGTCGTCTCGAGCGCGTCCTTGAGGCCGCCGGGTCTGGCGTTCCAGACGAGGAAGGCGTGGCCCGGGACGACGACGATCTCCGGCTCGATGCCCAGCGCCTCCAGCGCCGAGGCGAAGAGCAGCGTCCCGTCGAGGCAGTTCGTCGACTGGAGCGCCAGCGACCGCCTCGGCGTGTTGACCCGCTGGACGAAGTCCCGGACCCGCCCGAAGGCCGTCGGCAGGTTGAGGTAACTGATGCCGTAGTCCTCCTTCGCGGCGTGGTAGATGGCCGCGACCTGGCTGGCCGTGTACCGGTACCACTCGTCGTCGCCGCAGTCCCCGCACTGGTATCCGGTGAGCACGCCATCCGGGTGGTACCGCTTCGCGGTCGCGAGCAGCTCCTGGACGGCGGCCGCCTGGGGCGTCACGAACGCCGCGAGGTACTCGTACAGTGGCTCGACGGAGCCATCGCTGGTCCGCTGCCAGAGCAGGGCGGTGTCCAGCGGGTAGACCTCGACGGGCGGCGCGTGCTCGACGACGGTCGCCCAGCCGTCGCCGCCGCGGCGCTCGATCGTGACCGCGAGGCTCACCGACGTGGTCGTCGTGACGGCCGTCGCCGCGTCGGGCTTGACCACCGGCACCTGGTCGACCGTCCGCGACTCACCCCCCGGGACGGTGACCTGATCGACGGCCGGCTCGCTGACGTCGCGGTAGACCGACGTGACCCGGAGCTCGACCGGGCTGGACCCGGCGTTGTCGAGGTCGACGCTCACCATCGGGTCCCCGCGGTGGAGGTAGGTGTTGTAGTACGCCAGCGGGACGGTGGAGACGTACCGGGTGTGGGTGTCGACCGGGGCCTCGTCGCCGCCCCCACCGCCGGTGCAGCCAGCCAGCCCGCCGATGGCGGCGGCGCCAGCGAGGGAGCGGAGCACCGTCCGCCTGCGCCAGCGTCGTGGCCCCGGGTCGTGTGTCTCGAGGGTTCGAACCATCCCGTCACCCGAGGAAGTCGGTGACGACCACGTACACCTTGACGACCACCTTCACGACCTCGGCCTTCACGATGGCCACGGCGTTGCCCCGGCCGTGCCACCGGATGCGCCCGTCGCGGACGGCGTGGAGCGCGGCGTCGGCGGGGTCGTCCGCCCGGGCGATCTCCCACGCGGTCTCCTCGTCCGTCGTCGCCACGAGCGTCGGGTGGTCGAGGCGGCCCCGCTCGAACGTGGTCACGGCGCCGTCGGCCGCCATCCGGGCGACGACGTGGAGCGTGCTCCCGTTAGAGAGGTCGACCTCGGCGTTGATGCGCTCGTTCCCGACGACGCGCTTGATGGTGCCCGGGACGCGGTCGAGGTTGTCGTTGTAGGCGTGGGTCTTCGACGAGAGCGTCTCGAAGAGGTCCGGGTTCTGCACGTGGAGATCGACGGGTTCGACGAGGAGGGCCCCCCGCCGGACCAGCGCCTCGACGAAGCCGTCGGACCCGGGCGGGGCGTCTGGCTCGGGCCGGTTCACCCACGCCTCGGGGTCGGTCCCCGGGGGCAGGAGGACGGCCGCGGCCGTGACGTCGCCCGAATCGGTGTAGGTGTGGGTGACGCGTCGCCCCACCCCGACCTCACCGTCGCCGAAGTACCAGACGACGGGCCACGGCGCGACCCCTCCGACCGGCTCGAACGTCGTGGCGTCCGGCGTGCGGCGTGCCGGGAGGGTGCGGGGCGCCGCCGGCGTGCCGCCGGGGCCGGGAATGGTGGGGACGGCGGTCAGCGCCCGGTGCGGGGTCACGACGTCGGTGGGGACGCCCTTCTCCGGCGACGACTCGTAGGGCATGGGGGACTGCTGGGTGTGCGTGGCGTCAGACGAGGGCGGTAGGGGGGTTCCGACGGGTGCCAGGGTCGCGGGGTTCGAGGTGACCGGCTTGGATGGCACCGGGGTGGGTCGGTCGTCCACTGCGTCCGACCCGACCAGCGCCGTGTCGACGACGAACGCGCGGTCGGGGCCAAACAGCGGGACGAACGTGCCGGGGATGGGCGGCGTCGCCCCCGAGGGCGCGTCCGCCGTGAAGGCGAGCGTCTCCGGGTCGAAGGTGCCCGTGACGTCCCCGAGGGCTGGGTTATCCGGATGTAACGACGTCACCAGCGGGTCGGCCGTCCGCGACACGGCCGACGGGTCGTCAGGGACGAACTGCCCGGTGGTGAGCTCGAGGTGCCCGTGCACCCGACACCGGTCGACCGCGTCCACGCCCGAGAGGAGGTACCTCGGCGGGTTCGCCTCCCCCTTCGGCGGCCCTCCTGGGGGGCGGCGTTCCTTCTGGCACCAGGTCAGGGTGAACCCGGCGAAACTGTGGGTGGTCGTGAAGATGCCGGCCGCCCAGGGGATGAGGTCGGCGTCCGTCACCGACGTCACGATCCGGAGGTGGCCGTCCTCCAACCCAAAGAGCATCATCGAGGAGTCGAACCCGGACTCGCTGTGGAGCTGCCAGAGCGCGTTGGCGGGCGGCGCGCCGCTGGCGAGCGGCGTCGCCCGACCGGTGGTCGGATCCAGGAGCGCCGGGAGCGGCGGCAGCGCGACGGGCTCGCCGTCCTCGTCGACGTAGCCGGGTGCGGGTACGAAACAGCCTCGCACCCCCGGCGAGCGGGCCGAGAGCCCGATTGGTCTCCACGGCGCCGGGGGCAACATCGACTCCTGGGCGTCCTCGTTGCCTTCCGGATCGAACAGCTCGACCGTGACCCTCTCTTGGGAGCGTCCGTTCCCACCATCGTCGACGGTGGTGTCCGAACTCGAGGGCTGCAGGGAGCCTTGCGGCTCGAACGATTTCACCGTCACCGTGTCCTCGGTGGGTTCGTAGCGACCGCCGTCGACCGGTGACCCGTTCAACCCGTAGGGCTGGATGGTGACGGTCTGCTCCGTGGTGCCGACGTTCGTGATCGAGATGAACGTGTACAGGCAGTTTTGAACGTTCGGACCGAAGGCGCTCTCCCAATCGGACCGCGTGGGCCCGTCCACGAGTCCCGAGCCGGGGCCCGGATGCAGCTGGACGGGTTCGTCCGACGTCGTAGCGATCGGCCCGTCCGTCTCGGCCGACCAGGCCGCCGACGAGCCGGCGGTCGACGCGACCACGAGGAGCAACACCACCGGGACCACCGCCAGCGGCCGTCCGTCACCCGGGTCGGGCAGTCCCCACATGGCGAGAGCAGGTCTGGCGACCGACATATCTTCACCCCCTGGCCCTCGCCGTCACCCCCTGGACGGCCCGTTCAGGCCCGTCGACGGCGGTTCAGGCGTCGGAACCGGTTGTCAGCAGCTGAAACTATATGGGGCCGTGGACCGTCGCCTGGACCCACCGTTCCAGCCATGGACCCCGAATCGACCGACGCCGACGTGGTCGACCTCGTCATGACCCGTGGCGACTTCGTCGCCCTGCTCGCCGACGGACCGATGGACCGGGCCGACGTGCAGCGGGCGCTCGACGTGTCGAAGTCGACGGCCTACCGGGTGCTCCGGGAGCTGGAGGCGAGCGACCTCGTGCGGCGCCGTGACGGCGGGTTCGAGTCGACCTTGTTCGGGTCGCTCGCCCTGCAGACCTATCGATACTTCGAGTCGAACTTCGCCACTCTCGCTACGAACCGAGGCGCGTTCACGCCCTTCCCGGCGACGACGGGGTTGGACCTGGCGTTCGTGCTGGACGGGGAGCTCTACACCGGCGACGACGTGGCCAACCCGGGCATCGAGATGGTCGAGCGCGCGAGGACCTGCGACCGGTTCCTGGCGATGGCCGGCGTCCACCGCCCGGAGCTGCTCGACCCGCTCGTCGACCGGCTGACCCACGGCGACCTCGAGGCGGAGATCGTCATGGTCCGCGACATCTTCGAGTACCTCCAGACCTACGTGCCGGAGAAGGTCGAGGCCGTCGTCGAGACCGGCAACCTGGCGCTCTACCTGCTAGACGAGGGCTACCCCTGGGGGATGACACTCACGGAGCTGGACGGGCACCGCGAGGTGACGGTGGCCGTTCACGACAACCTGGATCCGGTGGACGCCGTCATCGTCAACGACTCCGAGCGGGCCGTGAGCCGGTTCCGGGAGATCTTCGAGACCTACCGGGGGCGGTCGACGCGGGTCACCGTACCTGACCTCTGAGCGATGGAACGTGGCGCGTGGCGCGTCCTCGACCAGCGGAGCGACACCCGTGACCGGTTCCCGGTCACCACCGCCCGCCCAAAAGACACTTCTACGGCGGCGGTCCTACCCCTATCCGTTCGATGTCCCGCAGCCCGTCGATTCCGGATCGCCCGGCCGTCGATCTCGACCCAGACCTCTCGGATCCGGAGCGGCTCGACGCGCTCGAGGCCGGCCTGTCGCGCCTCGCGGCCGTCAACGACGAGCTCGCCGACCGGCTCGGCGCCGCCGAGCAGCGGCGCGACGGCCTGCAGGACGAGGTGGCCCAGCTCCAGCGGGAGAACCGGCTCCTGAAGACCGCCTCGCACTACGTCGCGACCGTCCAGGAGGTCATGGACGACGAGCTCATCCTCCGTCAGCACGGGAACAATCAGGAGGTGCTGACCGACCTGGACCCGACCTTCGCCGGCCGGCTCGAGGCCGGCGACCGCGTGGCGGTGAACGACACGTTCGCGGTCGAACTCGTCCTCGACGACGAGACCGACAGCCGGGCCCAGGCCATGGAGATCACGGTTCGGCCCGACGTCACGTACGACGACGTCGGGGGGCTCGCCGAGCAGCTCCTCGAGGTCCGCGAGGCCGTCGAGATCCCGCTCGAGGACCCGGGCCGGTTCGAGGCGGTCGGCATCGAGCCCCCGTCGGGGGTGCTCCTCCACGGGCCGCCCGGGACGGGCAAGACGCTGCTGGCGAAGGCGGTCGCCAACCACGCCGACGCCACGTTCATCCGGATGGCGGGCTCGGAGCTGGTCCACAAGTTCATCGGCGAGGGCTCCCGCCTGGTCCGCGACCTCTTCGAGCTGGCCGAGCGGAAGGCCCCCGCCATCCTCTTCATCGACGAGATCGACGCCATCGCCTCGAAGCGGACCGAGTCGAAGACCTCGGGCGACGCGGAGGTCCAGCGGACGATGATGCAGCTGCTCGCCGAGATGGACGGCTTCGACGGCCGCCCCGGGGTCCGGCTCATCGCCGCCACGAACCGGTTCGACATGCTCGACGAGGCCATCCTCCGCCCCGGGCGGTTCGACCGGCTCATCGAGGTCCCCCTGCCCGACGAGGCGGGCCGGGAACGCATCTACGAGATCCACGCCGACGGGATGAACGTCGTGGACGTGGACTTCGCGTCGCTCGCGGCGGCGAGCGAGGGGTACTCCGGCGCCGACGTCAAGGCCGTCTGCACCGAGGCCGGGATGGTGGCCATCCGCGACGGCCGCACCGAGGTCACGGCGGCCGACTTCGAGACGGCGCGAACCCAGCTCGCGGCCGGCGACCGCCCCGGCGTGCCCGCCTCGGCGAGCCTGGGTTTCGACTAGCCGATGGCCGAGTCCGGGGCCGACTCGCCCCATATCGCCGTCGTCTGGGGCACCGCGACGGGGCCGACCGCGGTGGCGTCGTACGACGCCGCCCTGGCCGACGCGAACGTCCACGAGTACAACCTGGCGACGGTCTCGTCCATCGTCCCGCCGGGGGTCCCGGTCGAGCCCGTCGGCACGGCCGCGGACCTGGGCCCGGTCGGCGGTCGGCTCTGGGTCGTCGAGTCGCGGGCCACCATCGACGGCCCCGGGCGGGCCACGGCCGTGCTCGGCTGGACCGTCGGGCCCGACGGGGGCGTCTTCTACGAGACCGCCGGCACCGTCGACGAGCCGACGGTCACGGACGAGGTGCGTCGCGGCCTCGAAGCGGCGCGCGCCCTCCGGGACCGCGAGCTCCCGACCGAGGAGCTGCGCTCGGCATCGATCGGGGTCCCGAACGGCGCGTACGGCACCGCGGTCGTCCTCGCGGTCTACGGGACGGCGGAGTCGATGTTCTGAGCCGGTCGGGCCGACCGGAGCGGCCGCCGCCGAGGCCGAGGCTCAAGTACGAAGCCGAACCAGGCCCGTCCGTGCCCTGACCACGGTCGCGAGACGGGCCACGGGAGCACGGCACGCCGTCTCGCGAAGCCCGTCGTGCCGTCTGTCCGCCACCGCCGGGGAGCCCTCACTTGCCCCAGAACGGGTCCCGACGCCGCTGTCGGTCGAGGTAGGCCTGGAGCACCTCGCGCTCGTCGGCCGGCAGGTCCTCACGGAGCTCCATCTCGAGGACCTTCGCGTGCTTCTCGGGGAGCTCGGTCCAGAGCGTGTCCCCCTCGTCGATCTGGCGACCGACGGTCGGGCCGTCGATGGAGACGCTGACGCGCTCGCCAGCGCGCGCCGTCCCCACCGGCTCGCCCTGGTCCTGGATGCCCTTGAGGATGCCCACCCGTACCGGGGTCGCGCCCTCGAACGTCGCCACCGGGACGTTGCCACGGAGCGTCCCGCCGAGGACCTCGACGCCGACCACCGCCGGCTTCGACTGGCGGAAGACGTGGTCCTCCAGGATGCGAAAGCGCGCCGGCCGGACGATCTTCTCGAGGACCGTCGCCTGCTGCTGGCCCTCGACCTCCTCGACGAACGCCTCGTAGTCCTCGACCAGCCGGTAGATGACGTCGTGGACGAACAGCTCGACCGACGCCCGCTCGGCCTCGTCGGCCGCGTCGTCGAGCACGTCGACGTTGAACCCGAGGATGGTCCGGTGGACGGGGCTGTCGGCCGTGCTGGCCACGACGACGTCCCGCGGCGCGACGTCGCCGACCTCGGCCCGGACGATGGGGACCTCGGCCTCCGCCAGCGCGTTGGCCAGCGCCTCGAGGCTGCCGAGCGTGTCGGCCTTCACGACGACTCCGTCCTCCTGCGTGTGGACCTCCACCTCCGCGAGCTCGGCCTGGACGGCCTCGACGACCGCCTCGACGGGCTCGTCGCGGACCACGCGAACCGGCGCGCCGGCAGTCGCGTCGTTCAGCCGCGGCGCGCTGATCTTCACCCCGGCCGCCGCGGCGACCGTGTCCACCCGCTCGAACTGCCGCTCGACCCGGATCTCGGCCAGGGCGCGGGGCTGGAGCAGCGCCCGCACCTCGGTGACGATGGGCTCGGCTGTCCCGCCCACGACGATGGTATCGCCGGTGTGGACGTTCCCGTCGTAGAGCACCACGTCGATGGTCGTGCCGAGGCCGCGCTCCTCCTTCACCTCGAGGACGGTCCCGCGGCCCGGGCCATCGACGTCGATGGCCATCGCCTCGCGCATGTAGCGCTGGGAGAGCCCCATGAGGACGGCCAGGAGGTCCGCGACGCCCTCGCCGGTGACCGCCGACAGCGGGACGACGCCGATGGTGTCCCGGAAGTTCCTGACCCGCCAGTAGAAGTCGCCGCTGAAGCCGGCGTCGGAGAGGTCGCCGATGAGTTCGTAGACGCGCTCCTCGAGTTCGCGGCGGACCCGGTCGGGCTGGGCCTCGTAGGTCTGCTGGATGGGGGCCGATGGCTCCGGGTTCCAGCCGGGGATGGTGTCGACCTTGTTCGCCGCGACGACGAACGGGGTCTGCGTGCGCCGGAGGATGTCGACGGCCTCCTCGGTCTGCGGCTGGAAGCCCTCGGTCACGTCGACGACCAGCACCGCGATGTCGGCCAGCGCCCCGCCCCGGGCGCGGAGCGTCGTGAAGGAGTGGTGGCCCGGGGTGTCGATGAAGAGGAGCCCCGGCAGGTCGAAGTCGTCGGGGTCCACGAGGCTGCCGGCGAGCTCGGAGACGATGGCGAGCGGGACGGCCGTCGCGCCGATGTGCTGGGTGATGGCGCCCGCCTCACCCTCCGTGACGGCCGAGCCACGGATGCGGTCGAGCAGCGTCGTCTTCCCGTGGTCGACGTGCCCCAGGACGGCGACGATGGGCGTCCGCAGGGTCGTCCGCTCGTTCGCGTCGGTTTCGGCCATGGCTTCGCGGTCACCTCGAGAAGGGTCGTTGGCTGAGACAGTCGAAGGAGGCAATTAAGTCCGTCGAGACGACCGCTCCGGCCCCGTCCGTCTCACGCATCGGCCACACCCGGGTCCCTCCCGGGAGCGACGGGGTGCGTCGACCGCCGGGCTCGACGACGCAATCCCCCCGTCAGACAACCCCCCGCGGGCTTTATGCCGGCCGACCGAATAGGGCGGCACATGCCGGAGATACTCGCGGAGAACCTCTCGGGGAAGGCCGTCATGGGGACCGACGGCGCCGAGCTGGGGATGCTCTACAACATCACGATGAACATCAAGACGGGGGCGCTCAAGGACCTCATCGTCGAGCCCGACCAGGAGACCGCGTTCGACGCCGAGTTCGACGTCGACGAGGACGGCCGGTTCCACATCCCGGTCCGGTCCGTGCAGGCGGTCAAGGACTACATCGTCGTCGAGCGGTGACCGGATGACGGGGTAGCCGGGTGGCCGGATGAAGGTGCTGGACGCCTCGGCGTTCATCCACGACTACGCCACGACCGAGCCCACCGCGTCCGTGCCGCAGGTCCGCGACGAACTGACGGCCGGGTCCGTCTACCGGTTCGACGCCATGGAGGGCGCGGGGATGCGCCTCCAGCTCCCCGACCCGGCGTCGGTCGCGCGCGTCCAGCAAGCCGCCAGTGCCTCGGGCGACCTCGCGACGCTCTCGGGGACCGACGTCCAGCTGCTGGCGGCCGCGCTCGAGCTCGGGGGCGTCCTGGTCACCGACGACTACGCGATGCAGAACGTCGCCGACGGGCTGGGCCTGGAGACCGAGGTCATCGCCCGGGGGGGCATCGACGAGGTCCGCGTCTGGGGGTTCCAGTGCGCCGGCTGCGGTCGGTCGTTCGACGAACGACACGACCGCTGCCCCGTCTGCGGCGCCGAGTTGACCCGGAAGCGGCCGCGCTGATGGTCCCGCGCCGACTGCGACTCCCGGTCAGCGGGTCAGCTGGACGTAGGTGAGGGCGAAGGCGATGGCGTTGAACGATCCGTGGATCAGCGCCGACACCAGCACGTTCTCCGTCCGCTCGTAGGCGACGCCGAGGACGATGGCGAGCGCGAACACGATGGTGAGCGTGTCCAGGATGGACAGCGGGGTGGCGCCGGCCGACGAGTAGGCGGGGACGTGGACGGCGGCGAAGATGACGCTCGCGACGACGATGGCCGAGGGCCGCGAGAACGCGTCGTACAGCGACTTCTGGACGATGTTGCGAAAGAGCAGCTCCTCCCCGGGTCCGATGAGCAGGATGGAGAGCGGGATGAGCACCAGCAGCAGCCCCGGGTCCCGCTGGGCCACGTCGAAGATGGTGTGGTGGGCCTCCGCGAGTCCGAGCGCCTGAAAGAGCGACCCGATGCCGACGTTCAACGCCAGCAGGAGCAGGAGGCCGCCGACCACGATGGCCGCGTCACGGGGGGTCGGCCGGCGCAGGTCGATGAAGCCGAGGCCGCGCTTCGAGCCGCGCAGGTAGCCGTAGGCGACCGTCCCGGTCCCCAGCCCGAGCGCCACCGACGAGAGCACCGTGCCCAGGGTCGGGTCGATGCGCCCGACGGCCGACCGGTAGAGGGTCCCGAGGACGACCGTCCACGCGAGGATGGCGAGGAGGCCGGCGAGGCCGATGGCGGCGGCGGTGGCGGTGCGGGATGCCATCACGCGGAGTCGGTCGTCGTCGATCCCGAGTCGGTCGGCCCAGGCCAGCACCGCGGCGCCGAGCCCGGCGAAGGTCGTCAGCACGGCCGGCCAGCCACCGAACGCGGCGCCCGCACCACCGAGCCCCGGCGCCACGAGCGCGGC
>Ga0102944_1002754_pt1 | contig 10046 bp, 8 predicted proteins | sample SalPonD_shore_MG_FD_78172 | JGI IMG/M metagenome (GOLD analysis project Ga0102944, IMG submission 78172) | Salt pond soil microbial communities from South San Francisco under conditions of wetland restoration - Salt Pond MetaG... | ecosystem: Environmental > Aquatic > Marine > Intertidal zone >... | reverse complement strand
TGGGCCGCATCTCCGAGGTGATCGAGCGCACCCGCGAGGAGGAGTTCGCCGTCCTCTCGGGCGACGACGGCATGACCTGGCCGGTGATCGCCACCGGCGGCGCCGGCGTCATCAGCGTCTCGGCGAACGTCTTCCCCGAGCCCCACGTCGAGATGGTGGACGCGGCCCTGGCCGGCGACGTCGGACGCGCCCGGGACCTCCACCACGACCTCGCGCCGCTGTTCCGCGCGATGTTCGTCGAGACCAACCCCATCCCGGTCAAGGAGGCCGTCCACCTCGTCCACGGCCGGTCGCCGGACCTCCGCCTCCCGCTCTCGCGCATCGGCGAGGAGAACCGCGACGGGCTCGAGGCGGTGCTCGAGTCGTACCGCGAGACCGCCACCACGTGAACGTCGAGGAAGCCAGGACATGAACGTCGCAGTCACGGGGGCACGCGGCCGGATGGGCGAGGCGGTCATGGGAGCCGCGGCCGAGCGCGAGGACCTCACCCTCGCCTGGGGCGTCGCCAACCATCCGGGCGACGGCAAGTCCCATGGCGTCAACGTCTACGGCCCGAACGAGCTCGAGCACAACCTGGACCGGTACCGGCCGAACGTGCTCGTGGACTTCACGCTGCCCGACGCGTCCGTCGACGTCGTCGAGTCCGCTGCCGAGGCCGCCGTGCCCGTCGTGGTCGGCACGACGGGCTTCTCCGAGGAGCAGCTGGACGCGCTGCGGGCGGCCAGCGAGTCCGTCCCGGTGCTCAAGGCCACGAACTTCGCCCGGGGCGTCCAGGCGCTGCTCCGGGCCGTCGAGTCGGCCGTCTCCGACCTGCCCGGCTACGACGTCGAGGTCACCGAGACCCACCACAATCGGAAGCGCGACGCGCCGAGCGGCACGGCGAACACGATCCTCGAGACGATCGAGGGGGTGCGGGGCGGCGACGAGTCCGACCGCGTCTACGGTCGCGTCGGCGAGGCCCCCCGCGATGAAGGGGAGATCGGCGTCCACGTCCGCCGCGCCGGCGACGTCCGCGGCGAACACGAGGTGCTGCTGGCCGGCAACGACGAGGTCGTGAAGCTGCGCCACCGGGCGGAGAGCCGGCGCGTCTGGGCCGAGGGCGCCCTCGACGCGGCCGTCTGGCTCGCGGGTAAGCCGCCGGGCTGGTACGACTTCGCCGACGTGCTGGAGGACGGGGCGTGACCCGGCTCGCGACAGTGCGCAGGGCCCGCCCCGTCCTCTCGCGGGGCGACGCGTGACCCTTTTTAGGACCGCGCTGGAGGTCGTCGCATGAGCACGACGCTACGCGACGAGATAACTGACCTCTGGGCGCGGTACGACGCGGACGATGTGGACGCCGCCTCGGCCGGGAGCGACGAACTCGACACCCTCGACGCCTTCCTCGACGCCCTCGAGGCGGGCGAGGTGCGCGCCGCAGAGAAGCGGGACGGGCACTGGGAGGCCAACGAGTGGGTCAAGCGGGGCATCCTGCTCAACTTCGGCCTCCGGGAGACGCGGGCGCGGGAGTACGGCGACGTGGTCTACCACGACGTGCTCCCGCTGGTCGACACCGGGCCGATCGGCGAGCGCGGCACGCGGAACACGCCCGACGGCACAGTGATCCGCCGCGGTGCCCACGTGGGCTCGAACGCGATCCTGATGTCGCCCGCGTTCGTGAACGTCGGGGCGCACGTCGGCGACGGAACGCTCGTGGACTCCTGCGACACGGTCGGCTCGTGCGCCCAGATCGGCGCGAACGTCAAGCTCGGGGCGAACACGTTGATCGGCGGCGTCCTCGAGCCCGTCGAGAGCGCCCCGGTCGTCGTCGAGGACGACGTCTCGCTGGGAGCGGGCTGCCGCGTCACGTCTGGGTTCGTCGTCGGCGAGGGCTCTGTCGTCGGCGAGAACACGCTACTTACGCCCCGCATCCCGGTCTACGACCTCGTGGAGGGCGAGGTCGTCTTCGGCCACCTGCCGCCCGAACGTCGGGCGTTCACGCGCTTCGTCGAGTCGTCGATCGGCGACCACGACCTGTTCGGTGACGCCGGGGCGTTCAAGCCGGCCGTGGTCGCGACCGACGTCGAAGAGGACACCCTGGAGGCGACGCAGCGGGAGGAGGCGCTGCGGGAATGAGCCGGAGGCGTCCCGTCCGGCAGGCGGGGGTCTGATGAGCGCAATCGCCGACGAGGCCGACCCACGGATCCGCCGGCTCGCCGACTGGGACCACGACCGGCTGGTGGCGGCCGCCGCCGAGTTCGGCACGCCGCTGTACGTCCTCGACCCCGTGCGCGTGCGGGAGAACTACGCCCGGTTCGCCGCCGCCTTCTCCGACGCCCACGTCATGTACGCGGCGAAGGCCCACGCGGGACGGGCGGTCCTGTCTGCGGTCCTGGCGGCGGGCGCGGACGTCGAGTGCGCCGCCCGCGGGGAGCTGATGCGCGCAATCGAGGCGGGCGCCGACCCCGACAGGCTCCGATACACGGCCGTCAACCCGCCCGCGGCCGACCTCGACTACGCCGTCGAGCTTTCGGCCGACCACCCCGGCCTCACGATCACCGCGGGCGCGACGGACACCTTCGACCGGCTGGCCGAGCGCGGGTACGACGGGCGCGTTGCGATCCGCGTCAACCCCGGCATCGGCACCGGCCACCACGAGAAGGTCGCGACGGGGAAGGACGCCAAGTTCGGCATCCCGTCCGGGGACGTCGTCGACGTCGCCGCGGACGTGGCCGGGCGCTTCGACCTCGTGGGTCTCCACGCCCACGTCGGCAGCGGCGTCCTCGCCGAGGACCTCGACGACCACTGCCGGGCCATCGGACGCGTGGCGGACATGGCGCGGGAGGTCGAGGCGGCCGTCCACGGCCTCGACCTCGAGTTCGTCGACGTCGGCGGCGGCTTCGGCGTGCCGTACCGCGAGGACGAGGAGCCCCTGGACGTGGACGCCGTGGCCGAGGCCGTCTACGACGTGCTCGGCGACCTCGACGCCCGGCTCGAGCTGGAGCCGGGCCGGTACGTCGTCGCGGACGCCGAGCTGATCCTCACCCGGGTGAACACGGTGAAGGAGACGCCCGAGACTACCGTCGTGGGCGTCGACGCCTCGCTCGCCACGCTCATCCGCCCGGCGATGTTCGACTCCTACCACCCGATCCGGAACGTCTCCGCGCCGGAGCGCGATCCGATAGCGGCCTCCGTCGGCGGGCCGTGCTGTACGAGCGCCGACGTCTTCTGCACGGACCGGCCGATCGCCCGGCCCGAGCGGGGCGACCTGCTGGCCATCGGCAACGCCGGCGCGTACGGCTACGAGCTGGCGAACCAGTTCCACTCCCAGCCCCGCCCGGCCGAGGTGGCGCTCGAAGCCGACGAGGCCCGGGTGGTTCGCCGTCGAGAGAGGATGGCCGACGTCACCCGGGTCGAGGACGAGACGTAGGCCGAGGAAGCGAACGGCCCGACTCGTAGTGGCTCGTGATTCACTGAAGCGGCTGCTGGGGGTGGTTCGATCGCTGATGACTCGCACGGACGACGCCGAGCCGGTCGCACGAAACGCCCCCGTTAGCACCCGGAGTCGCTTTAACCGGCCCGCTGCAACCCGACGGCGAGCATGGCCTTCGACCCCGTCGAGTTCCTGGAGCGGGCGGTCGACGTCCCCTCCCACGAGGACGTCGGTCCCGTGCGCGACCTGCTCGTCTCGACGCTCGAAGAGGAGGGGGTCTCGCCGACGGTCGACGCGGCCGGAAACGTGCTGGCGAGCCGGGGCGACGGCGACGGCCACGTCGTGCTGAACACGCACGTCGACACTGTGCCGCCGCACGTGCCCTTCGAGCGGGACGGGGACGTCATCCGGGGCCGCGGCGCCTGCGACGCGAAGGGGCCGCTTTCGGCGTTCGTGGCCGCGTTCCTCGACGCGGAGCCGACCGACGGCCGCCTCACCCTCGCGATCACCCCCGACGAGGAGACGGTCCAGACGGGGGCGGCCCACCTGCGCGAGTCGCTGCCAGACGAGGACGGGCCCATCGACGCCTTCGTCGTCGGCGAACCCACGGGGCTGGACGTCTGCACGGCCGCCCGCGGCCAGTTCGAGGGGACGGTCACCATCACCGGCTCGGCGGCCCACGCGGCGTCGCCAGCGGAGGGCCGGAACGCGATCCGCGCCGCCGCGCCGGTCCTCGAGGCGATGGACACGTTCGACGCCGAGGCGGGCACGCCCGCCCACGACCTGCTCGGCGAGCCGACGCTCACGCCGACGACCATCGAGGGCGGCGAGGCGCCGAATCAGGTCCCCGCCGAGTGTCGCATCGGCTTCGACCGGCGGAGCGTCCCGCCGGAGGAGAGCGGTGACGTCCCGGCGGCGCTCGAGGCCCACCTGCGCGGGGCGCTGCCCGAGGGGTTCGACCTCGCGGTCGAGCTGGTCCCCCGGGAGACGCCACAGCTCGAGGCCTTCGAGACGGACCCGGACGCGCCCGTCGTCCGGGCGCTGGCAGCGTCGAGCGGCGGGGCCGTCCGGCCCTTCGGCGCGGCGACCGAGGCGTCGTTCTTCGCCGGGCTGGCACCGACCGTCGTCTTCGGCCCGGGCGACCTCGCGGACGACGACGGACCGGTCGCCCACGCCGAGCGGGAGTACGTCCGCGTCGAAGACGTCCGGGCCGCGGCCGGGATGGTGACCGAGGCGCTCTCGCGGCTGGTCGGGTAGGGAAGGCGACTCGGCGGCCGACGACCGGGCGGCCGTCGCAATCTCGTCGCGATCTGCCGCGCCGGCCGTCGGACGGGTCCGGGTCCCGACCCGTCGACCCGGGAGTGGCCGACTGCGTCCGACGACCGTATGACATTCACCCGATACTTTTAGCCGCTCGACGTCCAGGGACGCCCATGGCCCACTCGTCCGTCCCCTCGAACCACCCCGTCCTGGCCCGGGTCGGGACCCTCGTCGTCGCGAGCTCGCTCGCGCTCACGCTCGCCTTCTTCGGCCTCATCGCGCTCGGCACGGGGAACGCAGACGGGCTGTCCGGGCGGGTCCCCTTCTACGTCCTCGCCGCGGCCGTGACGTTCGCCGGGGCCCTCATCGGGCTCGACCGGCGGAACTGGGACGGTCGGGACCTGCTCTCGTTCTCCGTCGGCCTGGCCGCGGTCGCGTTCGTCCTGTTCACCCTCGGGCTCGAGGGCGTCGTCTTCGCGATCAACTACCCCGGCCAGTCTCTGGGCTCCCGGCGGTTCCTCTACCTCCTCTCTGCGGCCATGGTCGCGACCGGGCTCGGCTACTGGTTCGTGAGCCACTGGCCGGAGTTCGCCCGGTCGATGCGGCGGTCGGCCTGGCGGGCGCGGTGAGGGCGGAGCGAACCGGGTCCGTCCGTCGCTCGCTTCCGCTCGTCGGTACGGTTCACTCGAGGTCGGCTACGAGCTCCGCCGCGAGTCCGACGTAGTCCTCCGGCCCGAGCGAGAGCAGCTCCTCTACGACGTCGTCCTCGACGTCGAGGTCGGAGATGGCCTCCCGGAGCTCCGAGAGCGAGACGCGCTGGCCGCGCGTCAGCGCCTTCACGCGCTCGTAGGCGTCGGCGTGGCCCTCCCGGCGGAGGACCGTCTGGACAGCCTCGCCGAGCACCTCCGGGTTGTCGGCCAGCTCCTCGGCCATGACTTGCTCGTTCGGGACGACCGAGGCGAGCCCGTCGGCGGTCTTCTCGTAGCCGAGCAGGCAGTGGCCGAGGGCGGTGCCGACGTTCCGCTTGACCGTCGAGTCGGTGAGGTCGCGCTGGAGCCGGGAGGTCGTGATCCAGTCGCCGAGGAAGGCGAGGTCGCTGTTCGCCTTCGCGAGGTTCCCCTCGGCGTTCTCGAAGTCGATGGGGTTGACCTTGTGCGGCATCGTCGAGGAACCGGTCTCGCCCTCGGCGGCCCGCTGGCCGAGGTAGCCGTCGGAGACGTAGAGCCACGCGTCGCGGTCGAGGTCCACGAGCACCTGGTTCGCCCGCCGGAGCGCGTCGAACAGCCGGGCGAGGTCGTCGCCGGGGTTGACCTGCGTCGTCGGCTCGACGTGCTCGAAGCCGAGGCCGGCGACGAACTCGCGGGCGAAGACGCGCCAGTCCACGTCCGGGTATGCCGCGACGTGGGCGGCGTAGGTGCCCGAGGCGCCGGCGAGCTTACCGGTGAGGGCCGCGTCGGCGGCCTCGACCTGCTCGATGGTCCGGCCGAGCCGCCCGGCGTACACCGCCACCTCCTTGCCGAACGTCGTCGGCGTGGCGGGCTGGCCGTGGGTCCGGGCGAGCATCGGGACGTCGGCGTGGTCGTGGGCCATCTCGACGAGGGCCTCGCGGACGTCCTCGATGGCCGGCAGGAGGACCTCGCGGAGGGCACCGCGGACGAGCAGCCGGTGGGCCAGGTTGTTGACGTCCTCGCTCGTGAGCGCGAAGTGGATCCAGGGGTGGACGCGCTCGGGCAGGCGCTCGCGGAGGAAGTACTCGACCGCCTTCACGTCGTGGTTGGTCGCGGGGTAGTCGCCGTGGCCCTCGGTCTCGATCTGCTTGACGAGTCTGGCGTCGTCGGCGTCGAAGCCCTCGTAGATCGCTCTCGCGGTCTCGCGCTCGTCGTCGGAGAGGGAAAGCGGCGTGGCGTCGAGGTCGTCGAGGGCGATGAGGTACTCCACCTCGACTCGGGTCCGCGCCCGCATGAGGGCGGCCTCGCTGGCGTAGGCCCGTAGCGGCTCGGCGTAGCGGGCGTACCGGCCGTCGAGCGGCGAGACGGCGTCGAGGGGGTCGGGCATAGGAGGGGGTGCAGACGGTGGGACGAAAAGGGTGTCGGAGCGATGGAGGTGGAGTCGGAGTCCCGTCGGGGCTCGTTGGGGAACGGGCGGGCGTCGAGAGACGTGGACGCCTCGCAGCGTCGAAGACGAATCACGTACACACCGAGACGGACGACGACGTCCGGGGCGGTCGGTCTCGGAAGCGACGTGCGAGTCGACGGCCCGTTAGGATCGTGGCTTCCACCCCACGGGACCGACTGCCTCAGCCGAGCGACGCCCCACAGTCCGGGCACTCCTCGTCCGCCACCGACAGCGGCGCGTCGCACTCCGGGCAGAACTCGCGGTAGCAGACGCGCTCGCCCATGCCCGGTTCATTCGGCGGGCGTCGGCAAAACGCTTGTGCCGATCGGTCCCGCCCTCTCTGGACCACCGCCGCCCCGGCCAATCAGTAACGCCTTTGCGCCGCGCGGTCCGCCCATCACCCATGCACATCGCGGGTCTGGCGAGCAACAACGGGCGCAACCTCCGGAACCTCCAGGAGCGGCGGCCCGGCGGCGCCGAGCTGGCCGTCGTCGTCTCGAACCAGGAGGACGCGCCGGTCGTCGAGTGGGCCGAGGCCGAGGGCATCCCGGCGGAGACCGTCCCCATGGCCGACGGCGAGGACCGGCGCGACCACGAGCGACGCGTCGTCGAGGCCCTTGCCGACTACGACGTGGACCTCGTCTGCCTCGACGGGTACATGCGCGTGCTCTCTGCGACGTTCCTCGACGCGGCCCCGACGACCATCAACGTCCACCCGTCGCTGCTCCCGGCGTTCCCGGGCATGGACGCCTGGGGCGACGCCCTGGACGCGGGCGTCCGGGTCACGGGCTGTACGGTCCACGTCGTGACGGACGCCGTCGACGACGAGGGCGAGGTGGTCCACGACGACGTCGACATGGGCCCCATCGTCACCCAGGAGCCGGTGCCGGTCCGGGAGGGAGACGACCGCGACTCCCTCAAGGAGCGCGTCCTCTACGAGGGCGAGTTCGCCGCGTACCCGCGGGCCGTCCGGTGGTTCGCCGAGGACCGCGTTGACGTGGACGACGACCTCGGCGGCCGGGTGACCGTCGAGGGCGACGACGGCGGCCTCTTCCCGGCCCGGCGCGTGGCCGCCTCGGATCGAGTCCGAGAGCTCCGCTACGGTGAGAACCCCCACCAGGCCGCGGCGCTCTACGCCGACCCGACCGTCGAGGAGGCGAACCTCGTCGCCGCCGAGCAGCTGAACCCGGGCGCCAAGGCGCTCTCGTACAACAACTACAACGACGCCGACGGCGCCCTCGACCTCATCAAGGAGTTCGAGGCGCCAGCCGCCGCGGTCATCAAGCACGCCAACCCCGCGGGCTGTGCTACCGCGGACTCCCTGGCCGAGGCCTACGACCGCGCGCTCTCGACCGACCCGATGAGCGCCTTCGGTGGCATCGTCGCGCTCAACCGCGAGTGCGACGCGGCGACCGCAGAAGCCGTCGTCGACTCGTTCAAGGAGGTCGTCGTGGCACCCGCCTACGCGGACGACGCCCTCGAGGTCCTCCGCGGGAAGGACGACCTCCGCGTCCTCGACGTCGGTCCCCTCGACGCGGGCGGGGTCCGGACCGCCTTCGAGGGCGGGGACCCGACCGAGCCGCTCGCCGAGAAGCCCATCGTCGGCGGCCGGCTCCTCCAGGAGCGGGACCTGGCGACGATCGCGGCAGACGACCTCGAGTTCGTCACCGAGGCCGAGCCGACCGACGAGCAGGTCGAGACGATGCTGTTCGCCTGGCGCGTGCTCAAACACGTGAAGTCCAACGGCATCGTGTTCGCGCGGGGCACGGAGACCGTCGGCATCGGCATGGGCCAGGTCTCGCGCGTGGACGCGGTCAGGCTGGCTGCCATGAAGGCCGACGAGCACGCCGAGGGCAAGTCCGCCGAGGGGGCCGTTATGGCCTCGGACGCGTTCTTCCCGTTCCCCGACGGGATCGAGGCCGCCGCGGAGGCCGGGATCGGGGCCGTCGTCCAGCCCGGCGGCTCGGTCAACGACGACGACGTGATCGCCGCGGCCGACGCCCACGACATGGCCATGGCGTTCACCGGCGCCAGGTGCTTTCGGCACGATTGAGCGCCAGCAAGATCGTGCCTAGAGGCAGCGAGATCACGGGGTAATCTCGCCCGCCTTCCGGCACGACTGAGCCGGACGCCGCGCCCTCCGACGACCGTATCGGCGCCAGCTACGTGCCCGGCAGGACGACGCGTCGGTCCGCCGAGCCCCGCCCCCACTGTAGCCGGACCGTCACGGGACCCCCCGGTGGATGGTACAGCGTCAGGTTCCTGGTCTGGGTCACCCGCTCGCCGTCCGGCACGTCGAAGGTCACGACGACTGGCGACGGCCCGCTCGTCGGCCCGAGTCCGGCGAGGAACCGGCCGTCCGCCCCGCCGGCGTTCTCGACGGTCATCGTGACGACCAGAAACTGCAGCTCGATCGGGTCTGAGACGACGAAGTCCCGAACGTCGAAGGCGGGCGGGTCGGCGAGGGCGGCCAGCGCGTCGCGGGGGATCGGGACGCGGGCAAACCCACCATCTCCGCCCGCGTCCAGCAGCACCTCGCCCTCGCCGTACTCGCCCGTCGGGACCTCGACGGCGAGGACGAGGTCCCACCGGCCGCGCGCGCGGTCGATCGTCGCGTCCCCGACGGTCCGGCCGTCGAGGTCGACCGAGAGGCCCGAGAGGAGGCGCTCGTCGACGGCGCCGCGCTCCTCGGGTGTGCCGTCGGGTCCGGTCAGCCGGACGGGCACGCGAACGAACGCGCCCCCGGACGACCCGCGGACGTCGAAGGCGGAGTCACCCCCGAGGATCGAGGGCTGGACGTCGACCGGGCCGACGTCGACGCTCGCGTCCGCGCCGGTCCGGCCCGGGCCGGCCGTCGTCGGGACTTGCCCACCGGGCTGGTCCCCACAGCCGGCCGCCGCCACCGCCGCGACGAGTCCGAGCACCTCCCGTCTGCGCACGCCCGGCGATCGGTCCCCGGCCGCAAGGTCCTTTCCCCGCCGGCGAAGGCGACCGTCCGCGGGCCCGGTCCCGTGGCCGCCCTACACCGCTTCGACAGGCCTAAGCGCCGTCCGCAAGTGTGCCCGAGCATGCGGTACTACGAGGCCGCCGAGTTCCTCTTCGACCTCCGGCGGTTCCGGATGCGCCACGGGACGGCGGCCACCCGTGCGCTCGTCGAGCGGGTCGGTGGCGTGCCCTCCGGCCCCGACTACGCCCAGGTCGCGGGCTCGAACGGCAAGGGCTCGACGGCGCGGATGGTCGAGTCGGTCTGTCGGGCGGCGGG
>Ga0102944_1002753_pt1 | contig 10046 bp, 6 predicted proteins | sample SalPonD_shore_MG_FD_78172 | JGI IMG/M metagenome (GOLD analysis project Ga0102944, IMG submission 78172) | Salt pond soil microbial communities from South San Francisco under conditions of wetland restoration - Salt Pond MetaG... | ecosystem: Environmental > Aquatic > Marine > Intertidal zone >... | reverse complement strand
TCCGGGAATTGCCGGTCTGCGGATTCAACTTGCCGAACCACCGGATGCGTATAGGGATACTACCACTCTGAGTCTCCAGGAGATTGCTCAGGAATTAGAGAGACTCGTAAACAAGCTCCACCAGGCGGATGTATTCTCTGGGACAGTCTTGCTGGCAAAGGGAACGGACCCGGTATTACAGCAGCCGATGGGATTTTCCAGCAGAAGGTTCTCAGCCCCCAACCGGCTCGATACCAGATTCAATCTGGGTTCCATGAACAAAATGTTCACCGCTGTTGCCATCGCCCAATTGGAGGAGCGAGGGCAGCTGGCGTATGAGGATTCCATCGGACAGTACCTGGATTCCACCTGGATTGCACCGGCCATCGGTAGGCAGGTGACTTTGGCACACCTGTTATCACATACCTCGGGATTAGGGAGTTACTTCACCCCGGAATTCATGGAGTCATCCCGGACAAAATTTCGTGATGTCTCCGATTACAAATCGCTGGTATCCAACGATTCGCTTCGATTTAAACCCGGGACTGACTGGCACTATAGCAACACCGGGTTTCTTCTGTTAGGAGCAATCATCGAGAGCATCACCGGGGAAAGTTATTTTGAGTATGTGCGGCGGGAAGTATACCAGCCAGCCGGAATGGGGAATACGGATGCCTACCCTCTGGACGAGCCGGTACCGAACCTGGCCATCGGCTATGAGAAACAATGGTCCCGCCGGGGCGTCCGGTGGCAGAATAACATTTTTAAGCACGTCATTAAAGGCGGTCCGGCCGGCGGCGGGTTTTCAACCGCCCTGGATCTGTTGAATTTTTCCCGGGCACTCCGGGAGAACATCCTCATTTCGGCAGAAGCCAGAAATACGCTTACCTCTCCGAAGCCCGAATTGAATTCTCCTGATTACGGCTTCGGGTTCGACATATATGCTGACGGCAGAGGCTTCGGACATACAGGGGGGTTCACCGGTATCAGTACAGCCCTGGAAATCTATCCCGAAGAAGATCTGACCTTCATTGTACTCGCCAATTACAGCCGGGCTGGCTTTCCAATCCGCCGAAAATTTCACCAGTTGATGAACAGATATGAGGGTGAAAGGTGAACTTGCCCGGGTTACATAATAACCTGGATGGTCCCTGAGGGGGAACTCACATGCTGAGTAATAGACAATCTCTTCAATCTTCTACCCTCCAGCTGAGTGCTGTATGTAAGGTGCTCCTCGCCCACCTGTTTATTGCCTGTTACGTGATTCTGGCCGACATCGCGCTCCATCTCATGAACGCCAATGCCTATGCAGGAGAAGCCGGAGAATTTGATCTTCTGAAGCCTGCCATGTTTGACTCATCACTCCTCAGTAGTGCCGGAGGAATGTTCTTACTCTTTCAGCTAATTGCAGGGCTCGTTGTTGCAATCTTGTTAATCCGGTTCTCCCGCGCTCTTCTAAAACAGGCCTTCATCCCAAGGATGCTGATCATTGCGGGATTATCCTTCATTATTTGCAGCCTGCTCGCAGCCTCTTTTTCACTGGCACGGTCCGATGCTGTGTTCGCAGGTGTTTCCGCAGTCCTGGGACAGACCAGAAATCCTGTCCTTTCCTGTCTTCTCGCCCAGTCGGGGGTTTTTGGTATCTGGACCGCCTGGTGGCTGGCAAAAACAGAATCCATTCTGTCCCGGGCATGACTTATTGTGCAAGATCACATCTCGCGGGGGAGATGGGGAGCGAATATGCCCCCTCTCACCAGTAAGTTATATTAAGGTGTTAGCAGTTTCTGCCAACGCAATACCCGTTCCGGCGAACCCATATCATCCCGGATTAAAGTTCTGTTATGGCAATACGATATAATAATATGTTGCCAGAATATATTGCCGGATGTAACAACGGAGGTTCATATGTGTACGTGCAGGTATAATGCCGCTGCGATTGCCTTGCTATTTTTCTTGGTCATTGTTTCATTTTCACAATGCGAGGATCCCCTTACTCCCGAAGAGGAAGAAGAGACCGCGCAGGCCGCACTTTCTGCTCTTGATATCTTTGATGCCCGTGCTCTCTACATTGCTCCCACTCAGGTGAATGGGGCCGGTAAGACTGCTGCCACAGATAGTGAAGTGGTGAACCGGCTCTTTAAAATCACTACCGACGATCTGATTCAGCAGGTCTCCTATGTGTCGGATGAAGGGGATACCATGGAGGCGAGCTTGTATCCGAACAATCTGTATGACGCCGGTCCCGATCACCTGCTTATCAGTTTCAGTGCCAGCCCGGATGAGCCGGATTTTATTGACGAAGCATATCTGGTGCGAAAAAGCGACGGTGCGGTATTCCAGCTGGATTATGACGGGCAGTTAATTTTTCCGCAGGAACAACAGTACTTTGCAAATTACGGGACCGTGCAAGTAGACCAGAACGGCGATATTTACTTCCAGAACTATTTCTCGGGCCGCATGGTGTATTCATTGTCTATATCTGGTGAGGAAGTTCTTTCAGAACCGGTTTCCCCGCCGGACGAGAGCATCGAGTGGTTCATCACCGATTACAGCGGGAATGTTGCTGTCGCAAACTCTGATATGGAGGGTCGTGTAATCACAACGGATGGGAGTCTGTTCAACCTCCCCGGTGTGGAATTCTGGATGGCGGCCAATGATTCTCTCTACGTCAGCGCCTATCACGATGCCGAGAACTATTATTCTGTCCTACAACTGAATTGCAGTGGTGATACACCGGCATCTCTGGACACTTTCGCCACAGGGTTGGAAAATGTCCCGCTGTTGATGCATGGCAGTAATTACCTCATTACCATGGACAACCGAACCCTGATAGTAGTCACAGCAGCCGGCACCGGGAACGGGGTATGGGAAGTCTATAATCCGGACCGGGCCCCCCGGATGGTTGCCGCTGTTATGGAGGCATTTACAGAGTTTACCAGCGCCGGCGCTTCCGACGATCTTTACTACATTGCCGGAAACGGCGCCGATGCCCAGCCGCTGCTCGCCGGAATTGATCCGCTGACTGACACGGTGATCCCGGTGACCAGAGAATACGATATCCAGTCAATAACCGTTTCTCCGGAGGATCACATCTACTTCACCGGACTCCGGATGAGCGATGCGGCAAAAGTAGTCGGCGAGATTGATGCGGCAGGCTCGGTTACAATCCTGGATGAAGAATTGTCCGGCCCGGCCTATGCCCTGACCAGGATACAGTGATTGCATAAGATAATATCGCATCATCCAGGCGCGAAGTAGTTCCTGGTGCATCCGGTGATCAGGCTGTGATGCGGCTGTATGTGGTGGTGGATGATATCCGATTGGAATCCAGGGGAGAACACATTCTCATATCCAATATATGACAACAGTACAAAATATAGCGGGATGCTTCCGTGGTTAGAAGCATCCCTCTTAAACTGCACTTGATGGGCTATTTTACAGTATTAAAAGAATTCTATTCGGCCCCTTCCTCCTCTTCCCCGGCCGCCGGGATATCCGCCTGCCGCTGGCCCAGCTCCTGATCCAGCATATACAATCCGGACCGGTCATCTCCCAGAATATTGAGTTTATCCAGAATGGTCCGGAACAGATCCTCCTCCTCCACCTGTTCGTCCACATACCACTGAAGAAATCTGGCGGTGGCGTGATCCCTGGCTTCCTGTGCAGCATTCATGAGACCGTTGATGGCTTTGGTATTCTCCTGTTCCAGTTCCAGAGATCGTTCGAAGAGGTGTCGGTAGGAATCAAAATCGGACGGCGGTTTGGAAATTTCCGGTGCCCGGGCATGGCCGTCCATATCATTGATAAAATGAAAGATTTTCATGGCGTGAAAATTCTCTTCTCTGGACTGCTCCAGAAAAAAATTGGCTGCGCCGTGATATCCCTGGAGTTCCGCCCACGAAGACATGGATAAATACCAGTTGCCCGCATCAAATTCGTGTTTGACCTGTTGGTTCAGCAGTGATTCTATTTTTTCCGATAGCATAATTCTATCCTCCCTTGGTTAGATTTTGCCATATCCAGGCAGTGAGTATAGCGATTTTGATGGAAAATGGGTAGCGGATTTTCGTTCCGATTTTCACCACAAATTCCGGCAACTGCCGATCAGAATAGTGTGTCAGAATATTTTCCGGAAAACGGTGGTTATCTGCTGAAATGGCCGTCCAGCCGCATTGCCTACAAACTGATCCGGATACCTCCCCGCACAAATGATTCGCCCGTAGTGATGAGCTCGACATCCTCGTACATGTGTAATTCTTCTCCCAGGAGATTTTCCGCCGTCAGGAAGAAATGGTAGTTGTTCTTAAAGGTCAGTGTGATACCGGCATCCAGTTTATTGTAGTCGTCCAGTTGCACCTGCTGTTCCTGGTCGTGTTTGAACCGCCAGATCATCCGATCCATGATCGAACATAAGCCGATAAAGCCGTGCAGATGGAAGTCCCGGCTCAGATTTCGGGCCCCGGTGAGCCGTGCAAACACACTCTTCCCGGGATAATACGGCAGCGATTCACCGGTATCCTGGTTTCGGTTGTGAATCAGGCTGAATCCCGTGGCTGCCCGCCATCCCTGGGAGAATTCCCAGTTCAGTTCGAATTCTCCGCCTGTTACCAGCGCCCGGTGGATGTTCTCCCGCCTGTACACATAGACCAGAGAATCTGTGATGAACGGGATCTCCTCCGGAGAAAAATATTTTGTGGGATCCTCCAGGCCGTGATCGACGGGAGTGATCAGGTTATCTATCTTGTTGAAGTATCCGGTAGCCATGAGAGACACCCGATAATGAGGATGCCACACTAAATTTCCGGTCACCCCGGTGGAGTATTCTGGCTCCAGGTCGGGATTCCCTGCCCGGAAGTGAATATCGCCGGGATGGCTGTACAAGGTTTCGTAGAGATCCTGGACAGTGGGTGCCCGGAATCCCCGACCCGCCGAAAGGCGCAGACTGAAGGGGATTCCCGGTTTATAGTGAATCGAAATCTTTGGTGAGATCACCGGATTAATCTTCTCGGCCTTATCCAGCCGGACCGCCGCCAGCAGCGAGAAGAATGGATGGGGCGAATATTCATCCTGGAGAAACAGCGCCCAGGATCGCTGCTGATGTTCCGGCACCCGGCTGCGGGTGAAGTTGCGGTGATAGTATTCCGCGCCCGCCAGGACGTGCTGATGCGGCAGGCCGTCATAGGATACCAGCACCTCTGGCGAAAGCAGTTCATTCAGTTCATCGTTGCGTTCGCTCTTCCACCGGGTATAAGAAGCGGACGGACGAATTTCCCAGTGATCGGCAGGCGAGTATTCCAGACCCATTTTCGGTACCAGCAGCCGGGAATGATAGGGATCCGGTTGTTTATACGGGGTAACCGCATCGACGAAATGCAGCGATCCGGAGAAGGAGAGGTTGGAGGTGAGGGTGGCATCCAAACGATCCATGAAGGTGAGCAGCGAGTAGTCCAGCGCGCCCTCCCGGAACTGTGGCTGCTGGATGGGGAGCCCGTCGGATTGTTCCCAGTTGATAAAGGCATTGTTGACCACCTTTTCTCCGACGGGCCCGCTGTACGATATATCCGCATGACTGGTATTTCGGGTTCCCCGGTAAGCGGAGACATTCAGAGTGGGAGATTGCGTACCGCTTTTGGTGATGATATTCACCACGCCTCCCATGCCGTCACTGCCGTACTGTGCAGAGGATGCACCCTTCAGTACCTCAATCCGTTCGATATTTTCCGGCGGGACCATGTTCACATTCACCCCGGTATGCACATGCGAGCTCAGCATCCGGGTGCCGTCCACCAATACCAGGCTGTAAATGGCAGGCATCCCATTTATAGAAACCGTACGCTTGAACGGCTGGCCGCTGCCGGTGCCGCCTTCGGTATGCACACCCGGAAGGTAGGAAAGCGCGTCACTGACATCTGCCGCGCCCATTTGCCGCAAATGAACATCGTTCATGACGAACGCGACTTCCGGAGCATTCTCCTGGTAGACCGCCCGCCGGGTACCGGTCACAACTATCTCCTGGGATTCCAGTGGCTGCGGGAAAAGAGTAATCTCCGGATGAACTGTCTCGCCCGAAGACACGGTAACTGGTTTCTCAACGGATTCAAATCCGACGGCAGTAATCCGTAAGGTATAGGTCCCCGGAGACATCCCAGTGATGGTGAACTCCCCCGAGGCCCTGGTGGCGGCACCGCGGTGTGTATCCATAACAACGACATTCACGTGGGGCAGAGGTTTCTCAGTGCGCTCATTGATGACCCGGCCTTCAATCCGGCCCGGATTCTGAGCCTGCAGGGCGGAATTAATACAGAAATTACCAAGGATCAGGACAAGCCAGAGGAAGTAAGTTGCAGAGGATTTTCGGTGGAACATGCCTGCGCTCCTTTTTGTGATTATTCTTCAGGCAGACGTGTATAAGTATTGTAGTGTGGACCATAGTGCTGTTGAGTTCCTATGACAATCAATAAAATGTACATAAGATTGAGTGTGCTGACAACCCCATATAACACGCGACCGGGATGTCACATCTACCCGGTTGACTTCCCGGGGCCATATTCTCTTTCCCAGGGAGTTGCATCTTTCTCAGGATTAATACAATTTATAACACACTCGAAGAGAAGGAGAACACCATGTCTTCATTATCTGTGTCACGTCGAACATTTCTTAAGAATGTGGTGCAAGCGGGAGCCGCAGTTACCATGTTGTCCGCTCCGTTACTTCGTGCCCGTGAGTCAGGTGCCGGGGGCGCTTCAGTGATGACTTCCCGATCTGCACCTGCCGCCTCGGCGCCCGATCCGGATGAGCTTATTTGGGCCTGCCTGCTGCACATCAGTTACAACATGTGGGAAGGGTACATTGCTCCTGAACGGGAGCGCCGCGGATACCGGCCGTTCCTGCGGCTGGAGCAGGATCTCTGGGATGATGTCCTGCAGAAAATGGCAGCCGAGAGGATGAATATGGCCGTCCTGGATCTGGGTGACGGCATTCAATATGAGAGCCATCCGGAGATCCCGGTGAAGGGCGCCTGGCCCAGGGGAAAGCTGCGCTCGGAACTGAAGAAGATGCGGGACATGGGACTCGAACCCATCCCCAAGCTGAATTTCTCCGCCACCCACGATGCCTGGCTGGGACCCTACGCCCGGATGCTCTCAACGGATCAATATTACCAGGTCTGCCGGGATCTCATCACAGAGGTCATCGAGCTGTTCGACCAGCCACGGTTCTTTCACCTGGGCATGGACGAAGAAACTGCCCGGCATCAGCGACTGCATAAGTACGTGGTGATTCGCCAGCAGGATCTGTGGTGGCACGATTTCTTCATTCTGGTAGATGCGGTGGAAGCCGGCGGCGTCCGGCCCTGGATCTGGTCGGACTATCTCTGGAATCATCCGGAGGAGTTTTTCGGGAACATGCCGAAATCCGTCATGCAAAGCAACTGGTATTACGACGAGGAATTTAATACGGCCGTGGATTATGTGCGGGCCTACCACCAGCTGGAAGAGCACGGCTACGATCAAATTCCCACCGGGAGTAATTACTACAACCGCCCGAATTTCGGTTTGACAGTGGAGTACTGTCCGGAGCTCATCAGTCCCGCCCATCTGTACGGGTTTCTCCAGACCATCTGGAAGCCGCCCACCAATGAATATCGATCCGAATATATGGACGGTATCGAACTGGCCGGAGCCGCGCGGAGGGCGTTTGAAAAATAGTCCCGTCCCCCGCCCCTGAATGGCACGCAGATGAACACGGAAACAGCAGATGACCACAGTAAAAAATACTCGACAAGATTCAATACCCAATCCACAAAATCCCCTATGGCAAAGCACAGAGCGCAGGTTTTATAGCGCAAAATTGGAGAACGGAAAACGCAGACCGGAGAACGGACTCTATGATATTTTACCTTCTATGCTTTCCATCAATTCGATCGGTCCACCGATACTTCCAGGAATGTCGGGTATTTCTTGCTGTGATGCACCCGGTGCCGCTGGGCCTGATAAGCGTCCGGTGATGCCGTCATGATACTGGGCACGTACGTCTGCGGATTCCGGTCGTAGAGCGGGAACCAGGTGCTCTGGATCTGCACCATAATTCGGTGTCCGGGACGAAAGGTGTGGTTCACGTGCGGCAGCGGAATAGTATATTCCAACACCTGGTCCGGGGCGATCGGTTGTGGCTCCTCGTAGTCTTCCCGGTACCGTCCCCGGAAGATGTCGCCGCTCACCATCAGTTGGTATCCGGACATCTCGAAATCAGGCGAGTCATCCGGATAGACATCGATGAGCTTCACCACCCAGTCCGCGTCGCTGCCGGTGGTCTCCGCCTGCAGATGGGCGGTCACCGCTCCCCGCACCGTCAGCGGCTCGGTTAATGGTTCACCCACCCAGGTAACCACATCCGGCCGGCCATCCACGAACCGCTGGTCCTGCACCAGCCACCGCCGCCACTCCGCAATTGCCGACGGATTGCTATAGTTGATCTCCCAGTTGGGCCGGGGTTCGTAGGGTACAGGCTTGGCCGGATCCGAAATATATTCCGTAAACGAGATGTTGGCGGCCGGAGGTGAAAAATTCAACTTACCCTCCGGCTGCAGATAGAGACGGGTCATTTCAGTGGATGGGGGCCATTGATCAAACCGGCGCCACCGGTTGGTCCCGGTTTCGAATACCGTCACCGGCGCCGGAGGCTCGACCTGCTCCTGGAGAAGATACCGCTGCAGAAACGGCGCAAGCACCTGATCACGGAATCGCCGGGCCGTATCCTGATCGAATTCCAGGGATCCCAGCCGGGCGCCGTCATCAAAATGCTGACCATGGTACCAGGGGCCGGCCGCGAAGTAGTTCATGGTGTTATCTATATCGTGCCGCTCGAGTGCGGCGTACACTGCCGGCGCACCATAGATATCTTCCTGGTCCCAGTACCCGTGAACGTGCAGTGCCGGAACCAGCCTCGGTGGCGCATCAAACCATTGATCTGCGGCCACATCCCTCCAGTAGGATCCATAGCTGGGGTAGTCCATCAGGTGTTCCCACATCTCGTGTCTATCGTCCAGATACTCACCCAGGCCTGATCCCGCCGCACCCTGCTTCAGCATCCAGGTGTAAATGTCCTGGATCTCATGGGGATAATGGATGGACTCGTCCGTTCGGGTTTCCATGGAATAGATAAATGAAAAGGCATAACTCCCGCGGAATGCGCCCCAGTGGAACCAGTCATCGGCCTTCCAGACATCCACCACCGGATTAAACGGTACAGCAGCGGCCAATGCCGGATGGGGATCCCGCATGGCGGCCAGGGTGAGCCAGCCGGGATAGGATGTGCCCCACACGCCCACCCGTCCATTCGATGGGATATTCTTCACCAGCCAGTCGATGGTATCCCAGGCATCGGTCGTTTCGTCGGTCTCGGTGGGATTGAACTCACCGCGGGGCGGACGGTACATGTCATAGGCTCCCTCCGACTTAAACCGGCCGCGGATATCCTGAAATACATAAATGTACTCATCACCCATGAACTTATCACCGAGTTTGACCGACAGCCTGGACGATGGGTGGCCGCCGAGAGCCCCGGACGCATTATATGGTGTGCGTTCGAGCAGGACAGGCAGCGGCCTGCCGGCATCCCCGGGAGTCAGAATCAGGGTATAGAGCCTGACGCCGTCCCGCAACGGCACCATTTCCTCACGGACCGTGAAGTTGTCATGAGGCACCGCTACGTGGAGCGGTGCCTGGGCTTGGGCTGGTACTTTATAACCAGCGATGGAAATGCTGAACAGGGTGATAAGAAGCCAGATACTCACCCGCAGGGTTTTCCGGTTCATAATTCCTCCTTATCCTTACTTATAAGTTGGATTTTCCGGTATCAGGCAGCGGATTACACCGGAGATAGTTCAGTGGACGAAACGCATACCTGGTATCTGTTGTTATGTTTGGAACTTTTCACAGTTCTCTGCCCGCCGGAAACCAATGTGCCTGACACGATGAAGGCAATACACATTATGCACAAATTATCATCTATTGGCAATATTTTTCGTGGGAAGAAATAGAACTACCACGTGATCTCTGTTCGTCTAC
>Ga0102944_1002751_pt1 | contig 10051 bp, 4 predicted proteins | sample SalPonD_shore_MG_FD_78172 | JGI IMG/M metagenome (GOLD analysis project Ga0102944, IMG submission 78172) | Salt pond soil microbial communities from South San Francisco under conditions of wetland restoration - Salt Pond MetaG... | ecosystem: Environmental > Aquatic > Marine > Intertidal zone >... | reverse complement strand
TTGAGAACAGTTTTCTGATCACTATTCCCCCGGGGCTATGTATTTGACCTTTTTCTGAGCAAGCAGGTGATTGAAAGCCGGGATTTTCTGATTGAACAATTGATCGATCTCCGTTTTGTATTTACTCCACTCATTCTGAAGATCACGATAGCGTTCTTTAGCTCCGTTTGTAACCGGTGGTTCTGCGCCGCTTATGGTATTCTGGAGAACCAACAACTGGTTATCTAACATATTCGGGAAATTGATGACATCCTGAAACGTTTTTTGCCTGGTTTGCACGAGTTTTTTCTCAATGTGCTTTATCTCTTCGATCAAGGCCTTTCCTGTTTGAACGACTTTCGTTGTGTCATCCTCCTCTTTTACCCTTTTCAACATATCGTTGATCTGCCCTTTAACTTCATTCATCTTATTAACAGAAGAATATACATCCTGAATATCGGAACGGATCGTGCTTAATATATCCTGTTGTTCCCGGTATTGTTGATTCGAAATTGAGTAACGGGGGTCAGGTTTTACCGTTACCGTGTCGGTTGTTTTTGTTTTTCCATAAGTAAACTGTATCTGATATATTCCCGGTCCGACTTTATACCCGTGTTTTCCCATTGCATGAAACAATCCTTTGGGACTTTTATAATCAGCATATCTCAAATTCCAAACCAATCGGTTCAAACCCGTTTTCTTTTCCACTTTGTTTTGCTTTTTACCGGCAGTACTTGAAAAATTGCGTATTAGTTTGCCATCCTGGCTCAAAACTTTAATGTCGACATGCCTGGTAGAATCAGCAGCAGTTACTTTTTTCAAGTAATAATAGACGGTAATCCCTGATTCCGGGTTGGTACCGACGGGATTCAATGTATCGACACGTCCGAAGTTGGTTCTGTAATTATCACCTGGATGGAATAAGTATGCGTCGATATTTGCAATTTTTTGATTGAGTTGTCTCAATGGGCTGATATCATCCAATACCCAAAAGGCCCGTCCTTGCGTGGAGGCGACCAAAGCGTTATTGTGGATCTGAAGATCGGTAACAGGTACAAGAGGCAGGTTTAATTGAAATTTTTGCCAATGATCACCATCATCGAAAGAGATATACATACCCCGTTGCGTACCGGCAAATAATAAGCCTCTTTTGACATGATCTTCCCTTACAACATGAACCATATCATCAGAAGGAATGCCGTCTGTTATATTTTTCCAGTGTTTTCCATAATCCTCGGTTCGATAAATATGGGCAGAATAATCGTTGGTACGATATCCCTCTACGGCGATATAGGCTTCAGCAGGATTTTGTTTTGATACATCGATGGAATTGATCAATTTTTCGCCAACATCTTTGGGGGTAATATCGCTCCATGTTTTACCACCGTCACGAGTGATGTGCATCAATCCGTCATCGTTGCCTGTCCATAATGTGCCTGGATCGTTAGGTGCTTCGGCAACATATGAAATTGTTTGATAAACTTCTCCGCCGGCCCCTTCGTTTGTAAAAGGTTCACCGCCATTTTCCAGTTTTTTAGGATTATTTCTGGTTAAATCAGGGCTTATTGGTTTCCAGGTCAAACCGCGGTCAGTCGATTTAAGAAGTACATTTCCAGCATGATAAATAACTTTCGGGTTGAAATTTGATGTAATAATAGGTGCATTCCAGGTAAACCTGTATTTCTCTTGTGCGGGATTTGCGGCCAGTCGTAAGGAGGGATATTCACTGATATTCTTTACTTCTTTGGTTTTGGTATTATACTCGGTAATGATTCCCTGATAACTTCCGGCATAAACGAATGCAGGATTATCCGGATCGAATGCAACAAAAGCACTTTCACCGCCGCCAACGCTGTACCAATCCTGACGTTGAATTCCTGCACTTGGACTCCAGTTAGCAATGGCCACCGTTCCTTCATCCTGTTGACCTCCGTAAATGTAATAGGGAAACCGGTTATCCGTATTGACTCTGTAGAACTCTCCGGTAGGTTGATTTTGTTGCGTGGACCACGATTTTCCGTCATTCAATGAGATATTTCCGCCACCATCATTCGAATTGATCATGTAATCAGGATTACGGGGATTAATCCAGAGAAAATGGTTATCGCCGTGAGGTGTTTTAACGGTTTTGAAGTTTTTACCACCATCAATCGATTTCAACAAAGGTGCATTGGCCACATAGACAATATCCTGATTTTGGGGATCGGCAAAGACGTCCATGTAGTACCATGACCTGGCCCAGATAACCCGGTGGCTATTGATGAGTTTCCAACGTTTACCGGCGTCATCCGATCGATATAACCCACCTTTTTTTGCTTCCACGATTGCCCAGACACGCTCCGGATTAGCAGGTGAGACAGCTACGCCGATTTTACCCATCTCCTTCGGAAGACCGTCGGTCAATTTCGTCCAGTGGTCACCGCCGTCCGTTGTTTTCCAGATACCGCTGCCGGAACCGCCGCTTACCATCTTCCACGGTTTTCGTTGGTGATCCCAGAAAGCAGCATATAAAATTCGAGGATTGGTCATATCCATGCTCAAATCATTTGCCCCGCTTTCATCATCAACATGAAGGATTAGTTTCCATGTTTTGCCGCCATCCATACTGCGATATATACCCCGGTCTGCCGTTTTGGCCCAGGGCGTTCCCTCGGCAGCCACATAAACGATATCCGGGTTCTTCGAATTAATACGAATTCGTCCAATTTGGCTGGTGTTATCGAGACCAACTTGCGTCCATGTCTTTCCGGCATCCGTCGATTTATATACACCGTCGCCATGGGTGGGATTAACCGTTCGGGCCGGCGTTTCGCCCGTTCCGGCATAAATGACATTCGGATCGGATGGCGCTACGGCTATGGCGCCTATTGAGGATGATTTTAGATATCCATCCGATATATTTTCCCATGTTTTACCGGCATCTTCCGTTTTCCAGATACCGCCTCCGGCTGTGCCGAGGTAGAACGTATATGGCTCAGAAGGCACACCGCATGATGCAGTTGACCGTCCTCCTCTGTATGGTCCGACATTCCGCCATTTTAATGCTTGATATAATGTTGGTGAAAAGAGTTGATTTGCGTTTTTCTTTTGAGCAAAGGAGAGCGAGTTAGTAAATGAAAGAAACAGAGCGGTACAAAAAATGGAGATAGAAATATTTCTCCGGTTATCTTTTAAGAGACGTTTCATTACACCAAACATAAGCCAAGAAATTAAATTCATAAAATACAGTCAACTAATCCTTATCGTTTGTAATCTATGAAATGCTGATTATGGGGGAAGTAAAAACTTTTACTAAACGTTAGAAAATGTAAATGAAAACGGTCTATCTATTTTGTAAATAAGAAGATTGTAAATTTGCATTAACCAGTTATATAATTGTACGGTCTTCCCTCTTAATAAATTCTGTAAGGATACGCATCTGAAAAGGTCTATAATATTGGGGATATTAAAAAAATGTGTATAACGATATACAGGTAATTAAATCAGGATAACTTTAAATCGATATTCAAATTGGTTACATCAGAACGGGCTTACCAGGTTTTAAAAGAAGTTTTTGGTTATGAACACTTTCGTCCTTTACAGGAGGAAGTCATTCGACAGGTTCTGAACAAGAAAGATGCATTGGTTGTGATGCCCACAGGTGGCGGAAAATCTCTTTGTTATCAGATTCCCGCTTTATTGTTTGAAGGTCTCACGGTGGTCGTGTCTCCGCTTATTTCTCTCATGAAGGACCAGGTGGAACAATTAGAATCTTCCGGTGTTGCTGCTGTTTATTTGAACAGCTCATTGTCTTTGCAGGAATATCAACAAAATGTGAGTCTGATTAAAAGCGGAAAGGTAAAATTGCTTTATGTGGCACCTGAAACCTTAATGAAACAGCGGATGCGTAATCTGCTATCGGAAATGAAGATCGATTGTCTGACGATAGATGAAGCTCACTGCATTTCAGAATGGGGACACGATTTTCGTCCGGAATATCGCAAGATAGCCGGACTTCGCACCGATTTCCCGAATACTGTTTGCCTGGCTCTGACCGCTACGGCTACACCCAGGGTTCAGGAGGATATCAAAAAGAACTTGAAACTGGATGAATCGGAAACGTTCATTGCCAGTTTCAATCGTGAAAACCTGTTTCTTGAGATATCAGAAAAACTCGATCCGTTTCAACAGACGATATCATTTCTTGAGAAGCACAAGGATCAATCGGGTATTATTTACTGTTTTTCACGCAGGCAGGTGGATGAGCTAACAGAAGATCTAAACGCAAATGGTTACTCCGTCAAGCCGTATCATGCAGGTTTGCCAGAGTTGGAACGAAGCGAAAATCAGGAGTCCTTTATCCGTGATGATACCAATATAATGGTCGCAACTATTGCCTTTGGAATGGGTATTAATAAGCCGGATGTTCGTTTTGTTATTCATTACGATTTGCCACAAAATATTGAATCCTACTATCAGCAAATTGGTCGTGCCGGACGTGATGGCCTGAGAGCTGATTGCCTTCTATTATTCAGTTATTCCGACATTGGCAAGATCAATTATATCATCAGTCAGAAAAGTCCCGGGGAGCAGAAAATTGCACGTACTCACCTGGATGCCCTTATCCATTTTGTAGAAGCGGAACAGTGCCGGAGAATTCCTTTAATGAAATATTTTGGAGAAACATATCCGGATAAGAGTTGCGATATGTGTGATAACTGTGTGTACGTAAGTTCGGATAAAAAGGACCTTACCGTTCCAGCGCAAAAATATTTGTCATGTGTTATTCGAACGGGAGAAATATTTGGTATCGGTCATATCAATGCAGTGTTACGTGGCTCTAAAAAGAAACAGGTTCTGGAGCATAAACATGATAAACTTTCCACATATGGTATTGGGCGTGAGTTTTCCGGGAAACAATGGTCAAGGCTGGCCAGGCAGCTTATTCGTGAAGGTTATCTGAGTAAGGATCCTCAATTTGGCGGCTTGAAAATCGAAACGCCGGCAAAAGAGATACTTAAAGGACAGAAAAAGGTATTCGGTACGGTTGGCCAGGGAAGAAAGAAAAAATCGGATAAAACCTATCCGGGTCAGGTTGGAAAAGGATCTGTTGAATACGACAATACATTATTTAAATTGCTTAAGAAACAGAGAAAATTATTGGCAGACGAGGAACAGCGTCCACCTTATGCCATTTTTTCCGATGCCACACTGATGGAAATGGCTTATTACTATCCTCAAAGTTTTGACAGCCTGCTTAATATTTATGGAATAGGCAGGGCCAAGCGAAATAAGTATGGAGAACCGTTTCTGGAAATAATCACTGATTATTGTAAAGCAAATGATTTACAGGAACGCCCCAAAAAGACATATCGACGCCATTCGCAGTCATATCGTCGACGCCATCACCAGGTAGGGGACTTATTCAATGAAGGGAAATCTATTCAGCAATTAACCGAGCAGTTCAGCGTACAACCCGGAACGATCATTCAGCATTTGGAGAAATATCATCTGGAAGGAAACCCACTTCGGACCGACGGAATTGTAAAGGCGTTATCATTATCACCGAAACAACAGGAACGGGTCTTACAGGTTTTTGAGAAAGAGGGAGATGAACTTCTCAGGCCCGTATATGACGCGCTTAATGAAGAGATCAGCTATGATGAATTACGGCTGCTTCGGCTTTATAATTATGCACTCGATGATAATTAGGTGCCTTGCAAGATAGGAAAGGATTGACCACTGCTATGCGTCTGACAGATAAGACATTTTCCAATTCCCCCCCTGAATTCGTTTAAATCCGGGACTCAAAATACAAGGATAAAAATTTTTAAAAACGGGTGTTTTTGTTTAGGATGGGTTTTATAAACTTTTAAACAACATAAATGCAGATTATTAGTATATGTACAAGTCCAATGTCGAAAGGATCAAAAAAGACATAGAATCCTTGGCCCGGTTCAATGCTACCCCCGGTAACGGGTTGACACGGTTTACATATTCCAAAGAGGACCGTAAAGCCAGGGATTACATAAAAAGGGAGATGGCGAATATGGGTCTTAAAGTTTATGAAGATGCCGTTGGTACGATCGTGGGCCGTTTGGAAGGGCGTCAAAACAAAGCCCCGGCCGTTATGATCGGTTCTCATTTCGATTCGGTGAAAAACGGCGGCAACTTTGATGGTCCTGCCGGAGTGGTGACCGGCCTTGAAATAGCAAGAGTGTTGAAAGAAAAGAATCTAACAGTTGAACATCCCATCGAATTCATAGCGATGATCGAGGAAGAAGGGGGGCGCTTTGGAAGCGGGTTGATCGCCAGCAGGGCCATGACCGGAAATCTGACCAGGGATGATCTGGATAATTATGTGGATTCAGATGGTATTTCCATGGCTGAAGCGATGCGTGATTTTGGTTTCGATCCGGATCGATTTCAGGAATCTGTCCGGGAACCGGAATCATTGAAAGCTTTTTTTGAGTTGCACATCGAACAAGGGCCGGTCCTGGAGCAATCAGGGAATGAAATCGGTTTGGTGGAGAAAATTGTCGGTATTCATCAGCTTGAAGTCACGGTAAATGGCCGGCCCGATCATGCCGGTACCACACCGATGAATATGAGAAAAGATGCGATGGATATGGCCTCAAAAGTAATTAGTAAGATTAGTCATTTTGCTGATAATGCCGATAATGGTACCGTCGCGACGGTCGGGAATTTGAATGTACACCCCGGTGCCATGAATATCATCCCAGGAAAAGTAACATTCACAGTCGATATCAGGTCTCCCAAAGAGCAATGCGTACAGCGTGTTTATGCCGATATTGATCAGGAACTAACGGATATATCCGAGTCCATGGGTATGAATTTTTCTATTGAAGAGAAAATGCGTGTATCACCCCTTCGTTTTTCAGAAAAAATACTGGAAAAAATGAAATATCATACTAAAAAACTCGGATATTCACATAAAATAATGAGTAGCGGGGCTGGTCATGACGCCATGATGATGGCTCAAATTACGGATGTTGGCTTATTATTCGTACCCAGTAAAAACGGGCGAAGTCATTGTCCGGAAGAATGGACAGATTATGAGGATTTGGCGAAAGGTGTTGACGTGCTTTTGAATACCATCATTGAAACAGCAGGAGTTGTGCAGGTTTAAGTGATACGATTTTTTTGTTAACTGCTTTATTGCTTACTGATCACCGATAAAGTTGCGGTAAAGAGAACATTTTAGTACTTATAAAAGATTAGTTTTGTCACATCTTAACCAAATATTAAGACTCTTGGATAGTGTCTATGAATAAAAAGAAGATCGGCCTCGTTATGGGGATATATTTCTTCATCTGTCTGACAGCGATTATCTGGCCTGTAATATCATATGTCAACTTTATTTACCCGATGGTACTTGGAATGCCCTTTCTGATGTTTTGGTTTGTTCTCTGGAATCTGATAATCGTTATCGGCCTGGTAATAACATATATGTGGGAATATTCGAAGGAGGAATCCCGATGAAAGACTGGATGGTTGTTACAGCCATTACTTCTGCTTATTTGTTAATGGTGTTAATCATAGGCATAAAAGCCAGGCGGAAAGAAACGGGAACGAGTCTTGACAGCTATATAGCTGATGGGAGGAGTATAGGTCTTTTCGTGCTCTTTTTCATTATGGGAGCAGAAATATTCAGCGCCTTCGCATTCCTGGGTGGACCCGGCTGGACCTACTCGAAAGGAGCACCCGGATTATATATAATCGGTTATCTGGGTCTTGGATTAATACCGCTCTGGGTGCTGGGGCCTAAAACAGCACGCCTCGGCAAAAAATACGGGTATCTTACACAGGCCGAACTGGTCTCAGCACGATTTCAAAGTAAGGGATTATCCGCATTAATGGCCATTATCAGCGTTGGTGCATTTATTCCCTATCTCACTATACAAATTAAAGGAGCCGGTTTTTTGGTGGATGCGTCAACGGGTGGGAATATCCCTTTTTGGCTGGGTTCCCTTATTGCTTTTATAGTAGTAGCCGTTTATGTATTTACCAGCGGGTTAAGGGGCATAGGCTGGACAAACGTTGTACAGGGTATCGTGATGATTGCCGTGGCCTGGATCATTGGTTTGGCCATTCCTTATAAATTCTATGGTGGTGTGACGAACATGTTTCATCAGATTGCTGCGCAGGCCCCCGATTATCTAACACTTCCCGGACATCATCATGCCATGTCATTTGCCGCTTTTTCTTCTGCTTTGGTAGTGAGTGTTATTGGTCTGTCGATGTGGCCGCATATCTTTAGTAAATCGTATAGTGCCAACAGTGAGAAAACATTAAAAAAGACAATCATTCTTTATCCCTTATACGGATATATTCTCATACCCATTTTTTTTGTTGGTTTTGCCGGGATATTGGTATTTGCCGGACATCCGTTAAAACAATCTGATACGGTATTGGTAAAACTGATCGAACGTGCCAATTTCTCTCCCTGGCTGATCGGTATTTTGCTATCCGGAGCGCTTGCCGCCGCTATGTCAACGGGTGCTAACCTGGCCCATACGGCTGCTTCTGTCATTGTTCGTGATTTTTATGTCAAGCTGTTCAAAACCAAACTCAAAGAACGTAGTTTGGTGATGATGACCCGCATACTGGTACTGACGATTTCGTTACTCTCATATTTATTAGCCCTTTATTCTCCATCATCATTGGTTTCTTTACTATTGATAGCCTATGGAGGTGTCGTTCAGTTTTTCCCTATAATTGTCGCGGCCTTTTTCTGGAGAAGAGTAACCAAAGCCGGAGCTTATGCCGGTTTGATAAGTGGAACCCTCGTGATGGTTTATTATTCCTTTTTTGCTCCGCCATTGTTTGATATACACGCCGGTATACTTGGGCTCATTGTGAATGTTGTTGTATTGTTTGTAGTCAGCCTGTTAACACAACCAATGCCCGAAACTCACACCAATCAATTCATCGAGGATTCAAAAATACCTTTGGATCAGATTAAGCCGGAGGAGATTGTCAAAGCAATGCAATAAAAAAGCGGGTTCTCCCTATCGGAAGAACCCGCACCTCTGTTTTATCGTATGAGTCAGATTACTCTGAGAGGTAAGGATTGGCTCTTCGTTCTGTGATGGTTATCGGAAAGAAGGTGCCGGGTTTCGTAACGGCCGTACTATTCGATTTCCATTCTTTCGATTTCTCATCAAATCGATATTCATCATTTAATAACCGGCCTTGCAGGAAGAGGTTTACTCTCCTTTCATATTCCAATAGTTTTGTAGCCGGTATTTGACCGGAATATGGTGTGAGGTTATTTAGAGCTCGTAATTTATTGATCTCTGTGGTGAATCCGTTCATATCGCTCTGGGCCAGGTCTGATTCAGCCAAAATCAATAACATTTCCCGTTTGGAAGTAACAATAATATCATCGTATTGCTGTGATTCTGTAAATGTTTTGATGCGATTATAGAGTACGGGATCAGGAATAGAATCTATGGGATCCGTCATACTTATACTCGTTGATGGACTACTCAAGTCCTTGACAGTTTTTCCATTGTCACTCGGTACGATATAAGTACCTGAAATGCGTAGGTAAAGATTAACATTGACCTGGCCACCTAAGCCATTACCGCCTAAGATACCGGGAGTGCTTGGGGTAATATTAAGCTTATAATAATAATCACCACTCATCAAATTCAACGCGGCTTTCGCATCTGCAACAGCATTTGCATCATTGATCAAAGGATTCATAGTATCAACAGGGGATGCATGATCTTTCTGCCAAAGTGCTTTCGAATAATAAGCTCTGGCACGCATGGCAAGCAAAGCTGTTTTAAGGTTGTCATTAATAGAATTAATAGCCAGACCTTTGTTTATATACCCTATTGCGTCATCATATAATTTCACCATGTTGTTGTCGCCGATAGGCTTACCGGGGGTCGATTTATCGGAAAAAACAAAGTTCTGAAACATATCGGCAATGGTCGAATAAATGATACCGCCATATAGATAAGCACGGGCAAGTTCCGGTTCGTCACCCGATTTAAGCGTTCCATTTTTCTTAAAGGCTTCCAGCCGTTGAATGACATCATTACTCCACCAACGCGCCTCT
>Ga0102944_1002750_pt1 | contig 10053 bp, 10 predicted proteins | sample SalPonD_shore_MG_FD_78172 | JGI IMG/M metagenome (GOLD analysis project Ga0102944, IMG submission 78172) | Salt pond soil microbial communities from South San Francisco under conditions of wetland restoration - Salt Pond MetaG... | ecosystem: Environmental > Aquatic > Marine > Intertidal zone >... | reverse complement strand
CCCGTAAATAATGGGTGGTTTTACGCCCCGGGTTCCGTAGCTTTGCACCCAGCCATTGCGGGTGAATGCGAATCCGGCAAAGTGTTCACCAAAATATTCGACCATATCATTGCGCTCAAATTCGCCGTGGACCAACAGATCCAGGCCGATCTCTTCCTGCTGTTCGATGAGTTCAGCAATCGCATCTTTAATATTTCGCTCGTATTCTTCTTTCGAGATGTTGCCTTTGCGAAAATCGGCCCGCCACTGGCGCACTTCACGGGTTTGCGGAAACGACCCGATAGTTGTAGCGGGAAACAGCTCGGGCAGATCGATATGCTGTTGCTGGGCTTTCTTGCGCTCGAGATAAGGATGGTCGCGCTTCAGCATACTCTCGTCGAGCCCCTTCAGCCGTTCCTGTACGGATTTATTATTTACCAGCCTGGATCCGCCCTTGTCCGAAATATCATCTTGATGGCCGGCGAAACGTTCTTGTTCCTCTTCGGACAAATCATCTTGAACGAACTTCTTCAGCAGGTCCAGCTCCTCCAGTTTCTGGTTGGAGAACGCCATCCAGCGTTTGACTTCAGCGGGCAGGGCCGTCTCATCGGTCTCCTGCTCCAGATCAACCGGACAGTGAAGCAGCGAGCAGGAAGGTGCAATCATCAGCCGGTCGGAGCCGAGCTCCTTTTCTGCTTTTTGAATCGTATTAACGGCTTCTACAAAATCCGTTTTCCAAATATTTCGTCCGTCAATCAGTCCGATGGAAAGTAGCTTTTGATCACCGATCTGAGTTAGCACTTCATTCAGTTGATCGGGAGCTTCAACCAGATCTATATGCAGGGCATCCACCGGCAGATTGCAGGCCAGCCCGGTGTTATCGCCGAGTCCTTCAAAGTAGGTAGTCAGAAGTAATTTCAGATTATCTAGCTCACCATGCAACGAATCGTACGCCTGGCTGAAGGCAGCTTCGGTTTTCGCATTAGTATCGAGCGCCAGGAAGGGTTCTTCGATCTGTACCCACTCAACGCCCATACTCTGCAGCTTAGATAAAATTTCTTGATAGACGGGGAGCAGCTTGTCCAGCAGATCCAGCCGGTGAAAATCGTCCGGCGCATCCTTTTCTTTGCCGAGCAGCAGAAAGCTCACGGGACCAATGAGCACCGGCTTAGTGATGATGCCTACAGATTTAGACTCCTCGTACTCATCAAAAATCTTTGAAGAGAGACACTGAAAGTCTTGGTCCGGCGAAAATTCGGGGACGATGTAATGGTAATTCGTGTTGAACCATTTGGTCATCTCCATGGCCGAAATGTCGTGGTCCTCATCCTGCAGTCCCCGTGCCATGGCAAAGTAGGTGTCGATGGGATAGCTGTAAATTTTGTCGTTTTCTTCTTCGTACAGTTCGTGATAGCGATCCGGAATAGCGCCGACCAGCATGGCTGTATCCAGTACCTGGTCGTAGAGCGAAAAATCATTGGACGGCACCAAGCCGATGCCGGCATTTTTCTGGGTCGTCCAGTGCATCACCTTGAGGGCCGAAATCAATTCGTCCAGTTTGGTCTTGTCGATCTCTCCCTTCCAATACTGTTCTACAACTTTCTTCAGCTCTCTGTTGATACCTATCCGCGGGTATCCAAGATTATGGGTAATCATAGCGTTTCTTTTTAGCTTGTAATTATGAGGTGGGATGCTAAAACGTTGAAGGGCAGGAGTGCACAGCGCTGTTGACATCAGTAAAAAACAGTCGGGTATTCCACCTGCCTTTCAACAACGCCTTAACTCCCGAAGGCCTCGTTTACTGATTTAAAGGCAGGTCTCCTGACTTACCGATCATTTCTTTGAGCCTTCCCGTCTCCTTTGGGGCTGAGACAGTGGTTAAATCAAAGAATATTTCGGATTACAGTTGCGGGTACAGTTCCAGCATTTCACTGGATTCCCTTTTCACCCCGATAAAGATCGGGACACCTTTGAATCCATTTCAAGAAAAGAACTTCCGCCCTCATTGTCAACGAATAGTTTTTCTCAAAAGGTTGAAGTTGTTAACAATTTAGCTTCGCAGAACTAATGTTTCTGTACCGTGCCGTGAGGAAACTGCTTAATTATAGAACGGAAACTGACATTCCGTGGATAACTTTCTTTACAATTAATAATAAGTATAAAGTTTTTTATCCATATTCTTTTCGGGAAACTTTTTCCCATCCTTCCCCTTAGGGACTACAAAAAATGCTACATTAAATTCCCTAAATCACGGCCCATTTCACGCACAGCAAAATCTCATGCTGGTATCGGGATTTCGTGTCGTTTTTACTAACCCGGATAATTCACGGAAAGTTATGTTATAGAGAGCTTTGCAAATCCGCTCTTATAATGAACTAACTTATTGATGCAAATAAACTTATATCTATTTTTTAGAGAAAAAATTTCTTAGTGAAATATCCGGGCTAATGGTTATTAATATCGTAAATCACAATTTCCACTAACCAGTAACCTCTTCCCAGCTCTCGATCAGCTGCTCGCGCTTATTCTCGCGTCCGCTCCACTGATCTACTTCCGGCAGGGGCTCTTTGACTTCATTAATCATATGTTCGCCCCACTCCTCCGACAGGCGTTCGTTAAGTTCGATATAGTCCTCCCATTCCATGGGCACTTCGTCATCAGGATAAATTGCCTCTTCGGGGCACTCGGCCACACAAGCATCACAGTCGATACACTCAAAGGGGTCGATCACCAGAAAATTGGGACCTTCACGAAAAGCATCCACAGGACACGCGGCGGCACAGTTGGTGTGTTTACACTGCACACAAGGATCGGTTACTACGTAAGCCATAGCTGTAATAATCAATTGTTATTATTTGTTCCATTTCTAATATATGAGTAGGCAGAATTAATTAAAACTATTAAAACGGTAATTACCTTTTTAATTGATTTAATTAAGAAACATCATTACTTTGGTAATGGATTATAAACAAAACCCCTAACCTGATAACTTATGAAAACGGATTCATCTCTTAAGCAACTGACCCCCGAGGCAACGATTTCCCAAATCATTTCAGCAGACAAACCGGCGGGCGAGCTGCTGGCCTCTATTGGATTATCCATACCAAAGCACGAGCATGAAACGCTTCGATCGGTTTGCCAGCAACAAAAATGGAGCGGAAAGGAAGTCCTGAAATGGATAAAAAGGCGCGCCAAGTTCACTAACGGGAAAATAGAAAGCGACGAGTCACAGGAATTATCGACCCTGACTGAATTTACAGTATATCTGGAAACCCAATTCATATCTCCCAATCAAACGCTGCTGGAAGAACTGGACCAAAGCATTCCCCGGGTTCACAAAGTACACGGCAACCAATACACCTGGCTCAAGAACATGCAGGGGTACTACCATAAATTTAAGGAAGCACTGGACAGGTATTATCAATTTGAACAGGAAACATTCTTTCCTCTTGCCGGGCGACTTTCGGGCAGTAAAAACGGCCGTATTAATCACGGTGATATTCAAAAACTTGAGAAAGCCTTTAGGGTCATCGAACGGGACCAGGAGCAGCTGCAACAGCACATGATTTCGATAAGGGAAAAGGGAAATAATTTTGAGAATCCCGGAAACGCCTGCTCTACCCTCAGAATCCAGAATAGAAATTTTACGCTGCTATTCTCCAGGCTGGAAGTACAATTTACCAAAGAAACCGATTGGCTTATACCACACCTTCAACAGCAATTAACCGCCAGGCACTAATTCACTATGTTTACCGGTTCGAAAAAAGAGATTCTTGACTTAATAAAACGCAGGGGAACACTTTCGATTGATAAGGCTGCAGCGCAGATTTCGCTGGCCAGAACCACCGTCCGAGAGCACCTTCTGCAGCTGGAAAGAGACGGATATGTAGAGCGCAAATATGTACGCTCGGGTCCGGGACGTCCCAGCCTGCAGTACCAGCTCACGACCAGGGGCAATAGCCTGTTCCCCTCCTCAGAATCGAAGTTTATTCGCAATATCATAAAATATTTGAAGTCGAATGGAAACGAACAGCTTATTGAAGATTTCTTTGAGGACTTCTGGAATCAGCGGCTGGAAGAAGCCGGCAAACGGATCGAAGACGCTTCAGACGACGACCCGTATTCGGGGCTGACGGCACTGCAACAGATGCTGGAAGATGAGGGCTTCATGCCGGAAATTGATCTCGATAAAACTGCGGAGAAACTAACCGTCAAAGAGTGCAATTGTCCCTTTAGCGAAGTCGTCAAAGAAACCCGCCTGCCGTGTCAGCTCGAGGAAATATTTTACAAAAAACTCTTTAATCAGCAAACAGAACGCACTAGCTATATCGCCGACGGTGATTTTTCCTGCACGTATAGTATTCCAACCGATGCATAAAATTTATTACAGAGGGCTTTGCAAAACCAAAGATTTTGGTCAATCCCGAATGCTTTCGGGGTGAGAATTTGGACAAAAGCACGGTTTTGCAAAGTCCTCTTACATAACATCCCTAACCCTGCAAAGGTGATAACTATGATTGTTCACAATTTAGCAGCATTTGTACATAACGCAACATTTAATAATTTATCTGACGAGGCTGTTAATCAGCTCAAAATAAGGCTCTTAGATTCCCTGGGTACCGCTATCGGGGCCATGGAAGGGACACCGGCTCAGGCAATCCGGCAGATGATTGTTGATTTGGGCGGAACAAAATCAAACACACTTATTGGCGGCGAAAAGACAAGTCCGGATCGAGCAGCCCTCTACAACAGCGCACTCGTACGCTACCTGGATTTCAATGACAGCTATTTGGCCAAGGGAGAAACCTGCCATCCCAGCGATAATATTGGCTCCATTCTGGCGGCGGGAGAAACGACTGATCTGAGCGGGAAAGATTTTCTGGCGGCCCTGGCCGTCGCCTACCAGGTGCAGTGCCGACTCAGTGATGAGGCCCCGGTGCGCGACAAGGGATTTGATCACACCACACAGGGATCATACGCCGTAGCCGCAGGCGTTTCCAAAGCCCTGGGATTGGAAGAAGAACAAACGGCCAGTGCCATTGCGATAGCCGGTACCGCTCTAAATGCCCTTCGGGTAACGCGAACCGGAGCGCTCTCCAACTGGAAGGGGCTGGCGTATCCCCATACCGCATTCGGCGGAACCCACGCCGCCTTGCTGGCGAAATATGGCATTACCGGTCCGCCTGCGGTCGTTGAAGGGAATAAGGGATTTATGGATTCCATTGCGGGTGAATTTTCCATTGACTGGTCCGACGAAAACCTGGAACGCGTTACGGATACCATTATCAAAAAATACAACGCGGAGATTCATTCCCAATCCTCTATTGAAGGGATGATTGACCTGAAACACAAACACGGTTTTACCGCAGATGAAGTAGACAAGATAGAGATCGAAATCTTCGACGTAGCCTACCATATCATCGGCGGCGGCGAAGAAGGCGACAAAACGATTGCCCGCACCAAAGAAGAGGCTGACCACAGCCTGCAATACATGGTTTCGGCGGCTCTGCTGGATGGACAAGTAATGCCTGAACAGTACAAAAAAAGTCGGATTGAAGCCGATGATATTCAATCGTTGCTGCAAAAAGTTAAAGTTTCACCCAAGCAGGATTACAGTGATCGCTTTCCTGATGAAATGCCGACGGATCTAACGGTATACCTAAAAAACGGGAAAACGTATTCCATCGGAAAACGTGATTATGAAGGCTTCCATACGCGTCCCATGAGCTGGAACACCGTTATCCAAAAATTTGAAAGCTTGGCTGAACCTTATACCTCACAAGAGTTTCGAGAACGAATCACAGATCACGTCAAGAATTTTGAGAATCACGATGTAAGAGATTTGATGAGACTGCTGAAAAATGTTGAGCTCATCTCCTGAACTACAATCCCCAAGATGAATAATTAAAAGAAGTTATTATGAGTGAAGAAAAAACATTCGATTTCATCAACAAAAACGAACGAGAATCCAAACCCCGTACGACCGGCGTAACCGAAATACGCGGCCCATATTATGCTGTGATGGGTAAACGATACTTGCAGGATATTATGGAAACGATGGGCGAATATGTGGATTCGCTGAAATTTTCCGGCGGTGCTTTTTCTCTTATGCCCCGGAAAGCGGTAACCGAGCTTATCGACATCGCCCACGACCACGACGCGCTGATATCCACCGGCGGCTTTATGGAGTATGTGCTTACCCATGGCAAGGAAGCCGTCGATCAATATATCGAGACCTGCAAGGATTACGGTTTTGACATTATTGAGCTTTCGGCGGGATTTATCACCCTGCCTACCGACGATTGGCTACGGTTGATTGACAAGGTGCAGAAAGCCGGGCTCAAAGCCAAACCCGAAATCGGTATTCAGTTTGGGGCCGGCGGCGATACCGCGCGCGGTGAACTGGAATCGGAAGGCACGCTTGATACGGGCTACGCGGTGAAGCAGACCAAGCGTTTTGTGGAAGCCGGAGCCTACATGATTCAGATTGAATCAGAAGGCATCACCGAAAATGCCGATCCCTGGAGAACGGACGTGCCCGCCGAATTTATCAATGAGATTGGCCTTGAAAAACTGATGTTCGAAGCCGCCGATCCCGACGTGTTCGCCTGGTACATCAAAAACTATGGTCCCGAAGTCAATGTCTTTGTGGATCACAGCCAGATTGTACAGCTCGAAACACTGCGCCGCGGCATCTGGGGCACCAAAAGCCTTTGGGGACGCGTACTTACATACAAAGATTAAATTTTTATCAGATGTAGTACACCTCTAAGGTGTACTACATCTGTAATTTACATATAGAAAATGTTTGAAAAACAGTTTGAGCTAGGATATTTCGAAATGGGTCAACATGGAGAAGCATCCCCTGTTACCATCTTAACGTTGTTGGAAGAAGCCGCAGCCGACCATTGTTTATCCATTGGACATAGCCTGTACGATCTCCTGGGAAAGGGAATCGGATGGGTTCTTCTGTCGGGTCGCATGGTGATGGAACGTTATCCTGTATACAAAGAAAAGATTACTGTCAAAACCTGGTTGTCTGATTTCAGAACATTCAGAGGCACACGAGAAAACCTAATTATGGGAGAAGAAGGTGACATTATTGGTAGAGCAAAGGGCTTCTGGTTGTTTTTTGATATAGAAAGAAGAAGACCCGCCCGGATTTTTGATGAAATTCTTGACAGATGGGATATCAACCCCGAAGAAAGTATTGAAGTGGATAGTACTGAAGTAGAAGTTCTCGATTCGGCATTATATAGAAATGAATTTTTCGTACACCGGTATGATATGGACTCAAACGAGCATGTCAGTAACCTGCGGTATTTTCAGTGGGCTATGGAGTCTATACCTGTTGAAATAAGAGATCACTGTTATCTCCATACTATTGATGGAAATTTTATAGGAGAAGCTCAATATGGACATACCATTGAGTCCCTGGTTGAGCCAGATGGCCCTGAAAAAACGTTCATCCATAAAATTCGAGACATAGATGACAACCAAGTTTGCTCAACTGCAAGAACCATATGGAAAGATTACAAATAAATCCTAAAACAGAACCAGATTATGAGTACTAATAACGGAACAATATTTCCACCGGCAACGCCCGAAATGTCAAAGAAACGAGCAGATTTGGCGCCCGATCAGGTAAAAGCTTTTCGCAATTTTAGCAAGGAAGTTTTTAAGGAGGGCGCGCTTGATGAAAAAACAAAGCAGCTTATTGCGGTTGCCTCCGCGCATATTACGCAGTGTCCCTACTGTATAAAAGGTCATACCAAGCAGGCCAAACTGAAAGGAGCAACCAACGAGGAAATCATGGAGGCTATCTGGGTGGCATCAGAGATGCGCGCCGGCGGTGCATACGCCCATGCTGCATTAGCGCTTGACGAAATGGAAGAAATGGATAACAAGTCATAAAGGGGTTACCAATGAGTCAACGAATCAATTACAATGAAAAAGCACCCAAAGCTCTTAAAGGGATGATGGAGCTGGAAAAGTACATGCAGAGCTCAGATCTGGAGAAAACACTGTACGAACTGGTCAAGATGCGGGCTTCCCAAATCAACGGCTGCGCTTACTGCCTGGACATGCACAGCAAAGACGCCCGTGCAGCCGGCGAAACCGAGCAACGCCTGTACGGACTGAATGCCTGGCGCGAGGCCCCCTTTTACAGTGACCGGGAACGCGCGGCGCTGGCCTGGACCGAGGCGGTGACCAAAATATCAGAAAACGAAGTGTCTGATGAGCTTTATGAATCAGTCCGCCAGCATTTTGAAGAAGAGGAACTGGTTACACTGACCATGGCCATCGTGGCCATCAACGGGTGGAACCGCCTGGCTATCAGCTTTCGAAGCGAACCGGGCAGTTACAAGCCTGAACTTGCCAAATGAAAAGAGGGTAAGCCTTATTCAATGATGATAAAATCCATAACCTGTTATGTGTCACAAACTAAAGAACCTTTCTGCTAATCAATTAGAACACCTGATAAAAAGATCAATTGATAAATATAATGGTGAGGATTACTTCTATAAAGTTATAGATCTCAACTCACCAAATGTAAACTCAACTGAAGAAAAACTTACGTTTAAAGTGGAAATAGAATGTGCCCAAAAAGAACATTATTAATTGCTGCATACCCACCATAGGTAGTGAGGTAAGGCCATGATGACTAAACACAAACGTCGGCATATTGTTATCGTTGGCGGCGGCTTTGGCGGTATTAGCACAGCCAAACAGCTTAAAAAGGCCGATGTAAAGGTTACCCTTATCGACAAGTCCAACCATCACCTGTTTCAGCCTCTGCTTTACCAAGTGGCAACGGCGGCTCTTTCGCCGGGGGATATTGCCGCTCCCATCCGGGCGATTATCGGTGATCAACCAGGCTTACGCGTGTTACTGGGAGAAGTGACGAATGTCCATACCGAAAAAAAATACCTGGATCTGGCCGATGGCCGTACCATTGATTATGATCAGCTTATTCTGGCACCGGGCGCACAGTACAATTATTTTGGCAATGAGGAATGGAAAGAATACGCCCCGGGACTCAAATCCATTTCTGATGCACTGAATACTCGTGAACGCATTTTACTTTCGCTTGAGGAGGCTGAGCAGATTGATGATCCAAAATTGCGCGAACCCTATCTGACCTATGTTATTATCGGCGGTGGGCCCACGGGTGTGGAGATGGCCGGGGCTATCGCTGAGATTGCAAAGCGCAACATGATGCGCGACTACAAGAATATCAGTAAGAATGAAACCCGTATATTTCTGGTTGAAGCAGGCCCCAAAATTCTGAACGGCTACCCCGATGAACTCTCCGAAAAGGCTCGCGAAATGCTGGAAGATATGGGCGTTCGCGTGCTGTTGAATACACCCGTTACCAATATGAAAGAAAACGCGGTGCATTTTGGAGAGGGAATAATAAAAACGCCCAATATAATTTGGGCTGCAGGCGTGGTAGCCTCTCCACTGCTTGATTCACTGGGTGTAGAGCAAGACCACACCGGACGGGTAAAAGTGAACGACGACCTGAGTGTACCCGGCTATCCTGATATATTTGTCATTGGTGATGCAGCTCACCTCAAGGATAAAAAGGGCAACCCATTACCTGCCCTGGCACCGGTAGCAATGCAGCAGGGCAAATTCCTGGGCAAGGTGTTGGGCCAAAAGCCGACTGCTGAGCGTAACCCTATCTTTCACTATACCGATAAAGGAACGATGGCTACCATCGGGCGTGCCAAGGCCGTAGCGGATATCAAAGGGTTTAAATTCAGCGGTGTTATTGCCTGGTTTATGTGGTCGTTCGTTCACATCCTGCAGTTGATGTGTTTCCATAACAAAACGCGCGTTTTCCTGGAGTGGATCTGGTACTACTTCACTTTCAAACGGGGCGTTCGATTAATAACTGATCGGACACACTGCAAGCACTGTGGAAAAAAAGAAATGAGAAATGATGAACTGATATCTTTAACCGAGAATTATTTTACAGTTTATTGAGCGCTGTGAAATTATTCCGAAAGTGTTCGGAACTGCGTTAAAGATCAAATAGCTTGCTCAACGTCCCGAACGCTTTCGGGG
>Ga0102944_1002749_pt1 | contig 10054 bp, 7 predicted proteins | sample SalPonD_shore_MG_FD_78172 | JGI IMG/M metagenome (GOLD analysis project Ga0102944, IMG submission 78172) | Salt pond soil microbial communities from South San Francisco under conditions of wetland restoration - Salt Pond MetaG... | ecosystem: Environmental > Aquatic > Marine > Intertidal zone >... | reverse complement strand
GCGAGCCGCCAGGGGAAGTACAGGTCCAGATCCGGGATGTCCCGCGCCAGCCGTGCCGGATCGGCGAGGCCGGCGGCGGGATCCTCGGAGGTGTAGCGGGCGATATCGCACGCGGCCTGGACCGTCTCCGCGATCGCCCGCTCGCTGTAATCCGCCGAGCTGGCGGTCCCCTTGCGCTGACCGAAGAACACGGTCACCGCGAGGCCGCGATCCCGCATATGCTCCAGCGTATCCACCTCGCCCTGGCGCACCTTCACGGACAGGCCCTGGCTCACGCTGGCCGAGGCCTCCGCGGCCGTCGCCCCCAGGTCGCCGGCCTTCTCCAGCGCGCGCGTCACGAGCCCGTCGAGCTCCTCGCGCGCCGGCAGCGAAGCCCTCGTGTTGCTTGCGGTGATCGCGTCACTCATCGTCGTGTGTTGCTCCTCTCGATCCGGCCCGCGCGGACCCTGTTGCGAATGTCGGTCGGTTGCCGACCCCTCGGGAACCGCTGCCGAGGCTCAGGCCTGCGTGCCGCCGACGGTCAGCGAATCCACCTTGAGCGTGGGCTGACCGACCCCCACCGGGACGCTCTGGCCTTCCTTGCCGCAGGTACCGATGCCCGTGTCCAGCTCGAGGTCGTGACCCACCATGCTGACGCGGGTAAGCACGTCGGGCCCGTTACCGATGAGCGTGGCGCCCTTGACCGGACGGGTTACCCTGCCGTTCTCGATCAGATACGCCTCGCTCGCCGAGAACACGAACTTGCCGGAAGTGATGTCCACCTGCCCGCCGCCGAAGTTCACGGCATAGAGCCCGCGATCCACGCTCCCGATGATCTCCTGCGGATCGTGCGGGCCGGCGAGCATGTAAGTATTGGTCATGCGGGGCATGGGCAGGTGCGCATAGGATTCCCGCCGGCCGTTGCCGGTGGGGGCGACGTTCATCAGGCCGGCGTTCAGGCGGTCCTGCATGTAGCCCTTGAGCACGCCCTTGTCGATCAGCGTGGTGCACTGGGTCGGGTTGCCCTCGTCGTCCACGTTCAGTGAGCCGCGACGGCGCTCCAGTGTGCCGTCGTCGACCACCGTGCACAGGGGCGAGGCCACCCGTTCGCCGACGCGTCCGGAGAACGCGGAGGTACCCTTGCGGTTGAAATCGCCCTCCAGGCCGTGGCCAATGGCCTCGTGCAGCAGAATGCCGGGCCAGCCCGGCCCCAGAACCACCGGCATGGTGCCGGCCGGCGCGTCCACGGCCTCCAGGTTGAGGAGGGCCTGGCGCACCGCCTCGCGGGCATAGCCCGCGGCGCGGTCGCCCTCGGTGAACAGCTCGTAGCCGAGCCGCCCGCCACCGCCCGCGGAGCCGGTCTCGCGGCGCTCGCCCGACGCGGCAATGACCGTGACGTTCAACCGCACCAGCGGCCGCAGGTCGGCGCTCAGCCGCCCGTCACTGTCGGCGATCAGGACCACGTCGTGCACGCCGCTGAGGCTCACGATCACCTGCTCCACGCGCGGGTCGGCACGGCGGGCCTCGGCGTCCACGCGCCGGAGCAGGTCCACCTTGTCGTCGGCGCAAAGGCTGTCCAGCGGGTTGTCCGGCTCGTACAGGGACAGGCCCCGGCCCGCACGCCACGCCTGCACCTCGCGGGTGGCGCCGCTGCGGGCGATGGCGCGCGCGGCGCTGGAGGCCTCGAGCAGCGCCGGCATGACGATCTCGTCGGAATAGGCGAACCCGGTCTGCTCGCCGCTCATGGCGCGCACGCCCACACCCTGGTCGAGGTCGCGGCTGCCTTCCCGGATGATGCCGTCCTCCAGCACCCAGGACTCGTGACGCCGGACCTGGAAGTACAGATCGGCCGTATCGACGCCCGGCCCCATCAGCCGCCCGAAGACCGCGTCGAGCTCGCCGTCGCTCAGGCCGGCGGGTCCTAGGATCGTGGATCGGGCCCGATCCAGGTTGCTCGCCATCAGGTCGCTCGTCATGGACGTCATTCCTCCTGCTGATCCGTCGTCACGGCGCCGCGCAATCGCCTGTGGTCCAGCGCGGGGAAGCGGCGGCGCACGGCCGACAGCTCATCGAGGTCGATGGCCGCCAGCACGACACCGGGGCCGGTGCCCCGCCGGGCGAGGATGCGGCCCCAGGGATCGACGATCATGCTCTCGCCGAATGTCTTGCGGCCCGTCGGGTGCTCGCCACCCTGATCGGGCGCCACGATGAAACAGAGATTTTCGACGGCCCGAGCGCGCACCAGGATCTCCCAGTGCGCCGCCCCGGTGACCGCGGTGAATGCCGAGGGCACGGCCACCAGCTCCGCCCCCCGGTTAACCAGCTCGCGGAAGAGCTCCGGGAACCGGAGATCGTAACAGACTGCCAGCCCCATCCGGCCCACCGGCGTGTCGACCACCACGGGGCCGCCGTCACCCGGCTCGAGCGTACGCGACTCCGCATAGGTCTCGCGCTCGTCGATCCGCACGTCGAAGAGATGCAGCTTGTCGTAACGGGCCCGGCACACCCCGGCATCATCGTAGACGAGACAGGCTGCGCGCACGCGGCGGCCATCGGTGCCCCGGATCGGTGCCGTGCCGCCCACCAGCCAGACACCGTGCTCACGCGCCATGTCCGCCAGGGCCTGCTGGATCGGGCCATCCCCTTCCGTCTCGGCGATGGCGAGCTTGTCCGTATCCCGGGCGCCGAGGAAGGCGAAGTTCTCCGGCAGCACGACCAGACGGGCTCCGCGTTGGGCGGCGCGCGCGGTCATCTGGCGCGCGGCGTCGAGATTCGCCGCCAAATCGCCTCCCGACACCATCTGAATCGCGGCCACACGGTTCAAGTCAGTCATTCAGCCGTTCCTCCCCTCACCCGGTTGGTAGGGTTTTGCCGCCGGAGTGTCTTTCGACGGCGCGATGGGCCGCAGCTTGGGATCGGCCCAGGTTCCGTCCAGGCGGTATCGGAACTGTGTCATGCGATCGACGCCCTGCTGGAAAAGCTTCTGCGTCAGCAGCAGGATGATCGCGGCCTGCGGACCGCCCGCCAGCGCGCCGATAAGCGGTAACGTCGAGGATACCTTGGGAATGACGGTTATTGTCTGGTCGTATCGGCGTGCCGCCAGGTCGATCGGTCCGCTGATGTCGATGTCCGCCACGGGCCCTTCCAGTTTGAACACATCTGGCCGCGCCACGCCGTTTTCAAGCTGGAAGCGACCGTGTATGCGGTCGAAGGTCAGGCCCTTGTCGGTGACGTCGGAAAAATCGAGTCCAAGGCGCCGCGGCAGCAGCGAGAGGCTGAGCAGCCCCACGAGCCGGCCCGCCCCCGGTTGCACCGCCGGCAGGCTGCCGTTGCTGAAGGTGACGCTGGCGGTGCCGCCCAGCGAATGGACGTCGGGCGCCGAAAGCGCTCCCTGCCAGGAGAGCCGGGCCTGGAAGTGGCCCGTCGCCTGCTTGATCGCGGGGTCGAGCCCGAAGCTCCGCATCGCCTTGCCGACGTCCTGCGTGTCCGCCGTCAGCTTGATCTCGCTGTCGCCCGCCGCGGCATTCTCGCCCCCGCTCGCCTCCACACGAAGCGCCGGGCCGTCGAGCAGCAATCGCCGCAGCCGTGTGCCATCGCGGTGATCCAGCTTGAGCTGGAGGCGTCCGAGGTCGTGATCGTCGACGCTGAGCGACGCCACCTCCAGATCCAGGGACGGCAACGGAGCATCGTCGGCGGACGGCGTTGTCGGGCTATCGTCCGCCTGCAGGGCGAGGCGCTTGAGCCGGCCGCTGACGGCACGGCGGCCGGAGACGGTAGACACGTGCAGTGTTCCGGTAACCGACGGCCCCGTCAGGCCCAGCTCCCAGCCACCGTCCTGCCGTTTGCCCGATACCGAGACGTCGGTCAGGTGCGCCGGCCCCAGGCCGACCCGACCCAGGGTCACGTCCAGGGCCGTCACGGGTGGCAGGCCCTCGGGCAGCGCCGTACCGACACTCGTCGCCGCCAGGTCGACAGATGCCAGCCTGCCGGTCACCCGGGTAGCGTCACTCGAGGGCAGCCTGGGCGCCCCGCCCCCGAGCCGGATCCCGAGGCGGGTGATGGACGAGAAATCGGGCGCCGGCATGAGCACCAGCGACAGGTCGTCACCGTAGCGCGCGCTCACGGGCTCCGTTCCCTTCGCGTCAGCCCCGATGACCGTCTCCACGGACAGCGAGCGCGCGCGGTCGGCCGGCTTTCCGAACGGCGCTGGCGCATCGACGGCGATCCCTTTCAGGTCCGAGTCGAGCTGCAGCCGGAGGTCGTGCGTGTCGGCGCGAAACCCCGCAGCCTGCACGGTCAGCAGCCACGCGGCGCGACCCGACACACGGGAGCGCAGCGCGTCGGCGTGCGCTCCGTGGAGCGATTGCGCTCCCGCGGTGAAGCGGGTCACCGAGTGGATGGTCGTGCCTTTGCCGGTCCCCGTGGTCCAGGCACGGCTCAGCACCGGACGGTCGTCGAACCGGCCGCGCAGACCGTCCCACTGGATACCGTCGCGCGTGAACTCGAGACTGCCGCTTAGCGAATCCACGTGGTAGTCGGTGTTCGCCAGGGTGAGACGGTTGTCGTTGAGCGTGACCCGCCCATCCACGCCCATGGGCCGGTCGTCGAGCGGCATATCCAGGGCGAGCGAGAGCTTCGCGCTGCCCTGGAGGCGGAGTCTGTCGAGCGCAGCCGGCGTGTCCAGCGGCGAATCCAGCAGGAAGGCGAGCATGTTCTGGGACGAGCCCGTGAGGCCCCCGGTCACCGACAGTCGGGCATGGTCGAGATCGGGGATCTTCGCCACGGCGTTGGTCAGCCTCGCGCCGTGCAGCCGAGCCCGGTCGACGTCGACACGCATGCTCGCGCCGTGGAAATGCAGGTCGCCGGAGGCGGCCTCCAGGTCGGGCCAGCCCGCTTGATAGGCGAGCCGGCCCTGATCGAAGGTGGCCCGGATATCGAACACACCACCGCCCTTCTTGAAGGGAAAGTCGCCCAGCGGCCCCTGCAGGACGAGATCCGCACCCGGTATGCGGCCGCCGGCCACCGCATCGTCCAGCCAGGCGATCAGCTCGGGATGCATGATCCCCACCGGCAGGTAGCGGGAGGTGGCGCTCGCGTCGCCGTCGGCAAGATGCGCGTGGATATCGATGTAGGGCGCGCGGCCGCGGCGCAGCCACAGACCCAGCTTCCCCGAGACGGTGGCGTCCTGATTCGCGGCCCGCAGGCGCGGTGCCGTCAGAGCGATGTCACCGGAGCTCGGGTCACGACGCCACGCGCCATGCCCGGACGCCGTGGCCAGCTTCAGCGGTGCCCGGAACAGCGGGGTCGCATCCAGCTCGGCCTGGTGACCGTCGATGCGAAAGCGACCCCCGGTCGGCGTGGCCGTGAGATCGACGTCGATGCCTCGAACGCCGGGCATCGCCGGGGTCGCCGTCGTTGCCACATCGGTCAGCGCCGCCCGCAGCCACCAGCGCGGCTCGGCCCCGCCGTGCCACTCGCCGGCGGCGTGGTCCAGGGTGCCGGTCGGCGACGCCGCCTCGAGGCGTTTGCCGATACCGTCCGGAATCACCGCGGTCGCATCGATCAGGGCGGTTAGGCCACCGAGCGGCGCCCGGCCCAGGCTGCCACGCCAGACGGCAGTGCCATCGGCATCCTTCCCCCGGACCAGGGACAGGGCGGTGGAGTGCCACAGCTTACCGGAGGGCAGCTGCACGCGCAGGCGGTCGGCATCCAGTCGCCAACCGTCGTCGTTCCGGCGCCAGCGCACGCGACCCTGCACCGTCTGCACGAGAGGCCCGCTACCGACGCTGGCGCTGTTGAGCTCCCCGTCGGCCGCCGCCTCGGTGAGCTGCCCGTGAGCCAGCGTGAGCCAGACACGGCCGTCGGCGACGCCCTGCATCATGGGTGTGGCGCCGGACAGACCCAGGCGGTCGCGGAGCGCGGCCAGCGGCAGGTTGCCTCCCCTCAGGAACACCCGACCGCCGAGCGTGCCGAGGTCGTCGGGCAAGCTCGGGAGCTCGGCGGCGAAAACGAGCCCGGAGCGGGGGAAGTCCGCCAGCTGGGCGGACCCGCGAACGGAAGGATTCGTGCGCGCCGCGGTAATCTCGACGTTGATGTCCGCGAGGTGCAGCGGCGTAGCCCCGGGCCTGGCACGGTAGACGATGTCGAAGTCCTTCAGCCGCAGGTGCCGCGGCACCGGAAGTCGGGACAGCAGACTGCCGTGCCGCCCCTCGACCAGGAGGCCGCCGCGGGGCAGGTTGGTTATGGACAGGTCCGCGCCCTCCACCGTCACGGAGGACAGGCGCAATCCACCGTCGACCAGCGAGCGCCAGGGATCGACCCGGAATCGCAGCGCATCGAAGGCCACCGGCCGGGCGGTCGGTCCCACCCCCACATCCTGCAGCACCAGCGTCGGCGCAAGCCCGGAGAGCCGGGCATCGATATGGCCGATACGGACAGGCACGTCCAGCAGATCGCTGACCGTGCTCTCGATGCGCGTCCTGAGCGACTGGGCCTCGTTGACCGCCACGCGCAGGAGCGAAAGCGCGACCGCCACGGCAACAAGCACGGTCACCACGACCGCAATGACCGCCGCCTGCAATCGCTCGCTGGTTATCGGCTTCACGAAACGCGGACTCCGCAGCGGCACCCGGCCTGGGCCGGGCGAGCGCCTACATCAGCACGACGTCGAACTGCTCCTGGGTATAGAGCGGCTCGGCCTGGAACTCGATCGGCTTGCCGATGAACTCCTCGAGCTCGGCGAAGCTATCGCTCTCCTCGTCCAGCAGCAGGTCGACCACCTCCTGGGACGCCAGCACCAGCAACCGCTCCACCTCGAACTGACGCGACTCGCGCAGGATCTCCCGGGAGATCTCGTAGCAGACGGTCTCCGCGGTTTTCAGGGTGCCCCGTCCCTCGCAGGTGGGACACGGTTCGCAGAGGATACGTTCCAGCGACTCCCGCGTGCGCTTACGGGTCATTTCGACGAGACCGAGCGCCGACACGCCGCTGATCTGCGTCTTGGCGTGGTCGCGCTCGAGGGCCTTCTCCAGCGCCCGCAACACCTGGCGCTTGTGCTCGGCCTCCTCCATGTCGATGAAGTCGATGATCATGATGCCGCCGAGATTGCGCAGGCGTACCTGCCGGGCGATCGCCTGGGCGGCCTCGAGGTTGGTCTTGAAGATGGTCTCCTCGAGCGTGCGATGACCGACGTAGCCGCCGGTATTGACGTCGATCGTGGTCATCGCCTCGGTCTGGTCGATGATCAGGTAGCCGCCGGACTTGAGCTGCACCTTGCGATCCAGCGCCTTCTGGATCTCGTCCTCGACGCCGTAGAGATCGAAGATGGGCCGCTCGCCCGGGTAGTATTCGATGCGCTCGGCGATATCCGGCAGAAATTGATCACAGAAGGCGCTGACCTTCTCGAAATTCTCCCGCGAATCCACGCGGATGCGCTCGATGTGGTCCATGACGAGGTCGCGCAGCGAACGCAACACGAGCGGGAGGTCACCGTGCACGAGCGCGCCGGGCTGGGCATGCTCGGCGCGCAGCTGGATCGAGCGCCACAGCCGCTCGAGGAACGCCCGGTCCCGTTCCAGCGCCTCGGCCGGGGCACCCTCGGCGGCAGTGCGCAGGATGTAGCCGTGGCCCTCGGACTCGGCGACGAAACGCTCGCCGATGCCGCGCAGCCGAGCGCGCTCGGCATCGTCCTCGATGCGCGTCGAGATGCCCACGGTCGCGTTGTCCGGCAGGAGCACCATGTATCGCGACGGGATGGTGATGTGCGTCGTCAGCCGAGCGCCCTTGCTGCCGATCGGATCCTTGATCACCTGCACCAGCACCGACTGCTGCTCTCTGAGCAGCCGGGTAATGTCGGGCGTGGGCGCGGTGCGCGGCTCGAGCGCCTCGTCGGTGCGGGCGATGTCCGATGCGTGCAGGAAGGCGGTGCGCTCGAGGCCGACGTCGATGAACGCCGCCTGCATGCCCGGCAGCACCCGCGAAACCTGGCCCTTGTAGATATTGCCGACCAGCCCCCGCCGCCGTGTGCGCTCGACGTAGACCTCCTGCAGGGAGCCGTTCTCCACCAGCGCCACCCGCGTCTCCCTGGGGGTGACGTTTATCAGGATCTCCTGGGTCACTGACGAGCCCAGCGGGACTGATAGTCCACGTCGAACTCCTCGAGCAGATCCCCGGTCTCGAACAGCGGCAGCCCCATCACGCCGGAGTAGCTGCCCTCGAGCTGCTCCACGAACACCCCGCCGCGTCCCTGGATGGCGTAGGCACCGGCCTTGCCCTTCGGCTCGCCGCTCTCCCAGTAGAGACTGAGCTCACGCTCGCCGAGATCGCGGAAGGTCACCGTGCTCACCGACAGCCGGGTGGCCTCACGCTCGCCGTCCACCATGGCGACGCCGGTCAGCACGCGATGCGAGCGCCCGGACAGGCGCGTCAGCATGTCCAGCGCCTCTTCCCGGTCCGCCGGCTTGCCGAGGATTTCACCGTCCAGTACCACCGCGGTGTCGGCGCCCAGCACATTGGCCAGATCACCGGCCAGCGCCGCATGGCCCGCCCGGGCCTTCTCCAGGGCAAGGCGAATCACGTACACCTCCGGGCTCTCCCCCGAATGCAGGCTCTCGTCGGCATTCTGCTCCACCGAGCGGAAACGCACGCCGAGCTGCTCCAGCAGCTCGCGGCGCCGGGGGGAGTGGGATGCAAGGAAGATATCCGGTGTCTGCTGGGGCTCCATGCCATCCTCTCTGTCGCAGTGGCGGCCGGGAGGGCCGCTGTATCGCGGGACCGTCGGTCAGCCCCGATGATAGGGATGATTGCTCAGCACCGTCCAGGCGCGGTAGAGCTGCTCGGCGAGGATCACGCGCACGAGCATGTGCGGAAACGTCAGCGCCGACAGCGACCAGCGGCACTCCGCGCGCTGCAGGCACCGGTCCGAGAGGCCGTCCGCTCCGCCCACGAGAAACGCCACATCGCGCCCGTCCATCAGCCAGTCGTCCAGCCACCCGGCCAGATCCCGGGTGGCGACGCGCCTGCCGCGCTCGTCCAGGGCCACCCGAACGCAACCCTCCGTCGCCGCCAGAAGGCGCTCTCCCTCCTCCTCGACGGCACGCGCCACATCCCCGCCCCGCCGCCGCCGGCTCGCCGGCGGCGTCACGAGCCGCACCGGGAGCTGGGGCGGCATGCGGCCCGTGAACTCGGTGACCGCCGTCTCCACCCAGACGGGCATACGCTCGCCGATGGCGGCGATCCTGAGCTCCATGCCGGCCTCCGAGCGTCACGCGTGACCGAGCGGCTCGGTCTCCGCCCGGACATCCTCGTCCATGCCCCAGATGTTCTCCAGGCGGTAGAAATCGCGAATCTCGGGGCGCATGACGTGCACCACGGCGTAGTCAAGGTCGACCAGCACCCAGTCCGACTCCGATTCGCCCTCCACGCCCATGACGGCGAGGCCGGCGGCCTTGGCCTTGTCCTGCAGATTGTCCGCGATGGATTTGACCTGCCGCCGGGAGTTGCCGCTCGCGAACACCATCAGGTCGGTGATGGCCGTACGGCCGCGCACGTCCAGCACGACCACGTTCTCCGCTTTCATGTCGTCGAGCGCATCGCGCACGATATGCTCGACCCGGTCCAGCTCCATTTCAGCTCCTCTCATGGGATGAACTCATCCTCCCTCCGCGTATTCGCGGACGCTGCTCTCACCGCACTAGATCTGCGGATAGCCATAGAATCCCTCGCGCGCCACCAGCCGCCAGACGGCATCGGGCATCAGGTAACGCGCGGAGAACCCGCGCGCTATCCACCGCCGCACCGCGGTCGCGGAGATGTCGAGCGGGGAGACCGTGTGAAACAGAACGCCGCCTGCGGGATGCTCGCGCAGCGCTGCGGCGTCCGGCAGGATACGGTCGCCCACCCACTGCGCCAGCCTGTCCGGCAGGTCGGCGACGCGATAGCCGGGTCGGCGCATGATCACCAGATGGGCGAAGTCCGTGAGCTCGCGCCAGCGTCGCCAGGAGGTCAGCCCGAGAAACGCATCGCTGCCCATCAGGAAGCACAGGGGGCGCTCGCCGAGCTCGAGCCGCAGCGAGTG
>Ga0102944_1002747_pt1 | contig 10059 bp, 10 predicted proteins | sample SalPonD_shore_MG_FD_78172 | JGI IMG/M metagenome (GOLD analysis project Ga0102944, IMG submission 78172) | Salt pond soil microbial communities from South San Francisco under conditions of wetland restoration - Salt Pond MetaG... | ecosystem: Environmental > Aquatic > Marine > Intertidal zone >... | reverse complement strand
GGAGACCGCGGCCGCGATACGAGTGTAACGATGTGACATCTTGTTTTGACTCCACACTTCTTTCTTTGGCGAAACCCTCCCTGGCAAACGAGGCCGCAACCTCCCGAGGCGGCCGAAAAATTGCTATTGATGCTCGATGGCCCGGTGGCCGGTGTGCGCCACTCGCGCACAAAAAAGCCCCGGTGACCGGGGCTCGTTCGTTTTTCCGAGGCGCCCTGGCCTGGCCTGTGACAGCGCCGGGCCGGGCCCGGAAATTGTCGTTATGTCGTTATCCGATAGAGTGTCCGACTCTACTCCACGGCGTCCGGGTCCATGGTACCGACGTCCTCACCGGCCATCTGCCGGCGCACGAATCTCACATCGGTGCCGTTCAGAGCGAACGGGAAGGACAGGATATCGGTCGGGCTGGAATCGCCGTAGGGACGATTGCAGGCCGAGACCTCCTCGTCGTCCTTGCCCGGACAGCCCGACGTCTGGAACGGCTTGCCCGAGGCGATCAGGGCCTCGAGCTCGTCGTTCGGGATACCGTAGTCGACCACCTGGCCCTCGGCGTTGAATTTCATGTCGTCGATGCGGCCGCCGGCATAATCGATAATGAAGCGGGCGAGCTGAACGCGGCGCCACTGCCCGCGGTCGACCGGGTCCCAATCCTCCATCAGCGAGCCCTGCTCGGGGAAGAAGGCGAACATGTGGTTGTGCCCGCCCAGGTCCTTGATGCGCTGGCAGATGTCCAGGATCTCCTGTTCGGTCTCGCCCATGCCGCAGATCAGGTGCGCGCCGAACTTCTCCGGCCCGAAGATCTCGGCGGCCCATTCGATCGCCTGCCAGTACTTGTCCCAGGTGTGCGGGCTGTCGACCGTCTTGCCGCGCGTACGCTCGAACAACTCCGGCGTGACGGCGTCCAGCGCCACGGTGAAGATATCGGCACCCATGTCGCGCAGGCGCACCAGGTCGTCGTAGTCCAGGGTCGTGGGATTGGACAGGATCGACACCGGAATGTGCGGCACGGCCTTGACCCACTGGTCGAGCAACACGAAGGTGTCCTCGTCCGAGTTGGGGTGCGTGATCATGGAGATGCACATGCGCTGGAACTGGCCCTGATCGGCCCCGGCCTTGACGCGTTCGATGACCTCGTCGTAGCGGGCGGTCGGCCAGTCGACGCGGATGAAGTTGCGATCGGCGTAGTCGCGGGTCTCCTCGCGATGACGCGCCAGGCCGCAGTAGCTGCAGTTGGCGCGGCAGCCCTCGGGATAGGTCACCAGCAGGTTCAGGCAGTGCGTACAGGCGGTGCGGTGCATGGCACCGGGCACCAGGCCCAGGGTGATGGCCGCCGCCGTCGACATCTGCACGTAGTCCGGCGAGCGCATGTCCGGTGTCTTGATGTGATAGTCCGGCCGGTAGAAGTTGACCGGCATGACGGTTTCAGCGGGTGCACTCATCACATTCATCCTCTTGTTGGCATTCGCATCCGGCCCGAAGCGCGGGCCGTTGTCCCGCCGGCGGCACTCGAAAGGCGCCTGCCGACCTCAATAAACCAAAACGCTCAGGCGGCAAAATACTCGTCGAAGGCGATCCACCCGCGCCGCATGGGCGAGTCCTGCTGTGCCTTTTCGGTCCGCCAGCAGGAATCGAGAAAATTGCGTCGCTCGACCGCGCGCTGCAGCGTTCCTTCGAACTGGTCCCGGATGTCCTCCTCGAAATCGGCAAAGGCCTCCACCTCGTCCTCCAGCAGCCGTTCCGCGGCCGCCTGCCCGGCGCGCTCGCCCGATACCACCGCGGCCGAGATGCCGGCGCCGGTAATCGGGTGCGTCAGCCCGGCGGCATCGCCCACGAACAGGACATCGCCGACAACCAAATGCTCGCGCAGCCCGCCGACCGGAATGGCCCCGCCGGTGCGTGCCAGGATCTCGGGGCCGACCAGGCCGCGCTCGACGAGCAGCGCGTGCAGCCGGTCCAGGGGCTCCTTCAGGTTGCGCTCGAAGCGCTTGTCGGCGCCCATGCCCACGTTGGCCAGCTCGCCCTTGGGAAACAGCCAGCCATAGCCGCCCGGGAAATCGTCGGTCAGCCAGATGTCCGTGTCGAAATAGGGCTTCAACAGCGGCACCGTGTACTGGCGCGTCTGTACCGTGCGCAGTGCGGGCAGGCCCAACTGCTCGGCCACGCGCGAATGCGGGCCGTCCGCAGCCACCAGCACGCGGTAGCGTACGGCCGTCTCCGCCTCGCCGCAGCGCAGGTGGGCGACATGCGCCTCCGCCTGCAGGCGCTCCAGGCGCGTGCCCTCCAGCAGCTCGGCCCCCGCGCGCCGTGCGCGCTCGGCGATCGCGCGGTCGAAGGCCGCGCGGTCGACCATCAGTCCGGGAAAATCCAAGACCTCGACCGCGTCGGACGGCAGATAGGTCTTCATCCCGGTGATGCGCTGGTGCAGGACCTGGTCCTCTTGGGCGTAGCGGCCCATCGGATTGGGAATGAACTCGGCGCACTGGACGGGCTCGCCGATACGCCGGTTGCGCTCCACACCCAGCACGCGCAGGCCCGCCTCGGCCGCCACCGCCGCGGCGCTGGCGCCGCCCGGCCCGAGACCTACGACCAGTATGTCCACTTCGCGCATCTGGACTACCCCTGCTCCCATCGTCTCAGCCGTGCCCACCGGCATTGGCCGTGGTATCCGCCGGCACCAGGCCCTTGAGGGCGTCGGCGATGACGGCGTGGAAATCCTCCGGCTTGAGCATGAGCATTTCCACCGGATAATCGCGGAAGAAGCCCTCGACGTTGGCACGCAGATCGTCGATGGGCGTATCGCGCAGGGCCGCCTCGAGATCGGGCACCATGCGCTTGGGATTGACGAAGAAATCTCCGGTCAGCCACACCTGCTTGATGCGCCGCTTGAAGGTATCCACGGCCACGTGCGCGCGCATGAGGCCGCCGCTGCAGCGATGGATGCCCTCCAGCGTCGGAGTCTCGTCGAGCGGGCGGTTGGCCTGGAAGACCCATTCGTCCGTGTCGATCTCGGCCAGGGCCTCCTGGTACTTGGCCTCCTCGACCGGGCTCAGCGCCTCGGCCTCGCCGAACGTGACGTCGAAGGCCTCGGCAAAAGCCGCGGCCATGGACTGCTTGACCTCCTCAACGGAAGGCACGCGACCCAGCAGCTCCTTGAGGTTGACCACGCGCTCGCGCGCCGAGGCAATGGCCTTGTCGCTGAGCTTCTCGGCGGGGATGCGCAGTACCTGCAACATTCGCTCGATGTCGAAATCGACCAGCAGCGTGCCTTGGTAAAGAATGGAATCACCGTCGAAGGCGCCGCCGGTACCCGATATCTTGCGCCCGTCCACCTCGATGTCATTGCGCGGGCGAAACACGGCGTCCACGCCGAGCCGGCGCATGCCCTCGGCCGCGGCCTCGCAGACACGGCGTGCGATGGCGCCCATGTCCGCCGTCCCCAGCCGCGATTTATCGAGATAAAGCTCCCAACCGATCTGGCTGGGGTCGAAATAGATGGCCCCACCGCCGGTGATGCGGCGTTGGATGGCGATACCCTGCTCGCGGCAATAGTCCACGCGCAGCTCCTGATCGACGTTCTGGTGGAAACCCAGCAGGGCGCAGGGCTCGAACTGCAGGAAGCGCAGCGTGTGCGGAATCGCCCTCTCCTGATGTGCCTCGAGCATGGCCCGGTTGATGGCCATGTTCTGTGCGGCCGGCCGCAGGCCGGTATCGATCAGGCGCCAGCGATGTGGATCGCGCGAGCTCATGCGCCGCAGCAGCCTCCACCGGCCTCGCTGATCACTTTGATTCCGCCCAGAGTAGAGCTCTCCGGCGCCGCGTTCAGGGGCACCACCTTCTCGCGCATACGTCGCTCGTGCTCGAGCACGGCCTCCAGGTCCACCTCGACACCCCCGCCCTGGCCTTCGACGGCCATAACCTCGTCGCCGACCGCAATGGAGCAGCAGGCGGGCGTGACACGCACCTTACGCTCCAGCCGTGCGGCCAGCTCGACCATACCGTCGGACGGATGGGCCATGCCGCTCAGTCCCGCCATGACGGCGTAGGTGTCGATCTGGACCTTGTGCTTGCCCGGCGGCCGGGCACAGCCCAGCAGCAGCGGGGTATCGGGCAGCGCCGCGCGGGCGTCCATGAAGAAGCGCCCCACCTCGGAGCTGTCGGGCGTCACGAAGGGCCGGCTCGCCGGCGCATAGAAAGGCATGACCACCACCAGCACCACCGCGTCGGGCACGTGACGCTGCAGCATCTCCAGCGCATTCCATTCGCCGAGCAGGTGCCCGTAGTGCAGGCCCACGACGATATGCGGCACAACCTTCATATTGGTCTTGTTGACCAGGACGTCGAGCGTGTCCTCGAAGTCCTCGACGGTGCGGCGCAGGTGATAGACCTGGGTGATGGTGTCCTGGGCGCCGATGACATCCATCATGGCCGCGTCGATGCCGGCCTGCTCCATACAGCGGGCCGTATCCTCATCCATCAGGGCGGTATGCGAGGCGATCTTGAAATCGGGGAATTCGTCTTTGATGCGGCGAATCGTGTCCCAATAAGGACCGTACTCCACCTCGTTGCGGTGATTGGACCCGCCGGTCAGCAGCATACCCTGGCCGCCGTCTTCGATGACCTCATTGACGACGCGCCACAGGTGCTCGGGGGTGCGCGCGGGAATCATGGGCTCGAGGATCTTCGCCTTGCAGTGATCGCACTGCAGCTTGCAGTCGCCGCCGGTAATGGAAACCGCCGGCCAGGCGCTCTTGCCGCAACCCGAGATTTCGGTGGTCTGGTAGGACTTGAACGTGGGCGTGTAGAAATTGATCGACGCCTGGGAGTCGGCGAACTGCGTCTGCCAACGCTCATTCATCGTCTGGATCAGATCGCGATCCAGGTCCATGTCTTCCAGTGCCTCCACCCGTTGGGCGGTCTCGTACCAGTTCGTCATGGCAAAACCCACGTTATTTCGTTCGCGCATTGTCAGCAAACACAGGCGGCCACCCTGCTTCGAGGGCGCCGCCCATGCCAAACCGCGGCAAATCTAAGGAAGCGAAGGCGACATGGTTGTTCCATGCCGCCTTCGCCGACAGGCCTTAGCAGCCGCCGAAGCCGTCCGCTTCCATCTTGGACTCGAAGGCGCTCAGCGCGTCACCGGCGGTGACCAGAGCGCTGGACTCGCCGTCCCAGTCGTTCGGCTTCATCTTGACCAGCCAGCCATCGCCGTAGGGGTCTTCGTTGATCAGACCCGGGTTTCCGGCAACGGCCTCATTGGTCGCCGTGACTTCGCCGGAGACCGGCGCCTTCACCGGACCGACCCACTTGCCCGATTCGACAGTGGCGCAAGACTTGTCCTGCTTGACGTCCTTGCCCACCTTCTTGGGGGTGTAGGAGACGATCTGGCCGGCCAGCGAACATGCATAGGACGTCATGCCGATCGTCACCGTGCCGTCATCTTCGCGACGCGCCCACACATTGTTCTCGACGTTGTAGTACAGGTCTTCCGGGATGTTGCATCCACGTACGGCGCCCATAGTTTTTCTTCCTCCTAAACGCTGAATTAGCACCCAAAATTGCGCTGCTCACCGAACATGGTGCACAGCCCCTAGCTCAGAACTGCAGAATCTTGTCACTGGACAGGATAAGGTCGGCCAGCACGCCGCCGCCCGAAAGCTCATCGATTTCCTCGATCACGTCCGCCTCCGCGTCGATCTCGTAGCCCGGCAGCGCCGGCAAACAAAGATGAAGCTTCACGCCCGCGTTCTTGGCTTCGCGCATGAACTCGATGATCTTTTTGCCACCCTCCATGGCCGCCAGGTTCTCCGCCACACCCTTTTCACAAAGGCGCACGCCCTCCATGGTAAAGAATATATTAACATCCGCGTCCATCGACGCAAGAATAGCACCCAGGTAGAAAGGAGTCGCGCAGCGGTGCGGCGTACTCGGTCCGCTGGTCATGATAATGACCACGGATTTTTCTTCATTATCAAGATAATAGTTGCTGTTCATCAGCGGATATTTCGCTCGCAGTGAATGTCCTCGCGGCGGGCCCGCTCACAGTAGCCCTGGTGCGCCTCGTCGCCGATCAGAAACTTCTGCAACGCGACCTCGGGCGCCTCGGTGGGCATGACGCGCGCCACCCAGGCCTCATAGGGCTCGATGTTCAGCAGACTTGGATCCTCCAGCGCTGCCTCGTTGCCCTCGATGATCTTGCAGTCGAAGAAGTTGGGAATCGGGCCGGCCCACTTGCCGCTTTCGATGGTGGCCACAGGCTTGCCGCTCGGGCGCAGCGTACCCGGCTTGCGCACGCGCAGGTTGAGGATCTTGCCCGCGATGGTCTGGGAGATGTCCGTCATCCCGACCGTCAAGCTGCCGTCTTCCTCCTGGCGCACCCAGATTTGGTATTCGTCGTCGTAGTAGAGCTCGGGACGAAACTCACAGCCATTACACTCCATCCGGTGTTCCCTTCGCCAATCGTCTTTGGTCTTATTGAACCATACCGCGCTTTCGGACGCGCTACGGATACCGATTGGACAAACGGCGGGAACCGTTAAGTTCCCGCCGTTCAGTCACACTTCAGCCGATGGCCACAGGGCGATGTGCTCAGATCACGCCCTTCTGCTTGAGGAAGTCCATCGAATCGCTGATATTTTCGTGGATGCCGACCTTGCGCGGCGACAGGCCCAGCGCGATACCGAGCAGCTGGGTGAAATACAACACCTTGACGCCCGTCTTGATGCCGAACTCCTTCTCTGCGCGCACCTGATGCATCTCCAGGCCGGAGTGGCAGGTCGGACACTCGGTGGCGATCACCTCCGCACCGCTGTCCTCGGCGGCCTGCAGGATGTTTAGCACCAGCTGAGTCGAGGTATCGGCGTCGGACAAGGTGTGGGCGCCACCGCAGCAGGCCGTCTTTAACGGAAAATCGACATTCTCGGCGCCGGCGGCGCTGAGAAGGTCGTCCATGAAGTGCGGCTGGTAGCTCGACTCCGAGCCCGGACCCTGATCCTTCTCGGGGAAGATCTGGCGGGGACGGGTGTACATACAGCCGTAGTAGTTGGCGATCTTGATCCCGTTGAGGCTCTTGCTGATGCGCTGCTTGATGCCCTCGGTCCCGAGCTCCTCCATCAGCCACTCGAGCAGGTGCAGCGTACGCACCTTGCCATTGTCGAAGACCGGATCGTTCGACTTTTTGGCCAGGTCCTGAACCGTCTGCAGGGCGTCCTCGGACGTCGCCAGCTCGTATTCGGCCTTCTTGAGGTTGTGATAGCAGCCGTTGCACGGGGCCATCACCGCATCGAAGCCCATCTCCTCGCTGGCGATGGCGAGGTTGCGCGCGGACATGTAGGTCTGGAGCATCGGATGGACGTTCTTGACCTCCATGGCGCCGCAGCAGTTGTAGTCGCGCAGATTCTCCATCTCCAGGCCCAGCGCCTTGACGATGGCACGGGTGGATTTGTCGTACGGGCCGCCGGAGCCTTCCAGCGCACACCCCGGATAATATGCAACCTTAGCCATGGGCGGCCTCCTTCTGTTCGCGAACGTATTGCTTCAACACTTCGCCCGTGCGGCCCCAGGACTTCGTCTTGGGGGTAAAGACGAAATTCAGGCCCATCTTCATGAGCTGGGTCACCGGCAGGTGTTTGATCATGCGCTTGACGAATTCCACCAGCCATTCCTGCATCAACGGCTGCTTGGTCTTCTTGAAAAAGTGCATCATGACGTGGGAGTCCTCGATGCGCCCGGTCTTGTAAACCTGGTCGAGGAATTCCTCATCGAAGATCGAAGACGGGGTCTTGTCGGTAACGCCCTCGTCCTCCATCCAATGCGCCAGCGCCTTCATCACGCCTTCGGGACGCACGTCCTTCGGGCAGATGTTCGTGCACTTGTTGCAGGAGACGCACTGCCAGATGATGTCCTTGTCCTTGATGATCTCGTCCTTCAGGCCCAGGCGGGTCAGGTAGATCCAATACCGCGGGTTGAAGTCCGTGTTCAGCGCGTAGACAGTGCAGGAATTCGTGCACGAGCCGCACTGCCAGCAACGGTGCACGTTGTCGCCGCCGCCGTACTTCTGAATGGTCTTCTCGAAGTTCTCATCGTATTCGGTGAGAGTGCGCGGCGTGATCATCGTATTCCAGTGCCCGGAAACGTCCACGCCGTCGACCACGAGCTGCTCGTGGGTCAGGATTCGATCGGGATCGATCAGTGTCTTCTCATGAATCGCCATGTTTAATCTCCGCGCTAAACATGCATATTAATGCACGGTTTCCCGTTTCACACGGGATTGACCGGAACGCCGTGCGGGGTCAATTCCCAGTATCTTTTTCAACGGTTCGGTCCGATCGCTAGTGCCACCGAACTCCGCCTCAATCAGCCCCATGCTGCTCGACATCGCTCGCATGTAGTCCGTGTAGGCCCAACCCAGCACCATGTCGATGAGCAGCGGGACGTCGCGGTAAAAACCCGCGGTACTCAACTGCTCGACCATCCAGTGGCGCATGGCCTCGAACGTCTCCGGCCGGCCATCGAACGGCGACTCCCGCAGGGTGTCGTTAGCGGCGATAAACTCACGCATCGCGCCGCTGACCGTGTTGACATCCCAAACCCAGCGGGTCATCAGGGGATACTTTTCCGGCGAGAGAAAATGCAGCATCTCCGCACCGAAATCCCAGGCCGCCCGCCGCACCTTCTGGTTGGCCTTCTGGGTCGCCTTGTCCTCGCCCTCGGCTAAGGGAAAGAACTCCATGAAGCTCTGCATGCGCTCGGCCAATGGTTCCTTGCCGTAGACCAGTGCCTCGATGGCGGCATTGACCTCGGCCTGCTCAACCCCGCTGAGCGCCTCGGGCAGCTTGCGCCGCGCCGTAAACACGGTTTCCAGCAAAGCATCCAGGCCTTCACGAGTCATGTTCCTCAGGACCTCGGTCTCCAAGGCCCGAGCGAACAATTCGTGCTTGACGTTCAGGGCATCGATAAAGACCTGCACACCACCCGCCTCGTCGATCGCCTCGAGCAACTGTTCGAGCTTGCTCGCAAAGACCCCCGGGTCGGGCGGGATGGCCAGCGAACCGGGCGTGATGACATCGCGCCCGGCCGCTGCCTCCTTATCAGCTTGCCTTTTTCGCCAGAGCATTGAGGTCGGTGACGGCCCGCAGCGCTGCAGACTGGCCCTGGGAGATAGAATCGTCGATCGTCTCCGGACCGGTCGCCGCACCCGCAACATAAATGCCGGGGCGCGTTGTGCCGCTGGTATTGGTGTAATGCTCGGCCTTGTCGACGAAGCCGTGCTTCTCCAGGCCGATACCGAACACCTTCGAAATCTCGGGATTTTCCTCGTTCGGATCCATGCCGATGGCGTGAACGACGATATCCATCGGGATAACGATGGGGCGCTTGACCAGGGTGTCCTCGCCCTTGACCAGCAGGCGGCCGTCGTTGGAGGCAGTCACCTCGGCGATACGCGCCTTGACGAACTTGGTCTTGAACTCTTCCTGGGACTTCCAGTAGAACTTGTCCTCGTACAGACCGAAGGTGCGGATGTCCATGTAGTAGATGAACACGTCGGTCTCGGGCGAGAGCTCCTTGATCTCCATGGCCAGGTTGGTCGAGACGGTGCAGCAGATCTTCGAGCACCACTCGCGGCCGATCTGGCGATCGCGCGAACCCACGCACAGCAGAATGCACACACGCTCGGGCACGCGACCATCGGACGGGCAGCGGATCTCGCCGGTGGCGACCATCTGCTCCATCTGGGTGGTGGTCAGCACGTCTTCGAAGGTGCCGAAGCCCCACTCGGGCTTGTTGATCGAATCGAAGTGCGTGAAGCCCGTGCCGAGGACGATGGCGCCGGCATTGACCGACTCGCCGTTGCTCAGGGTGACGTTGAAATCACCGGCCTGGCCGTCGACCTTGGTCACCTTGGTGGACTTGTGGACGCTGATGCTGTCGTCCTCTTCGACGCGCTTGACCATACGGCCGATCGCATCCTTGGCCCACTCGCCCGACGGGACCAGCTTGGCGTAACCGGAGAGGATCGGGGCACCGCCGAGGATGTCCTCTTTCTCCACGAGGACGGCCTTC
>Ga0102944_1002746_pt1 | contig 10068 bp, 8 predicted proteins | sample SalPonD_shore_MG_FD_78172 | JGI IMG/M metagenome (GOLD analysis project Ga0102944, IMG submission 78172) | Salt pond soil microbial communities from South San Francisco under conditions of wetland restoration - Salt Pond MetaG... | ecosystem: Environmental > Aquatic > Marine > Intertidal zone >... | reverse complement strand
CTTCAATCACACCCTAATTTCATGAAGCGTACGTTGTCAATGTACTGAAGGCGTATTCCAAATCATTTAGTGGTCAAATAGGCTGTGCAGTGGAGTCTGACATAAATTAATCATTTACTATTCTATGATTTTTAAATAACATGAACGACTCAGATTAATTATATTTGAGAAGGAGGAATCAGTGATGAGAAAGACATTATTCTTAGGGACGGCCGTGCTTTTTTTCTTGATCCCCATTGTTAATTCTGCTGAAATCACTTTCTGCCCTCAAATAGCCAATTACACCATGGAAGTAAATCTTGAGACTGAAACAGATATCATTGAGGGGCATGAAATCCTTTCCTGGAAAAACAACACAGACACGCCCACTGATGAACTCTGGTTTCATCTTTATTGGAATGCTTTCCAGAACAATAAAAGCACCTTTTTAACCGAGGCTTCCCACAGAGGATATGATTTCTCTGATTTTGATAAAGATGATTGGGGATACTGTCGAATCGAATCCATGGAAATTATTGAAAATGAAAATTTTACAGGCGAAGACCTTGTTCCCTCCTTAGAATACAAACAACCTGACGATAGGAATGAAATGGATCAGACTGTGTTTTCTGTTAAACTTCCCTTCTCTGTTGAACCGGGTGAAACCATCATTTTATCCATAAAATTTACTTCAAAAGTCCCGCGGCCTATCTCCAGAACCGGAAGATATAAAAATTATTATTTTATCGCTCAGTGGTTCCCTAAAATAGGAGTTTTTCAAGATGAAACCTGGAACTGCCATCAGTACCATTCCTCAAGCGAATACTTCGCAGACTACGGCACTTATGACATAAAAATAACCCTGCCTTCTTCTTTTAAAGTGGGTGCAACTGGAGAATATAAAAACAAAACAGACAATGAAGATGGCACATCAACCCATCATTTTTATCAACACAGTGTTCATGATTTTGCCTGGACAGCCAGCCCGGATTTTTTAAGATTCATTGAAAATTATGAATTTACTCCTGGTAAATCAGTAAAAATCACACTTCTTCTTCAACCCTATCATAAGCATATCAAGCAGAGATACATAAAAGCTGTGAAAAACGCGGTCAAGTATGCCAGCCTATGGTTTGGAGACTACCCATATTCAACCATAACCTGTGTGGACCCGGCTTACAACAGCCGCTCAGGAGGCATGGAATATCCAACTTTTTTTACAGGAGGGACTTATTTTATAGTCAGAAAAGGAATTCCCAGACCAGAGGGAGTCACCATCCATGAATTCGGCCATAACTATTTTTATGGTCTGATAGGGACCAATGAATTCGAAAACGCATGGATGGATGAAGGCATGAATTCTTTTTTAGACACCATCATCTATCACCAAGCTTATGGAGAACCCTGTTATTCTGAAGACTATTTTGGTATCCCTTTTGTGTTTAAAAAAGTCACAAAGCCTATTGAATCTGAAGGAATTTCCAGGCATAGACAAACATGGAACATGGACTCCATGCAGAGATTTTCCTGGAGATTCATGGGAGGAGGAAGTTACGGCGCCAACTCTTATGCCAAAGGGCAGCTAATGATGCTGACACTCCAGAGAATGATGGGGAAAGACCTTTTTGCCCAAATGATCAAAGAATACTCTACAAGGCACTGGTGGAAACATCCAAAACCCGAAGACTTTTTTTCTGTGGTCTCTGAATTTGCTGGAGAAGACATGAGCTGGTTTTTCAATCAGGTGGTTTACGGTTCTGATAAGCTGGACTATTCCATTGAATATATTCAGAACCAAAAAATTAAGCCTCCCCTAGGTTTTTTTGAGAATCAATACAAAACAGGCCAAAAATCAGAAAAAAACAGCCACCTTTACAAAAGCGAAGTGATGGTCCGGCGTTTAGGTGGAGTGAAAGTTCCCGTAGATGTGCTTATTGAATTTAGAGGAGGAAAAAAGATTATAGAGAAATGGGATGGACAGTACAGATGGAAAAAATTCATTTATAAAACTCCAGTCAAAATAAACAGGGCTGTGGTGGACCCAGGATTTATTCATGTCCTTGATACACACCGAACCAATAACAGCTTTCTGATAAAGCCAAATAAAACAGCCCCTTATAAATGGGTTATGAACTGGATGCTGTGGCTGCAGCACGCGATGGAATTATTTGCCAAACTGGGTAGTTAAGGATATCCCTTGGGAGGAAAAAATGAAAGTCTTTATAAATTTGATCAAAGGATTGAATATGACCCGCCGAACCATAACAATGGTCCTGCTTTTATATGTTATAAATCTCTTGTTTGCTTCCCTCCTTGCCGTGCCCATGTATCATTCTCTTAAAAATCACATCGGACCCAGCGCTGTGGGTGATGAACTGAAAAAAGGTTTTGATTATTTATGGTGGGAAGAATACCGAGACCAAAGTCAAGGTTTTGAGAAAACATTCACCCCATCCGTAATAGGAAAAGGAGCTCTTCTTAAAAACTGGGAAAGTCTGATACATATGAAATTTTTAAATTATCCTCCCTCTCTCCTTTTCTTCGGTTTTTTGTATATCCTCCTCCACACGTTTTTAGCTGGAGGTATCGTCTTTATTTTTTCCCAAGAAACAGCTGAATTCACATTCAAAAAATTCTTTCATGGAGCTGGAAAATATTTTCCATATTTTTTGGGAATCATGATTGTTTCATTCGCTGTATTCTTCTTAATTTTGGGTTCCCTCACGAGATGGTTTGGTTCCATTGTTGCCTCCTCTGCAGAGACTTCTGTTTCAGAAATCACCCCATTTATCCTGGGTATTATTTTCAGTCTTGTCTCTTTAGTGATATTTTTATTTTGCCACATTGTCTTTGACTATGCCCGCATCAAAACAGTATCTGAACAAAGAAAAAATATTTTTAAAAGCCTTTTGTCTTCCCTAAATTTTGTGGTTAAAAATCTTGGTACCACATTAGGTCTTTATTATTTGCTATTTGCTGTAACTATATTATTATCAATAATATATATTTTTATTCACAGTCTCGTCCCCCAGGTATCTTTATGGAGTGTAGCGGTTTCTTTCATTATCCAGCAGACCTTTATTTTCGCTCTCATAGGAATCCGGTGCTGGCTTTATTCAAGTCAATTAAAACTTTTCCAGTATTTAAAATAGCACTTATTTTGAATAAACAGAAACAAATGCTTTTCTTTTTTATGAATTTTCTGATATATTTAATTCTGACTTTTTGAAATACATTTGAAATATAAGTAATATCCAATTTTTAATTTAACTAGGAGGAAAAATGAAAAAACATATTGCATTAGGTTTATCCATTTGTCTGATTTTATTCTCTTTCTTATCCTGCGAAAAAAAGGCTCCCACTCCCAAAGCAGGAACCGCTTCACCCACAGATATGCTGAATCTTCTTCCAGCCGATTCTCAAGGAGTGCTGTTCGCTGATATCCACAAAGCCATGTCCATAGAAGCTGTCAGCAGTTCCATAGAGAAACAGGAAAATTCAAAAAAATATTTTGATTTTATAGAAAAGACCGGAGTAGACCCAAAAAATGACATCTATTTTATAGCTGCTTCCATATCAGCCAAGGGCCCTGATTCCCTGCAGAAGATGGCTGCGGTGATCAACCTAAAATACAACAAAGATTCTCTTCTGGAATTTATAAAAACCAAAACTCAAGAAGAAGAACAGGAAATCACTGAGGTCGATTACAACGGCGTCACTATCTACACCATGAAACAGGATGATGAAAAATCAGGATTTTCCTTTCTGGATGAATCAAATATAGTGGCAGGCAATTTAGACGGAATTCAATCAGTCTTAGATATAGTTGCTGGTCAAGGAGAGAATATATATAAAAACCAGGAACTGTCAAATCTGCTCAAAGAAACCAATAAAGACACTCTTTTTTGGGGTGCTTTTTTAGTTCCTCAAGAAGCTGTTGAAGAAGCTTCTGTACAAAATCCAATGCTCCAGAGCCTCAAATCAGTCAATGCTGTGACCATGAATCTTGACTACCAAAACAAATCCATGCTCATTGATATCGATCTAAAAAGCAGCGATCCAGAGAAAAACGAACAGTTAGCCACAGCTCTAAATGGAATCAAAGGCATTGCTTCCATGTCCGCACAGGAAAAACCAGAAATTGGTGAGCTGATGAATAAAATCCAGGTGACATCAGGAGATGAAGGAGTCAAAGTTTCGGCTAATATTCCCGAAGAACTGATCAAGAAAATAACCGAATCAACCAAAGCTGAAGAAACCAAGGAAACCGAAAAATAATCAACTCGTAACCTGGCTTATTCACGAGTCGAGATTGCTGCGTCATTGCGAGCGATCGCAAGGGAGCGTGGCAATCTCATATGGTTATGGAGAACAATGAGATCACCACGTCGCTTCGCTCCTCGTGATGACATAGCCGTGGTTCTTCACTGCGAATGACCTGTAACGAAGCAAATGCTGTAAGATCGACTCGCTCGAAGAGTAAAATATGTATGCATTAGATTAAAATCATAACAGGATTAAATAAATTTTCATGTTGTTAATAAATAAACATTGGTAAGAATCTAGATCATGATAAATATGTATGAAGATGCATACATATTTTATGAATGAGCCAGGTTTTATTCCTCTAAGATATATTCCTTATAATGAAACATGAAGCAGGCTAAGCCAAGGAAAACGGCTGTAATCAGGAAAAGCATGATCACAGCCAGATAAGGGGGAGTGGGCTCAAGCCGGAACAGCAGAAAAGAAAACCTTCCTGAACTCGGGGTGGGGAGTAAAGACTTTAAATAGTGAACAATGGCAAAACGCTGAGTGGAACCGGGAAAATACTGAATCACATTTTCCCAACCAAAACTGAAAATCAATCCGAACATGATGGATCTTTTTATAAAAGTTCCTATAAAAGTGAAGAAAGAGGTGTAGCATATAAGACCCAGCACCAGCACTGCTGTGTCCCTGAAAAGGATTTTATAGAGAGATAAATCTCCCAGTTGATTAAAATTCAATATGAAAAAGCACAGAAACACTCCCACCACGGTCATCAACACAATGAGAAGGGTATAAGCCGCATATTTCCCGAGAATGAAGGATGTTTTTGAAATAGGCCGGGTGCTTAAATAAGGAAGAGTCCTGCCTTCCAGCTCTTCAGAACAAACCGAAGTCCCAAAAAAAAGAGCCAGGATCAAAATAATGAACTGCAGGTAAAATGTCATAATGATATTAGAAAAAACATAGATTCCGGATAAAGTACTCCGGATGGAAAAAATTTGACCAAATTTAACCAATAAAGCCATAACAACAGGAATAAAACTGAGTAAATAAAATACTTTGGTCTTTTTTGATTTACGACCCAATAAAAAGAAAAATGAAAACACATTCCCAAACGATGACAAAAATGTCCAATCTTTTGTTTGGCTCTTTCCGTTCATATTAATCTCCGATCAGATAATCAAACACAGCCTGAAGGTTGTCATCAGGGGATTTGATTTCACTAACCTCAATGTTTTCGTCAATAAATATGGAAGGCAACCGATTGAAAAATTTATCCCTGTTATTGGTCTTCACCACAAAAGTGTCTTCTTCTCCAGAAAAATCAATATTCAAAATATAATCCTGGTTCACGAATCGGGAAGCCACTTTCCTGGGATCACTGCATTTCACAGATATCATGTGGGGATGGGCATCAATGAGGTCCCTGATGTAATGAATATCACCTTGAGCAAATATTTTTCCTTGATGGATAAGAATGATATTATTGGTCATGACTTCTATTTCAGGAAGCACATGACTGGAAACAATAATTGTTTTGCCTTCATCCCTAAAAGTTTTGATAAGACGTATGAGCTTGCGTCTGCCCAGAGGATCCATACCATTTAGAGGCTCATCCAGGATTAAAATTTCCGGTTCATGAGAAATAGCTTGAGCAAACTTTAATCTCTGCCTCATTCCTCTGCTGTAGGTTTTGATTCTTCTGTCTTTATTTTTTTCAAGATTGACAATACTCAATGCTTTTTGGGCTTTGCTGTTGATTTCTGATGAGGAGCAGTTGTGAAGTTTTAAAAGCCCGGTGACAAATTCCCATCCGGTCATCTCTTCATAAAAAGAATCACCCTCAGGACAAAATCCGATTTTAGAGAAAAGCCTGTGATTGTTTCTTACCTTCTCTCCTTCTATCCTCACAGTGCCTATACTTGCTTTGAGCTGACCGGTCAGCAGTTTTAAAAAAGTTGATTTTCCAGCTCCATTAGGTCCCAATAATCCGGTGATGCCTGACTCTATACTTAAAGTCACGTCACTCAATCCAAGGATATTTCCATACCATTTGGAAAGTTTCTCGGTTTTAATGACTTCTCTCATTTGGCGACTTCAACACCTCTTATTTTTTTGTTCAGGACAAATACAGCCAACACACACAAAATCAACAGCACCAGAAGAGAATAGACCCAAGAGACACCATAGGGAAGATTTTGCCCAAAAAACGCAGCTCCCACTTGTTTGATATTTGCCTTTATGGACAGGAGTGAAAAATATTCACTTTTAAAAATACCATTGAGAATCCCGTAAAGAATATCTGAAAATAAATATATTCCAAATATCAGGACAGAAACATACCGCCTGTTGTTGTTAACAGAAGAAATAAACAAAGTGTAAAAAGCAAAAAAGCCTGTGATGAAAAAAGAATATCCTATCACAGAAACGATCAGCCAGGGATAGTCAAAGGCAAATTTCAAATTTCCAGAAAACAATAGTTTCATCAGAAAGAAAATAATTCCAGGAATAAGGGTGAGAATAAACAAAAAGAAACCAATCACTGATGCTTTCCCTAAAAAATAATCTTTCTTTTTTATGGGCCTTGAAAAATAAAGCTGGAGAGAATTGTATCTCAAGTCATCGGATATAAGACCTGCTCCACAAAAAACCAGAATCACAACGATCATAAAAAGCAGAAAATCATTAGTGAAATAAGAATGGAAATAACCTGGATTTATTTTAAGAAATGAAGCCGCTTCCATATCACTGGTTAAAAAAGCAAAATCTTCCAATCTCTCGGAAATATAGATGCCCACTAGGAAAACAATGGCTGGGATAAGGGTTAGAAAAAAAGTAAACTTGAAAAACTTTTTCTTAAAAGCAAGTTTGATTCCATTCTTGGTTATGGGCGTCCATGGATATTTAGTTGTCTTCAGCTCTCCGTCCCAGTGAGTGTATCCTTTCTGCTTGATAGACATCATTCAGCTCCCACTGCCTTAGCAAACAAATCTTCAAGAGATGTCTGGCTTTTGACAAAATGTCTTATCTGGACATTTTCTTCAACCGCCAGCTTAAATATCTCCAAATGATCTTTATCAGGAGGCATATATATCTTTATGATTTTGTCTTCTGCCCGCTCAACTCGGCATCCCATTTTTTCCAGCTTTTTCAAAAATTCTTTTTCATCTCCATAAGTTCTTATCTCATAAAGACTGTAATTGATCTGTCTCAATTCACTAATACTTCCTTGAGAGACCATTTTTCCTTCTGAAAGAATCATGACATGAGAACAGGCGCTCTCAATATCTGGAAGAATATGGGATGATATCAAGACATGGATATCTTTTTTTGAAGAAATGTCCATGATAAGTTCTAAAATTTCTTTTCTACCCGAAGGATCCAAACCACTGGTGGGTTCATCCAGAAAGATCAATTTTGGATCATGGACTATCGCCTGAGCCAGTTTGAGTCTCTGCTTCATGCCGCTGGAATAAGTCTCCACTTTTCTGTAGCGGCTCTCCTCAAGACCCACATAAAAGAGGACTTCATGAGCCCTTTTCATGGCTTCCTGCTTTGGCATTCCAGAGAGTTCCCCCAGAAATGATGTGAACGTGACTCCATCCATTCCAGGAATAAAACAGTCATCTTCAGGCATATATCCCACACATTTTCTAATCTCTGTTTGTTGATTTTTGATATCATATCCCAGAACCTGTCCGCTTCCTTTATCCGGAGAAAGAAATCCCAGCAAGATACGTATGAGGGTGCTTTTTCCCGCTCCGTTAGGCCCTAAAAGACCTATGGACCCATCAGGAAGCTCCATATCCACATTGTTAAGAGCGAGGATCTTTCCATAACTGTATGAGAGATTTTTGACTTCAGCTATCATCGGATTATATATTCAATCTTTATTTACATATAGATACGAAATTCAAGCTATAAAGTTCCATTTTTTTAATTACTTGATTCTGACTTTCCGACCTTCTCCGAGGACAAGAGCTTGATAGGCTTTTTCAACTCTGTCCCAATTTTCTTCCCTATCAAGAGCCCAAAATCTTCCCATCACTGTTGAAAGAGTTCCAAGAGAGATCTGGCGGCACATATTCTCTACCTTTGAAATATAAATGGCTCCACTTTCTGGTTTCTCTCCTCTTCTCCCAATAAGGGAGTGGATATATACCTGCTCGACCCCTCTTTCTTTAGCTAATTTTAGCAAAGAAAACAAATATTCAATAGTGCCGTGAGAACTGTAATGAGAAACAATGCCCAGAAGATGAAGCGGTTTTTGTTTTGACTTGACTTTCTCCATAGTCTCAAGAAAAACTTTGTTTTCAAAAAAACTCTTATCAGCAATGGCATTATCTATTCTGACTCTATCTAAGAACACCCTTCTTCCCGCGCCTATATGAAGATGACCTGTCTCAGAATTTCCAACCGTCCCCTCAGGCATACCCACAGCCTCACCCGAAGCTTTAAGTCGCACATGTGGATATTGGGTCCATAAATGATCAAAATGAGGAGTGTTTGAGGCATAAATCATGTTCCCCTCCTTTGATTCATTAAGACCCCATCCATCCAGAATCAACAACAGTATTTTTTGTTTGTGTTCTGTTTCTTTTAAGCCATCAACTATCAAGCTTTCTGCTTTTATTTCCGGAGGACATTCAAGCCCTAACAATTGGAGGATGGTGGGGGCTATATTTGATAACTCTCCTGAAGATTTTAGCTGGATCTTCTCTGGCTTATCCACGGAAAAATCAGCCATAATAAAAGGAACAAGGTTATTTGTATGTCCGGTATTTATAGTCCCATCAGGATAAAGCCATTCCTCTACTGTGCCGTGGTCTGCAGTAACCAAGAGAGTGACACCATTTTTTTTGCAAAAATCAAAAACTTTACCCAGCTCCCGATCCACAGATTCCACTGCTTTTATCACAGCCTCTCTATCTTCTGTATGACCCACCACATCGGCATTGGCAAAATTAGCAATAAGAACTCTTCTTTGAGGATCCTTGAGTTTTGATAGGACCTGTTTGGAAACTGACTCAATGCTCATCTCTGGTTTTTCTGAAAACGATGAAATTCCCTCAGGAGAAGGAATCACAATCCTCTGTTCTCCGGGAAACACTTTTTCACTTCTTCCGTTAAAAAAATAGCCCACATGCACTGCTTTTTCAGATTCGGATATCTTACAGAATTGAATTCCTTCACTGGACATAACTTCTGCCAGAGGATTTTTTACTCTCCCTGGAGGAGGAAACGCTACTTTAGCTTTTAGATCAGAGTGATATTCAATCATAGTAACAAAATTGAGAAGAGTATTCTTTTTCACTGGAAAATCAGAGAAATCTTTTTCAGTCAGGCTTCTTGTGATTTTAATTTCCCTTTCTCCCCTTATATCATAAAAGATCACAAAATCCCCATTCTCCAGCCTTCCGATCGGTTTTCCTGTAGCATCACAGGCTATAATAGGCTCCAGCTCCTCATCTTCCTGTCCCTGCTTGTAAGCTTGTAAAACAGCTTCCACCATAGGTGTTCTGATTTCTATGTGATCATTTTCATCCATGAAAATTTCCCTTGGTTTGATTTTGAATTTGAAAAAATACTATAGATGTGTGGGTCTCTATTGTCAAATAAAAATGAAATTCAGATATGGCTTGTGCTCCCTTCAGATTTTTAACGCCATTCTTTGCACTGTGTTCTCGGCTGCTGCGCAACTCCCCCCGTCCGTGGGTCAAACATGCTCGCAGCTCAGCTTTGCTGAGTTCCCTCAAACACAGCACTCAGAAGGCTAAATCTTCAATGTCGCTTCAGCCACACCTGAATTTCATGGAG
>Ga0102944_1002745_pt1 | contig 10070 bp, 10 predicted proteins | sample SalPonD_shore_MG_FD_78172 | JGI IMG/M metagenome (GOLD analysis project Ga0102944, IMG submission 78172) | Salt pond soil microbial communities from South San Francisco under conditions of wetland restoration - Salt Pond MetaG... | ecosystem: Environmental > Aquatic > Marine > Intertidal zone >... | reverse complement strand
TCTTGTACTGGCATACATAAATATAATCACTTCTTTCTTATTAATCTTACGGTTATTCATCATAGCAAGGTGTTATGGAAAAATAAGGTTTCATAATGGCAAAATAGATACATAAATCCATAAAAAGGCTCAAAAGTCCTCGACAATAATAAGATCTACTTCCTTTGAGACTGTTAATATTTTAATTAATCATTTATTCTTTTTTGATGATTTCAAGGAGATTTTTTAAAATTATATTTTGGATATTTTTCAATAATACATTTCAATAATAGTTTTCCCATAAAAGGAAAGATCTTTATATTTTATCTTAAATCCTTCTTTATCCATTTCTTTCAAAAAATTTTTAGATCTTATATAATTTTTTAGAACCTCTCCTTTTTTATATCCATGAATTATTGTTATTTTATGAATTCCCCTTCCTTTAGCTTCTAAAAATTTATAAATTAATTCCTCTTTTGCCTCCCATAAGCTTAATCCATGTAAATCAATTTTCATTAGAGATCCCTGAATTTTTAAAGACAAAAAGTTAGAAAGTGGATCGAATGAAATTAAAACCTAATTTATCATTATTTTCATATTAAATCTTATTCTAATAACTCGGATAAATCCCTACCTACTATAATTTTATATAATTCACAGTTTTCCGAATATTTATTTGGTTTTTTTCTCCATTCAAGAAATTGTTTGGTTATTTTTCCATTCCATATGGCATTTTTTCCCGTCTTTTGTTCAAAAATTTTCATATAAAAATCTTCGGAGAATTTTTCCTTCATGTCTTTATCATTTTCAAATAATTTATTTAAAAATATGTTAAATTCTTTATAAAATTCGTTTAGTTTCTGATAAATTCCGAGGTATTCATAAAATATGATTAATGCCCTAGCTCTATTACTTAGTTTATACTTTTTTTTTGATTCTAAATCGGTAGTAATTGGTTTTCTAATGTAAGCAGTTCCGCGAGGATTGAGTATCTCAGTATCAGAATCTAATATTACCTTCATTTCCTCTGGTATATTTGCTGCACCCTTACCCTTACCTAGGAAAGATCTTTTAATGGCTCCCTTTAAATAAGGATTACAATCATAATTAAATCTAACGATTACTGTAATATAATTCGGTCTTAATTCTTCCATTTTGATCAGATTAACTTTTATTAAATTTTAAAATATAATTTATTATATATTCATTTTTTAATTGAAATAAAAGCATAACTTCATTATTATATTTACTAATACCTTTTTTTGTATTTATCTTAAATTTCAGTAATTTTAAACTCTTCATCGGATAATTTTGTCAAAATAATAAACCAATTATTTTTTTCAGCTGATTCTTTCAAATAGTTTAGGAAAATATCTTGTCTTACGGGATCAATATCAGAAACAATATCATCCCCCAATAGAAAAGGTACATTCGGTAAATAAGTTTCTTTGGTACAGATTTGTAATAAAGAAGTTATAATATCTTTTTCACCTTCACTAAGAGAATTCAACTCTTGGTAAGTATCATTTTTCCTAATTAAATTAAGGTGATAATCTTCTAAATCTAAATAGATTTTCTTAAAATCGGTGAAACCAATCTTTTCTGTAAGATTTTTTATGTTTTCATTAAATTTCTTAGCTGCACCTTCTCTTTGTTGTTTGATTTTTGAAATCAAGTAAGTTTTTACTTCTTTTAAAATATTTTCTAACTTTTTTATTAAATTTTTTGCTTTTGGCAGTTTTAGTTGATATTCAAGAATTTCAATAGTTTCTAAATCTGATTTTTTTTTTAATAAATTAGAAATTTCTCTTTCTATATTTCCTAATTTCCTATTTAATTCATTTTCTTTTTTGAATAGAGGCTTATATTGATCTTCTTTCTTAATTTCTTGTTCTGTTTGCTCCAATTTTTTTTCTTTGTTTTGAAGAGCTTCTTCTTCTGGTTCTATTTGATTACGAAGGGATTTTATAGTTTTATTATTATCAGCAATATCTTCATTACCCCTACTCAATTCTCCTTCGATAATCGCTAAAGATTCTCTTAATTCACGGATTTCTTTTTGAATCTTTGGTAATTTACTCGCTTCTTTGATCAAACTTTCCTTTTCTCTAATTTCATCGTTAATTTCCTCAATATCATTTTTAATATTTTTCCTTTCTTCAAGATACTTGTTTAATTTAGATTCAACCTCTTTCCTTAATATAGTACCTTTATGACATAAAGGACATAACATTTGATCTTTATCTCCTAATTTTTGCGATTGTTCTTTATAATTGTTTATGTTTTCTTCAACTGCTCCTAAATCTTCTCTGTGAGGCCCTTTCTCTCTTTCTAATTTAACAATTTCGTTGGTTATTTCTTGCTTATTAATATTTTTTAGCTCTTCTTCTCTTCTATTTAATAGATCAATCTCTTCCTTTTTATCTTCAATATTTTTAGAGTTATTGTTAATTTTTCTTTTTATTTCTTTATTTTCTTTTTCTAGATTATCTATTTTTGTATTGTATTCACTTAAATTTTTTTTAATTGTATTAATTTCTTTTTTAAGATCATTTCTTTTTTCTTTTAATTCGGGGTTTTCTTCTATATCACTAATTTGCTTTTCAATTTCCTCGATTTGATTTTCTAAAGTAGTCTTTTTTTCTTGAAGTTTGTTTAGTTCGTTTTCAATATCTTTAATTTTTTCCTCATTTTTGAGTAGTTCTTCTTTTTTCTCCTCAAAGGATCCTAGATATGATTCTAAAATCTCTAAAATAGTTTCATAATCTTTAGCTAATGACATTTCATTTACGATCCAATTAAAATCCGGGTTTCCGCTGCTAATATTGTTATAAATCCTCGAAGTTCTAACAATCAAACTGGAATAAAGAAATTTTTCATTACCAGGTATATTGATCATAATATCCCCTTCTCTTTCTAATTCTAATTCACGAGAAATGTCATCGTATTCAAGTGAAACTTTTCCCAATTTCTTACTTGAATTTACTAAAGGATTATAATCTGCCTCTTCAGATTTTAAGATCCCTAATCTAATTGCTTCTTGCTTTATTTCTTGGGATTTAATTGGATATGAAAGAGCTAAAGCGATTGATTTGATTATTCTACTTTTACCAGAGGCATTTCTCCCCGTTATTAACGTAAGATTTCCGCTATTAAAACTGAAATTTTGTTCATCTTCTTCTTGACCAATATTTTTCAAACTTAAAGATGCTTTCATTATAATTCCTCTTCGATTATTTTATCGATTTTATTTCTAAATTTTATAACAAAATCATCTTTATTAAAACCAAGTTCAATAGAGGATTCTATTTCTTCTATGAACTCTTCCACAATATCTTTTTCCTCAGACATATTTTACAACTTTAATTTAATATTTATATATTTTATATCATAAATAATTTTCTATTATGTTTTCTAAGATATCATTCAAAGTATTTTTATACGTAATATATTCTCTACTTTGATAACCTACTTTCTCTATAATTTCTTTTTGAGAATTAAAAAATGATTCTATTTCTTTTAATATTTCAATGATCTTTTTAAATTCATTGAAAAATTCCTTTTTCGATATTTCTTCCTTTTTTAAGGTCAATCCTTCTTCTTTTATATCTTTTTCTTCCGGTTCTATACCATTTTGCTGTTGAAGGTGTTCTGCAGTTCCTCCCACTAATTTCAAAGAATTTTTAAAAATTTCAAAATTTAAATAATTAGCTCTTCCTATTGCTTTAAATAATGCAACTTTGGTTCCACGTTCTATATCTGAGCCCGTATAACCATAAGTTAGTTTTAATAGACCCTCTTTTTCATTTTCTTTAGAGATTTCTTCCCAAATCTTTCTATCCTCCAAACCTGATTTTTTTTCTATTTCAGAAGGATTATATCCCAGATATTTTAATTTATTATTAATAATTTCATATTCCTCTTTCAATTCTTCTTTAATAAAATCAAGTTGATTTTCGATTATCATATTTGATGATTTAATGATTTCTAAATATGATTCGATAATCTTTTTTCTCAAAGTATAATTTGGGAAATCAAATTCCAAATGAAAGGTGAATCTACGCCAAATGGCAGAATCAAGTTGTTGCTGATGATTAGTAGCGCCAAAAATAGCCAAAGGTTTACCTTCATAATTTACTCTATCAATTACTTGTAAAAAAGAAATGACTGCCCTCTTGATTTCTCCCACCTCATGAATATTCGATCTTTCAGACCCAATAGCATCAATTTCATCAAAGAATAATATGAACTTACCGATATCTTCGGCAATATTAGCTGATATTTCAATTACTTGCCTAATATTTTTTATCGTGTCGCCTAATAAAGGGGAAACTAATCGATCAGATTCCACTACACAAATAGGAATCTGATATTTCTTTGAAAAAGCTCTAGTTAGAGCTGTTTTTCCAGTTCCTGGAGGACCATATAAAAGGACAGTAAGACTAGGATTTAAAGATGAAGTTTTTAATACTTCTTTATAATCTTCATAATTATTTAAAGCTTCAAAAAAGTCTTCAAGTCTCTCCTTTTTATTGGAATATCCAACAATATCATCTATATCTTCCCGAATATCTTCGGGAAAGTATACAATACCATATTTACTAAGGTCTTCTTTAATACTCTCTGGTGAAATTCCTTTCTTATTTTTAGTATTAATCATTTACCCACACCTATTTATTTTTAACTATCATTTAATTTTTTTAAATAATTGACAATCTCATTCATTAAATCTTCTAAATTATCAATTTGTGAACCTAAAAAGTTAAATATTTCTTTTCTATATTGAGGAGAATCACGGATTTTCATTCTATCAAGTCCTAAATACTTTGGAAAGCAAATCAATTTCATTAAATAAGGTAGAATTTTCTCATTTGTTTGTAGATCTCTAAATATATCATAGAAAATATTTTCTTCGGATAATTTCCATTTCAAGATACTATTATAAATTAAAAAACCAAAATTCATCGAAATCCAATTAACAAATTCTTTTGAAAGAAAACCTCTTCTGAATGATGCGAATGCTAAATAATAAAGAACTAAAGTTTCATTACTGAACTTAGGGAGTAATCTTATTATCCCGTCTGGTTGAGATTTTTCAGTTAAAAAATAATTATCTATAAGAATATCAACAAACTCCTCTTTTGGAGATATAAATATTCCATCGATTATTCTTAGTCCAATTCTTTCGCAAATAGCTTCTAAACCCTCCTCTTCTTCGTTTGCGATGGAATCGATATAAGGCATAAAAACATCATCCTTTATTATCATTGGTATTTCATAACCTGGTCGCTCGGGAAACTTCCCAAAGCTTGGATCCAAATTAAATAAGGACGTAATATTGTTAATTATTTGATAAACTTTTGGGGTCATTCCAGGTAAAACAAAAAAGTCTGAATTATCTATATCTTCTCTATAATAAGTATGAGGCTGTAAAATATGTCTCTGGCATTCGTAAAATTCTGCAGAATTTTTAATAAGTTGATTGTATATTTCATGGAGATTTCCTCCTCTTGGAAAAATTTTTCCCTCAATTAATTTAACAAGTAAATACAAATAAGATTTTTTATAATTTGATTGATCAGCATTCGTTATATCACTCATTATCTCTAAAGCATCGATAACCTCAGAAAGATATTCAATAATGAAATTTTTCAAATTCGTCTTTTTTCTCGAGGTTTTTTTTTGAGATTCAAATTCTTCCATATCCTCTTTATGAAATTCATATTCATTCAAATTTTTTTTATAAAGTTCATATCTTTCAACACTCTCGTTTTCTTGTAGAGGATATTTATTTCTATTTAACAAAATAAATTCCTTAATAACTGAATATACTTTTGACCGAAACATTGCTAAGAATTCAGTTAATCGTCTTACGGTTCTAATATTTCGTTTTTCTTCTTCCTCTCTGATTTCTTCGATTTTTTCAAGATTTAAAAGTTCTCTTTTATCAAGTTCCCTTATGATTGTTAGGGTTTCTTTTAAGATTGGGGTAATATGACTTATAAAAGTTAAATATCTAGGCAGGATATCCGTCCATAATTCTCTTACCATTATTATCACCTTTTTTTATAAATTATTCTCTTTCGGGGGTAATTTCGACAAATATATTTGAAATTTCAATAAATATTGGAATTTCAACACGACATAAATTACCTAAAACCCATTTATTAACATCTTTTATTAAAAATCTTATTTGATTATGAATTTTTTTATTAACTTCTGAATCAATAATTTCTGAAAGCCATAAAGAACCACCTAATCTGTAGGAAATTATTTTAATTAATGGTTCAAAAATAGGTTCCAATATATTCTTCATCATCCAAGATTTAGGAATTACTTTCATATTATTAGGATTAAAATTCCTATTATCCCTTAAAGGATTGTCATCTTTGATGTCTATAGCTGGCATAAGAGCCAATAATAAAATTAACGAAAAAATAGCACAAATTCCGTTGATCGTATAACTTCCACCGATTTTTTGATTATCTCTGTTGACTGCTAAATTTGCTAAAAATAAGGAAATAAACACATTTCTATCAAAATCTTCACTAATATATTTATATCCAGTTTCTTCATTTTTTTTTAAGTAATTTCTTTTTAAAATCTCCAGAATTTTATCTGGAAATGTATAATAGGTATATATTTTTTCTTCACTTCTTCTTACATCCTTTTCAACTCTTTTTTCTCGAGAAACCATTCCAAATAAATTTACTATTTCATCAAGATGATTTTTTACGTATTTCCGAGGTTTATTTGGATCTCCAAACATAGCATAAAACTGATGATCTACAATTTGGAAATCTATGCTTTTACTAAACGCTTCCACCATTCGATCGATAATCGGTACTGTCGTACCAGCAACTAAAGCTTTCGATTTTGAGGTAACAAAACCACTAACTAATTCATTGATTATAAAGTCTTGTTCATGAGTTCTATTTTGAAGAATTTTTTCAAATGCTTCGGAAAAATCTCTTGTATTTGGAAAAAAAGTATTTTGAATAGTATTATCAATAGTTCTTATAAACAATTCCCCTTCATTTCTAGGAAAAAATCTTTTAAGATTATTTAACCGATTTAATAAAGCTTCTTTTGCTCCAGGTATATTTTCAACGTTTCTTTGTTCAAGTCTATCAATTGCAATCTGAATACCTTTTTCAAAATTTTTCAACAATTCATCCCACTGGGGATCACCAAGATTAGACATTATTCTTATCCTCCTCTATTTTATTCCAATTTAACTCCTTTTTTAATTTTTCTAAAGTTATAATTAAGGGATTAATTACACTTTTATCATATATATTTGGAGAAGACATTCCTTTTTTAGTGTTCCAACCCATATGTCCATTTTCTGATCTCATACTTCTTCCATATTTTACTATATTTTGAAGATCTCTAACCCACCAATAAAATCTTAACCATTTTTTATTTGGGTTATCTCTGGAATATATGACAACAATTGCTTTCCATTCTCCCATATATGACTTTATAGTTATTCCACTTACTGGTAAGTAATAATTTATTGGAAAATTAGTATGAAAATCCAAATTTAAATTTTCAGGGGGAATATTAAATATTGGTTGATTGTATTCTTCCAAGATAACAATTTCACCGCAGTGAGGACATTCATAATGTGATTTTTCTTTATTCATTTTCCTTTGACATGATGGACATGTTTGATTTTCTAAGATTCTATATTTTATAATTTCTCTTTCTCTTTCTCTTGATTTTTGCTTTTCACTCTTAGGATCATCAGATCCTAATCTCCCTTCGAACGTCCAAAAATCATTAAAATTCTTCTCGATTTTTTTTAATGATTTTATTAAATTTGAGAGTACAGAGGTTTCAAAAATCTTGAACATACCAGCATGAGTTTGATTTTTCCACCATGAAAGTCTAAGATATTTATTATCTGGAGTATAAGGACTATGACAAATTAAAACAGCAAATAATCGAGTTTCAGTTTTTTTAACTATAATCCCTTTTTCACATATTTCATATTTTTCATTTAAGCTTAAATTATTATGAAAATATTCCCTATCTAAGATTATTCCTTGTTCGGATTCCCTATCCTCTTTTATTTCTAATTCTTCTTTTTTTTCTTTAATTAATTTTTTACACTTAGGACATTGAAATATTCCTTCAACAAGTTCTTCCATTGGAACATTACAGACGGGGCAATCCATTATTTTATCACATTAAATGATATCCTATTATTTATTGATTTTTTTTATTCTTTCTTCAAATATATCGAGCCTTTCTTTAACCCCAATGATTAATTCTCTCATGGATCTTAATCTTTCATCTATATAACTTTCTTTTTTCTCAATATTTTCAAGAACCTCCAAATAGCCAGAACGACTCTTTAAATTAGAAAAACTTTTTCTCATTTCTATTAATTCATTTTCTACTTCATCATATTGAATTTTCTGAGTTAATAATCCTTCATATTCATCTTTAGGTAAATTTAAATTTACGCTACGATCACTATCTATTTTTATCATGAGGTTTATTTCCTTGAAATCAAGGATTTTTTTTTCTTCTTTTTCTTTTGTTTTTATGTCTAAATAATTTAATTTTAACCCATCAGATTTAATGAGTTGATTAATCTTTTTAATAATATCTTTTCGATCAACTATTATATTATAAATATCAAGCAAATTTAATACCCTAGTATAAATTTCATCAAATCTTTTGTAAAAATTTTCTATTGTCAATTCTACTTGAATAGTTCTATAGACATTTCCAAATTTATCAAATATTTCATAAAGATCTTTTGAAAGCATATAATTTTGCTTGCCGACTTCGTAAAGAAAAGGGTGAATCGTACCAGTAGCTTCACATCTAACTCCTTTTAATCTTGAGAGGGCTAAATTAAAATCTCTTTTGGTTATTGAATTAAATTTTCGTGTAATAATATTAAAAAGTGTATTTGCTGGTACTAAAACCACATCTTCTTGAACAACAATCGGTTCATTCCCTAATTTGATTATAAAATCTTGGTCTTTATTTTCAAAATCTCTATAATGTCTAATATTTCTAAAAATACCAAGATTGGAAGCAATTTCTGCAAAATTCTCAGGTAAAAAAGTATGTATATTTCCCTTGTATATAGTATCTAAACTTAAAACATGATTATATCCATCAATTAATTTTTCATCTTCTAAATCTTTAAACAAATTTTTTCTTATTATATAGAGGTATAATAAAATATACCTTGAATCTAAATCTTCTAATATTTTATTAATTAAATTCCTATCAATTTCTAAATCTAATTTTTTATGTTCTTCCAATTTAATCCTCTCATCTATAAACTTTATAAATCTATTAAATAATTAATTAATTTATTAAAAATAAGTAATAAATAGAATAAAGCATTCCTAAAAAATTTTATGATAATTTAAGTTTTTAGGCTTAGAAAACACAAATATTGAATTTAAGAAATTAAGTAAATCATAAAATCACATTTTAATATTTAAATTTATTCGATATAACCAAGTGGAAGTCATAAAACTATTAAAACAAATAGATAATTGATTTTTTTCTATTATAATAATTTTTTTTAGAAAGGATTCTTTAATAATATTGATTTAAAATTTTTCATCATTTTAATTTTTTCAAATTTTAATTCAATTAAAAAAGAGATTATAAAAAAATGGGACGAAGAAAAAGAAAGCAGACCACTTATAGGAGAGTTAAAAAGCTTCCTAAGATATTTACATGCCCATCGTGCGGAGAGAAGGCAATAAAAGTGAAAGATATTAAAAAAGGCGGTGCATTTGCGACGGTAAAATGTGGACATTGTGGTTTAGAGAAAGAAGTATTAATAAATTCAATTTCAGAACCAGTTGATGCTTTTGGTTCATTTATAGATATATATTATGCGGATCAAGAAATTCAGCGATTAGAAAAGCGTGTAAAAAAGCTCAAGGAGAAACAAGAATGGGGAGAAATAGCATTTGCGTATTCAATTTTATCAGATCTAAGTAAGGTGAAAGCTGCTGAACTTTTAGACGAGGAGGAAGATATCGACATGGATGAAGTCAATGAATGGAAGCAGAGGGCAGAAAAATATAAACGATTAGAAAAGGACG
>Ga0102944_1002744_pt1 | contig 10070 bp, 10 predicted proteins | sample SalPonD_shore_MG_FD_78172 | JGI IMG/M metagenome (GOLD analysis project Ga0102944, IMG submission 78172) | Salt pond soil microbial communities from South San Francisco under conditions of wetland restoration - Salt Pond MetaG... | ecosystem: Environmental > Aquatic > Marine > Intertidal zone >... | reverse complement strand
GGATCAATTACCAATGCGATGGCTTTTGACCAAAGTGATTGATACCGTGATTGCGTATCATGATCATCAGTACTCATAAATGGGCTGTATGAGGGATGACTGTGGTACCAACCCACGATGAAATCACCCTTGGGGATGTCATTCATCACCTGCACCCAGGAATCTGAACCCATAATCTGGACGGAGACAGCATCGCCATGACCAATCGGCCAGGCATCGACCACCTCAATCTGCTCAACTGGAGTGTTCTCATTTTTAATGCGTCCCGTAAGTAAGCCAATGACCTCCACCCATTTGGATTTACGAATCTCAGGATTGGCATATTTCTTTGAATGAATTGCCATTTTGATGTAGGCCTTGGAGGAAATCACCACAGGAGATACTTTGTCGGTGGAGAGATCTTCATCAACCTCTTCTGCATGTTCATCCTCGGCGTGGTCAGACATTTCAACAAGCCCAGTAGGTCGAGGTGATTGTTTACGAGAGAGCGTATCCTCAATCTCCTCAACTCGTCTGAGCAGATCTTTGTACATATCAGGTATATTTAGTTCATCTAGATTCATTGGACTCAGCTCTACCAGGAATGTTTGGCATATTTCTTGTTGATCTGTTTGGCTTTCTTGGCAAAATCCTTCTTATTCCTCATGAATTGAACAGCTGCCTTTTTGTTAAAGACATCAGAAGGATTGAAGAATGCTCCATCCATATTTAACATGGCAATGATAGATTGGACTACCGTGCCGATATTCTTTGAAGGACTCCATCCATTGGATTGACCTACGAGCTCGGAATCAACCAAAGCAAGACAGATATTTCGCTTCCCCTTGTACTCATTGGGATTGGGCCAGAAATTTGGATGCCAAATAGGCGTATGAAGTCTCACAAATGGGGGTTTATAGGGATAATTGGGTCCATATTTGACCTCCAGTTTGTAGGTACCATTCCCATATGGCGTTCCTTTTGGACCCTTGAAGGTAATAGCAAGGTGTTCAGGTGTTTTTGGTCCACCAGGGAAGGATTTAACCTGATTGATCACACCTTGTTTGTGTAGTTTACGTAGGATATTATAATCATCTGCAATGCGTTTTTTACGGATACTCATGGAAATCAACTCATCGTGAATGTCTTGGACTCTTCATCAGAAGAGTAACCATTAACACACAAACATAATATAATCGAGATGTTATTTAAAGTTATGCAAGAAAATATGTTTGTGTGTGAAACTACCAGATCATGCATCTATCTCTAGAAGGGTCATCAGCACATAAGAATTCTCTGTTTGAAGATTTCCGACCTGACAGTTAGTAGATGTTATCGGCACGATCAAATCGATTTTTCCTCAACCTGCCGTAAGATGATCAGCACAACAGGTAGATACAATCGGACTAGAATTTTGAACTGTTCATCATCCTCATCCATGGGATTTTGCAGGGCCAAGACAATCAGGTCGATAAGATCAGGATCTTCATCATAAATTTTCGCTCGAATCTGATCAGCGGTGAAGTGATCCAAGAGGAAGAGAACTGCCTCATAGAATTCATTTTTTGACCAATCCACATCCAATTCCCTACCAGCATCCTCAATACGATTGACCAAATCGGGGGTAATGGGATCATCGTCAATAGTCCAACTGATCTCATACTTGGTATCTTGGTAAATCGTTGCCTTCATTATAATAATATAGAGAATAGGATTATTCAAAGTTTATTGTATCTAAGTTCTAGGTGCAAGTGATGCTAATGATCAGATGTATCAAACAATACTGGTCTTACTCTGTCAAATAGGATTCGTGGTTTCCTCTTCGGAATTACCTATGGTTATGAGATAGTACGGCATGGCAATGAATACCATGAAGAGACTGACAACTATGATACCAAATGCCAGAGCTAGGATATAGAATAATTCCTGAGCTGTGTTTCCATCCCCTACCCAACTTATGACGGTACCAAGGAATGAAATCAATCCGATTACAATTGCTATTGGAACAACTGATAAAAGGTTGAGTACAGAGGTATTCTGAAAATTAGTATTATAACGTTTCAAAGCTGAGATGAAGGCATCATTTCGAGATTGATCTTTGATGATCCGATGACAAGCCATAATAAATGGTGGGGTGATAACTAGGAATACCACAATTTGCAGAATAGTCCAAAGCCAATCGTCCCAAACAGCATCATTAGAATAGATACTAAAGAGTTGCTGACCTCCAAGCAGAAGTAGATTCAACCCTCCATAGATTGCCAAGGTGATCAGTGCCAGGAAAGCAAAAGCTTGGAATCTCCCATATTGAAAGGGGTATTTGATCAAGTCCTCCATCTCCAGTAAGACTCCTCTTGATTTGTCCTCACCAATCTTTTGGATCATACCAACCATCATCACAATAAAGAGAATACTCACATATGAAAGGACGAGAACTGATGCCCAAAAGAAAAGTCCAAACTCAAACGGATTGGTCACGTCATCCCCAATTCCCACACTTGCAATTGCAACAAGAAATGCAAATGGTAGTAGAATTACACTCATGATAAGACCAAATGTGATCAGGTAAATTATCTCCCAGATCCAACTCAGTCGAACCATATTGAAGCCATTGTTTAATGAATTTCTAACGGTCATTTGAAATCAGCCTCTAAAGGTTCTAGAAGAATATAAACTTAGAGAATTTCGCATATTTTTCCCTATTCTATGAGGATATAAATTCGGAGTTCTGAAGTGTGATGGAGCCATACAACGGTTCTTCATCCGCATCTGATCTACTTTAGGTGAATAACCGTTAGGTTGTTTCGATGTGTTTACTTCCATTGAGCAGCTGGGCAAATTAGTCGAGATTGATGAGACGTGATATCAGCTTGGGTCGGTAGGAGAAGGTATTGTCCTGACTGCGAAAAATTAAAAGAAACCAGTTCTAAGACAAGGTATGAGACAAATCAACTCAACATTTGAATTGAATGATGAATCTGAGATCCCAATATTTGGACTTGGACTCTATCAGGCACCTGATGATAAAACTACGATAAACGCCATTCACTGGGCATATGATGCAGGATACCGACTCTTCGATACTGCTCAGATCTACGGGAACGAATCCTCAGTAGGCAAGGCATTGGCTGATTTGGATGCAGAACGTGAGGACTACTATGTTACCACAAAACTTTGGCGAGACACTTTCGGATCACAAGTTGGACCTTCTCTGGAAGAGAGTTTAGATAAGCTACAGTTAGATTATGTTGATCTTTTCCTCATGCATTGGCCGATCAAAGAGCATCGATTGGATAACTGGGATAGAATGGTTGAACTCAAAGAGGCTGGATTGACCAAATCTATTGGAGTCTCGAATTTCACCAAACCGCATCTCAAGGAACTACTGAACCACAGCGATGTTGTCCCGGCAGTCAATCAGATGGAACACAGTGTATTTCTGCAGAATCATGAGTTAGTAGATTTCTGTCATGATCATGGTATTCGTTACGAAGCCTACTCACCACTGACCAAAGCAAGACGACTTAATGATCCTAAAGTCGTTGAAATGGCTGAAAAGTATGATGTAACCCCAGCACAACTGATGATCAGATGGGTGATCGAACAGGACGTCATCGTTATTCCCAAATCAACACATAAAGAACGGATCTTTGAAAATGCAGATGTATTTGATTTTGCTATCAGTGAAGAAGATATGGACCAAATGAAGACCTGGGACGAGCATCTTGTCACTGGATGGAATCCCTACAATTACGATTGAGATCAACATTTTTGGTCCAAAATTACTTCACTGCAAAATATTATAAGGTCACGTTCGTCTATCTACCAAATGAGTGACATTGAGAACTATGATTGGATAATTGTCGGATCAGGCTCGGCATCAAATCTCTACAATACTTTACTTAACCAAGGAGATGCCGTGAAACTGGCGGTAATTGACAAGGATGAACCAGGTGGGATTTGTCTGACCCGAGGATGTATCCCATCAAAGATGCTAGTCTATCCTGCAGAGGTCATCAGAACCATTGAACATGCGAAATCCCTCGGAATTGATGTAGAATATAATGCTGATTTCGATTTTATCATGAATCGGATGCGAGAGGAGATCGGTGAAGATATTGATAATATCAGACAGGGACTTTCGAATTCGGATGTTATTGACTACTACCACGATACTGCAGAATTTGTCGACGATTATACCATGAAGGTTGGAGATACAACAATTGGAAGTAAGAATATCATCCTCTGTCTTGGTTCCAAACCATTTATTCCAGATATCGAAAATCTCGATGAGGTAGATTATATCACCTCTCGGGGATTCCTCCAATTACAGGAGCAACCTGAACGGATGGTGGTTATCGGTGGGGGGTATATTGCCGCCGAGTACAGTCATTTCCTATCAGCATTGGGTACTGAAGTGACCATATTTGGGAGAAATCTACAATTCCTCCCCGGAACTGAGCCAGAGGTGGGAAATCTCGCAGAAACAAAAATGAGCCAGTGGATGAATATTTATACCAATCATGAAGTCTTCAAAGTTGAGCAAAACAATGAGGAGAAAATCGTCTATGCCCGGGATCAATCAACTGATGAGATCAAATCAGTCAGTTGTGATGTGGTCTTAGTTGCTGCTGGTCGGGTGTCCTTGGCAGATCTGATTCATCCCGAACGGTCAGGTGTGGACCTGGATGAGCAGGGTTGGATAAAAACAGATAATCGGATGCAGACCAGCAAGGAAGGCATATGGTCGTTTGGTGATGCCAATGGGAAGTATCTTTACAAGCACGTTGGCAATGCCGAAGCCATTGTAGCTCTGTATAATATCCTCGGTCATGATAAGCAGATGAGTTATCATGCCGTACCTTATGCAGTATTTACCTATCCAGAAATTGCTGCAGTAGGACTTACCCAAGCAGATGCTGAAGAGAAATATGGCAAGGACGGGATTATCATCGGATTTCAACAGTATCAGAATACTGCAAAAGGTAATGCCATGAATTTACAGGATTATTTCGTCAAAATCATCCTCCGTGAAGATAATCATCAGATACTGGGAGCACATATTATCGGCCCTCATGCCTCTGAATTAATCCAAGAAGTGGTTGATCTGATGAATACCGAAGACCGCACACCACAACCACTAAGAGAGGGTATGCATATCCATCCTGCATTACCGGAAGTAGTAAATCGGGCATTTGGAGGATATATGAGTTCAGAACATTATATACATCAACTTGAAAAAGTAGGTTTACATCGATGAATACCGAAAATACTGTTCTATGAAAGACACTTAGGTTTATAGGAAAGCCAATCAAGATGATACTGTGGTAGATACACTGAAAATAGGTTGGATAACTGCTGAACTAACACCATACGTCAAAATAGGAGGATTGGCTGATGTCTCTGCTGCACTACCCAAAGCACTGGATCGTTTGAATCAGGATATCCGTATCATCCTACCCAAATACAGCTCAATAGATCAATCCTATGATTTCGAGAATTTAGATATTAGTTTTCCTGACTTCAGAGGAGACATCTGCAACCTGTACAGAACCAAATTACCTAACTCCAATGTCATCGTCTACCTGCTTGATCATCCGTTATTTGAAGGAGATGCTTATGATCACGATGATCTAGGTCTGAGATTTTCAACATTTAGTTGGTTGGCTTCTCGTGTATTTGATCAAATCAACTGGCATCCCGATATAATTCATGCCAACGATTGGCATACAGCACTGATTGTACCATTACTACAGAAAATCCCAGTAAAAACCATATTTACGATCCATAATTTGGCTTATCAGGGTCGTGAATCTGCAGCTCATGCCAGAGAAATTGGCTTGGACCTGATAATCGATCCTGAAGTAGATGAAGTCAATTATATGCAATTAGGTATCCAATATGCTGATAAAGTGACAACAGTTAGCTCGACCTATGCCAAAGAAATCCTGACTGAGGAGTATGGGTTTGGCCTTCAGAATAACTTGAGAAAGCATCCTGCGGAAGTCGAAGGGATTGTTCATGGGATTGATACTGATGAATATGACACTTTACATGATCAATATCTGACACAAAATTATAGCGTTGATACGATTGAGCAAAAATCAGTCAACAAGATCGCCCTGCAGGAGAAGGCAAGATTGCCGCCTTCATCAGATCAATTTCTGATCGGAGTGGTCTCGAGACTGGTGGGGCAGAAGGGAATGGACCTGTTGGTTGAGATAATCCCACAATTAGTAGAAAAAAACATACAGGTCATTGTGTTAGGTACCGGAGAGGACGACTTAGAGAAGGAATTACAACGACTGCAATATGCATTTTCAGAGAATGTTCATGCGTTTCTGACCTATAATGTGAAGCTCTCACATATGATATTTGCAGGAGTTGATGGGTTTATTGTCCCCTCAAAATACGAACCCTGCGGTCTGACACAATTGTATGCGATGACGTACGGAACCGTACCTATCGTGAGGAGAACCGGCGGATTGGCAGATACCGTGATTGAATCAGGAGAAAAGGCGACGGGATTTCTGTTCGATGAATTCAACTCAGAGGCACTCCTTGCAGCTATCCTTCGGGCTCAAGCAGTGTATTTGACGGATAAGCCAGAGTGGTTAAAACTACAGCAGAATGGCATGAGATCAGACCTGTCTTGGGATAAACCGGCTAAACTCTGGTTGGATTTGTACCATCGCATCCTGTAAATAACTTACTGGATTTTCAGAGATTCCCAAGAAACCTCTCGGACAATATCAAAACTTGACAACAATCCCGTAATCTTGCCATCATTATTTTTTACCAGTATATGATGACTTCGAGTATCATTCATCTTCATTACAGCAGTATTAATTAGATCATTTTCATTTACCAGTAGCAATTTTGTTGACATGATTTCCTGTAATGTCTTAGTCAAACCTTCATTTTCATAGGCAACTATAGTTTGAAAGAGATCACGGGAGGTGATTATCCCGATTACTTCAGAATCCTCAGAGGTAATAACCAGAGAACCTATTCTATTGACAACAAGAGACTCCATTGCCTCTAGCACCGTTACGTATGGTGATACAGTGATTAATTGATCTGTGGGGACCATTGCTTCTTTTACCTGCATAGTAATCACGAAAGTAAGTCAGAATCACATACACTATAGAAAATATATGTTCTCTTATCATGATAGAATGATGAGACCACAGCTAAAATTGGTGGTTTATTCAAAATAAAGCAGAATGAGTTGGAAATTTCTGCTTTTAATCGATATTCCATCACTGAAATCGTATATACTATTCCTTTACACGAACTCGACGAGTCGAATCCGGGCTGGAGCAGTGATCGCCCCACTACCCCTTGCAGGTCATGATAATTGTATATAACACTGATCCTACGAATTATTGAATGATTTTTGAGAGGTATTCAGTAATTTGTATCTCCGATTCAGACCATTAATAAATATCACCGCAATATTCTTCGGATATATGACGGATCATGAAGACATTTCGATTCATTATTTTGAAGAGAAGATAAAATTCAATGATTTACTAGTAGTGGTTACACACCCCACGATAGGTACGATTTCATCAATCGTCGGAAATTATTTGATAGAAAACCTGGATTTACGATTAATCGGTGCCTTTATCTCACCAGATCTCCCCCCAACAGCAATTATTCGACATGGAGAACCCTTACCACCTGTCCGCATATATGCAGGAGAATACAAAGATGATCCTGATACAGCATTCGACCAGTTAGTGGTGATTGCATCAGATCTTCCAATGGAGAGGACGATGATGTACCCTCTTGCCGATCGGATATTAGAATGGGCAGAATTTAATAAGGCAAAGGCAGTACTCACCATTGAAGGAATCAATCGTGAAGAACTGACCTTTGATGATGATGTCAGTGTTTATCATGTCATCTCAACACCTTCAATTTCTGAACAGCTGGAGGATATTGACACACAAAAATTTAGTAATGGTATGGTCACTGGACTCTCTGGATTATTACTCTATAAAGGAAAGGTCGCCAAATATCCTGTAATTTCCTTACTAGCTGATGCTCATGAGAAATTCCCGGACTCACGCTCAGCAGCTGCAGTACTCTCAGTACTGAATAAATTATTACCAAAAATTGAAATTGATTACGATCCGTTACTCAAACAGGCTGAAAAGGTCGAAGAACAGATCAGAATGGCACTGTCACAGATTAAACAGAGCAATATCCCCAGGAAAACAGATGTACCACAGGGTATGTACGCTTAATTAAGACTATCAGAGAAATATTCACTGTATTTATCAGCTGAACTCATTTAGAGCCGCTAGATTCCTCATCATCAGGTTTATCCTCCTCAAATTGTCGTAGAAATTCTTTCAAATCTTCCGTAATCTTGTTTAATAGATCGCAATTCTCCAATGCAGTTGATCTCTGCCTATTGATGCTGATGACCTTGAATTTCAGGATTTCAAGCTGAATACGATAGAAACGAAAGAGTTGAAAAGTAGTTCCCTGTTGGACCTTGAATGCTAATGTAAATAGGATAGAATGGATTGTATTCATGAAAGATTCCCTCAATAAGCATGGAGAAGTACACTCCCCCGCAGGCGACGTTTGATCAGATATAGCGGCGAGCACCTGATTTGTAAGCAGCAATTTTTGCCGCTTCAACTTTTGCTTTTGCCTCTCTGTAGGCTTTGTCAGCGATGTAATCCTCATCAGTATAACCCTGGTAGGAAGCTGCTCGTTTTTTACGACGGGCTTGCCATGCATGTGAGATCTTGTTCCTGATCCAATTCACAGAATTGGGAGTTTTAACGGGACGGGAGTCTATTACTGATTTTTTGGTATTGGTCTTGTTTGCAGTTGTCATCTGTGTTCTCCTGTGGCTGTATTCCACAAGAGTAATTTAATCTGAAGTCTTAATAGCATAGTGTGCAATGTTTGTGGAGAGTGTCCCATCTTTGAACACTTCGAATGACCAAAACATTATCGGGTATACAATTGACCTATGATATTACTTATCTTCAGTCGTTCTTGGGTTTGGTCTCATCATATGTTCGATATAATTCTCAATCACAGCATCGTTCAAATCACCCAAGGTTTGCTCATTTGCCTGAATAGAAGTTTGCCAGTCAGAAATTACCTGTCTCAGATAACTCAATTCCTTTTCTACCTCCTCACAAAGATACTGAAGATTGTTCCCAAGACAGATAGATTTGGCATTATCCAACAATTCTTTGACAGCTGAGAAATTGAATTGAGCCAATTCAATTCTAGAGTTGATTATAATATAATTCACCAACACATAATAATTATACTCATTCTTTCCCAAGTAGTAGAACTGATCTAGATATTGGATTAGTTCCTGAAATGATTTTTCAGATCTTGTAACGCGATATTCCAATGCCAGGATCTCGATCAGGTTTAGCAGAATCTCACTCTTAATATCTCGATCAAATTCGGATTTAGCGAGGTATCGGTAGATAACTAAAGCTTGAGTTTTATGCTCAAGCCGACTGGAATTCTTGTAGTTGAAGGCGTTAGCCAAATCGAGATAATTTTCGACAAAACCATCATCAAAGTATTCGAAAACCAAAGCCTGCAATTTCTCATAATACTTATTCCCGATAAATCCTTCATCCTCCTCATCATTGGACTGATTTTTCATGAGTTCGTAGAGGATACGCAATCTAAGGCGGATACTTTGCTTATCAGATTTACTGTCCCAATATTGTAGAGTTGATTTCAATTTAGCCTTGGCAATACTTGTCCTTCCAATCTGATTGAGGAGAAATCCAAATTCTGTTTGGAACTCATACCATAAGGAGCTGTGTTCTGCATGTATTTTTTTCAGGTAATCTATGGATATTTGGAATTCAGTTATAGCTTCTGCAAATTTACCCTGTTTGGCGAGGTTTAGTGAATACTGTTTGGTAGTATCAGCCAATATCCGGTAATTTGATGTATATTCCTCTATCTTGTAGATCTCATTAGTCAACTCAAATGCTAAGCTGACCCGTCCAATATTAGAATAATATTCAGACAGATTTTGATTTATTTCAGCACGGATAATATTACGATGTAATTCATTGGGTATAGAT
>Ga0102944_1002743_pt1 | contig 10073 bp, 11 predicted proteins | sample SalPonD_shore_MG_FD_78172 | JGI IMG/M metagenome (GOLD analysis project Ga0102944, IMG submission 78172) | Salt pond soil microbial communities from South San Francisco under conditions of wetland restoration - Salt Pond MetaG... | ecosystem: Environmental > Aquatic > Marine > Intertidal zone >... | reverse complement strand
TCCTCGGCTGCCCGGCGCTGTGCCAGGGCATCACGGGCGTCAAGGTCTTCCTGCAGCGCCTCTACGGTAGCCCTGAGTGATGCTTCTTTGCACCGGTCGCGGGCCGCATCATAGCCGGCATCGTATACGCGCCACATACCCACGGCCACCGCCGCGGCAATGCCCGCGTATACGAGCAGCTTACGGGGTACTTTGCCCAGTAGTCCTAGCGCCCAAGCCCACATATTAGCGCCCCTTGGCCACGTCGGCCCACGTCGAGGCGCCAATGTACGCCGTCACCACGGCGCCCCATAGCCCGTAGCTCCATGCTATCACAGGGCCCGCTCCGTCAGGTACACCGGCGGCGAGCAGGTATACCGTCTCAGCCAGTGCGGCGGCCAGTGAGATGTGCGCATATCGGCGACGCCACCGCCACCAGCGTTCGGGGTTCGGATGCTCAGAGCCCGCCGGCATGACGCACCTTCTCTGCATAGGCAGCGCCGCGCCTGGAGTCGGGACGCCCTGAGTTGTAGGCGGAGACCACGCCCTCCCAGCCATAGTGGGCGTGGTGGCGGTCATACAGCGCGATAAGCAGCTTGCAACCGTATCGCAGCCCGACGTCAGGCTCGCACAGCGTAGTGAAGTAGGGCGACTGGTAGCCGTGCTCACGTGCCACTGCGCCCATAATTTGCATCAGCCCCCATGAGTGCTTCTGCCCCCAGTACTCAGTGCTCGGCGATACCCTGTCTGGCGCCGGGAAGCCGTCCGGCTCTCTGGCTTGCGTCGGCGCCCCGCGCTCCACGTTCCACAGCCACCGGTACCCGGGCTCAGCACGCACGGCCCAGGGATCGCCGGCAGACTCGACCTGCACCATGGCGGCGATAAGGTCGCGCGGCAGGTCGTGGGCCTGCGCGGCGCGGTGTATTGCTTGGCGGATATTTGCGTGCATCGTTATGGCTCCATTTATCAGCCAATAATCTCTATGGTAACAGTACGACTTCCTCCTATCCGATTCTCAAAATACAGGTTGCCCATGCCATCGGTCCCGATAGTGAAATTCCCATCGGTCCCGGTCGTTCCAATCCAAGGCTGTAGTGTCGTTGACGTAGTTAAAAGTCCAGTACTTGGCCCCCCTTTAGCGAGGGTCCATACGCCTTCTGCGCCGCCGTCCGCCCGAAAGTGACCGACGAGTGTGCCCTCATTAAAGCTGATACTAACCCGGCCTACACCGCCACCAACAGGCAGAGCTGTTGCATCATCGTCCGGAATTGAGACCGGTCTGAATATTTGTTTTACACCATTGAAAGTCTGGTCCGAAGTCCATACATTATCAAAATCCGTTTCGGCCACGCCCCCGCCATTGGCGGCGAGGTCGGAGTTATCTAATACTTGATTATCATTCTGCCATACCTCAGTGGCGTGCACTGTGTACGCGCCTTTGCTCTCGCTGGAGGTGCGGTTGGGGCGGAATACAAGGCCGCCGTCGCCCCATATATACCCAGCGTGAATATTGCCATTGGGGACCGACCAGAGATAGCTACCCTCCGCGTTGCGAAAAATGATCTCTGCCCGGTCGGCGATACTCTGATCGCCAAGATGCCAGGTAATAACACCATCCGAGGCGGTGCGGTATTCATGAACCATTACCGGATCTGTGATGCTGAACGATGCTTCTCCGTTGCCGGTCTGGGTATGGGTGCCGTCGCCTACCGTTATGTTGCTGAAGTCACCACTTCCCCCGGAGGCTCCCGACTGATCCTGCGGCTCCCACACCCCGTTTGTGTTATTCCATACCAGCGCCTGACCGTCAGTCGGCGTAGCGCCTGAGACGTCCGCGAGGGCGTCAAGGTTGCTCGTATCCCGCAACACCGTCCCGTCTACCGACAGGGTGCGATCCGCCGACAGATCGCCACCGCCGTTGAGCCCGTCTCCCGTCGCTATAGTGCGCGACTCCAGCGCCACCGACGTGCCGCCTACCGTAACGGCCTCGGCGTTGATCGTGCCGGCGCCTTGGCTGCCGCCGGTGGGGGAGCCGATCACGACTGCTTCGGGCCATTCTATCCTGTCGTTATATATTATTTTCAGGCTCGACGGTGATCCTCCGCCGATTCCATCGTACACAGCGATCCGAAACTCGCCGTCCATGGGAGAGTATAGAAGCGAGTGAGGGTTGCTTGAGTCGTCGCGGAGCATTAGCCCTAGCTCAGGACCCGGCGTAGTTTTCACACTCTGCCGGGCGGTAAACGTATTGCGTCGATCAGTCTCCGGCACCGTCCCACCATTGGCGGCGAGGTCGGCATCCCGCAATACCGTCCCGTCTACCGCAAACGTCCGGCCGGCCGACAGGTCACCGCCACCGCTCAGGCCGTCGCCAGCGGTCAGGGTGATAGACTGCAGCGCCACCGACGTACCGCCCACCATCACATCATCATCGGCAGCCAGCGTCCCGACGTGCAGGTTTGCATAGTCGGCGATGGTCACGGTCGTCACAGTACCGTCGTCGGCGGTGAGAGCCAGGGCGAACTCGTCCTGAGACTCGTCCCAGAATATGGCGACATTATCGCTGAGGCGCTGCGCTATGAACCCGATATCAATGGCGTCGGTCGTGTTGCCGTCTGCCAGTTTGGTCAGTGGATCATCGACGCTGAGGTTGGTGGTATTGACATTGGTCGCCGTGCCGCCGACGGTCAGGTTGCCGGGGAGCGTGACGTTGCCAGAGCCGTCGAACTCGATGGCATTATTGCCGGCGTCCTGTATCGGGCTGCTTGCCGACATGTTGAGCGGGCCGGTCATGTCGTCGCCGGTCGCGTTGACAAAGCGCCCGTCAGCCTCGGTCTGGCTGTACTGTGTGACGTTGCGCACATTGTTGAGCTGCAGCGCCGTGCGTGCGGCAGCCGGATCTGGCAGCCCGTCCAGGCTCTCGGCGGGGCCCAGCGCCACGTCCTCAAATGTGGAGGAATTGCCGGCCTTCGACACCACAATATCGACGAGCTGTGACGCAGCATAGAAGCGGAAGAATCCGAAGGCATCCGCATTGAATGGGTTGGTCTTTGTCGTAGCGCCGGTGCGGTCTGCATACAGCGTCACGGGCGTTGAGGTGCCAGCCTCGAACACCTCGACCTGGGCGCTGCCGAGCGTGGCGCCGGTATTGCTGTCTTGTGCGTATGCCTGATAGCTGTATCGGTTTGCCATGCTCAATACTCCAGGATGAGAGCGCCTTTCACGCCATCGAATCCGGCTTGTCCGCCGCCCGCGCCACCATCCGCTATGGTGTACGCCAAGGAATTGCCGGGGATCACCTCAATGGACCCCTGCACCACGGCCGCAGAACCGCCGCCCGCGCCGCCCGCTGCTTGGCCGCCTCTCCCTCCGGCGCCGTAAGACGTGCCGACAAGTGGCGTTACGCCGACGAGGCCATTACCAAATCCGAAAGTGCCATCCAAATTAAGAATACCGCCTGAGGCCGTGCCTCCCGCGCCGCCAATTGTTAAGTTGACAGTGGCAGTGCCGCCGGCACCGCCACCCGCCGTATAGGTATTCGTGCCGTCGTTCAGCGTACTATCCCCGCCATCGGATCCGACCCCGCCCAAAGTGTTATCGGCGTCTCCGCCTCCGCCTCCCCCGCCGACAAGCGTATAGCGGAGCCTCGTCACGCCATCCGGCACGGTCCAAGTACTCGACCCGACTGTATCAATCAGCTCTATGGACGGCGGCTTAACCCGGGGCGCCCCGAGGTCGCGCTGGGCGATGGCCTTTGGGTTATCCCGCAGCGCCGTCATGAGCGATACGGTTACCGGACTGAGGCTATCAACCTCTCCATCTGCTATGTCTCTCCAACCCATCTTGTCGGGCCTCCTAGATAATGAGGTATGGCGGGTCGCCGTCTACGTCCGGCGGGCTGCCGCCTGCAATCCAGCCGCCCGGGTCACGAGCGCCGCTACTCACTGCATCATAATCCGCTGTGCCGTCGGCCACAACATAGGCGAACCGCTGTCCGGCCTGGAATGCGCTATACACCTGTAGCTTGAGGATCACTTTGTGCCCCGGCTGCGACTCTTCTCTCTGCACCACCTGGTAGCGGACCCGAGTCACACGCCCGTCTGGCGTGACATTGAGATCTGAGTCGACGTCGATCAGGTCGCCGAGGGCAATGTCTCGGTCCTTGGCATCCACGGCAATGCGCAAATAATGCGGCGTGTCGCGCAGCCGATTGGCCAACCGGTCGACAATGATTGACGCCTGGCCATCATTGCTCGAGTCCATGAACCGGGCGAACACGCGCTTGATGCGCGACTCGCCGTAAAGGTCCGCCGACTCCTCATTGCTCAGTATCTCGCCGCGCACGCGCCGGTAATTGGTAGGGTCGTCCACGTCCTCAGTTGGGTCTATCTGCCCGTAGTACATATAGATCTGTGACGCCCGCTCTTCCGGCTTCTCCTCGCGGCGCTGGCTATCCTCCAGGATGTGGTCACGCGAGTTGAGCACCCGGGGCGGCTGCGGCGGCGGCTTGATGGCGAAGAATCGCACTTTCTGCTCGTACTCGTCCCACCAGAAAAGCGACCCGCTTTGCACAAGGAGCTCGGCGCACAAGTCATCAACGCCTGTCGGCTCCATGACAATGCCCGTCATGGCGAATCCGGCAAGCCAGGTAGCAAACTCCGCGTCCCAGTCTGCCTTGGGAATGTTAGCCGCGGTTATGGTCGTATAGCCGGTGAGCAGCTCATAGAGCGCATCAGTTACCGGCTTGTCATTCCATGCAAGGCAGAGCTGCACCGTATCGCCGGCATCGTGATCGTCGGCCTCAGTGCCTCGGGTTGCCCGGGCGGTGAGCGTGAGCGTGTCGCCGGAGCGAGTGAAGTCTATCGCCTCGTCACCGATGGCCACCGTGCCGCTTGCAGGGTATTCCTCGTCGCCCACTCCGCCTGGGCTGAGTGTTGCTGTGCCGGCGCCCGCTGTGATGCTCGACGCCAGTACGCCGGAGCTATGCTTGGGCGCCTTGGCGCGGTCCTTGTCGGCGAGCTTGAGAATGTCTTTGAGCTCGACGGATACGTTGCCCTGGATATCCGGGCCCTTTATTCGCTCGATGACGTAATGGCGCGTGCGCATTTGCGCCAGCGTCTGCCCCACATAGCCCTCGCGGATACGCGCCGCTCGGCCCTGGTAGTACGGATTGCGGGCGAGCAGCTTACGCCAGAACGTGCCCCGCTCGTTGGGATCGTACTCCCGCTCCCGGGCATACGGATCTATGCCGCGGTCATGGTGCGGGTGGTCTTTGATCTGGATGGTTGCCTTGGCACGGACGCCGATGCCGGTCTCTAAGTCGATCTCAGCCGGACGCGTGCTCACTCCCTGCAGCGACGGTATCAGTGTGCCAAGAGCCGTCGGCAAGTTGCTTCGCGACTTGGTAAATCGTAGCGTCAGCGTATCTGTATTCGTGTAGTTGGCCGTATCCTGGCAGGTCTTGCGGGTGTTGAAGCACTTTATGGCGCCGGTGACGCCAAGTGCTGCGGCGCATGGTGCCACGCCGTAAGTGAGTGCACAGCGGTCCAGGTCTAGCTCGACAATCTGGATTGGCTCGCGGCCTATGCTCTGCTCAGCCACTTGACTCGACCCCCATAATTGTGAAGCTGACCGACATGAGGTCGCCCGGGCCCGTGTTCTCCGGCACGATGGGGTCATTGGTCCAGACGTAGGCTATCTCCTCGGGGTACTTGCTCGGATACCATGCGAAGAAATACGCACCGGTCAAGGCATGTAGGACGAACGGCTCCATCTGTGAGCGGTACCACGTGGCGGTTAGATGCTCAAAATCAGCCTCGGCCTCTACGCCGGTACGCCGCAGTGATCGGCCGAGATACTGACCCCGCTCGCTGCGCGTCGGCAGCAGAGTTGCAGTGCGCCCCATCGGCGGCGGCGTCGCGCCGACGTAGTAACGCTGCTGCATCTCTAGCACCTTGCCTATATGGACCACGCCAAGGAGCGGGTTACCGGTGCCTCCGGATATGCGCAGCCTCCAGTACCGATGGTCGGACGGTGTGAACAGCGCCATGATGGGCTCATCGTCTGACGGCTGAATGCTTTGCTCGGTGGTATAGCTGATACCGTCGTCGCTATACTGCACCTCGACCGTGTTGCCATTAGTGCCCAGGGTGTGAGCCGCGATGCCAACGTAGTCGGCCGTGGCGGCCGTGGACGCATCAACTGTCAATGTGGCCGGCAGCAAGTTGGGCTGCCAGTAGTCCCACGTCAGGCCGTCGTACGCATTCTCTTTGACATTGTCGCCATCCTCTGAGCTCACCGTCACAGTGCTTGCGCTGTCAGTCAGTATGTTGCGCCAGCCTATGCGCGGGTGGGTGAGCGGATAGGAGAGCTGCGGAATCGATATATTGCGGGAGATTATGACCGGCATGACCTCTTAGCCCCGCTGCACTTTGACGCGACCGAGCCGGCCGCCATCACTGAGAAACTCGCCCATCTCCTCGGCCAGACGAGACACCGTCTCTCCGGTGAAGAAATCCCCTTGCACCTGAATCATTGCTTCCCGGCGAGGCTCTTGCTGTCCGCCTCCACCGCCCCCTGCTCCAGCCGCGGCAGACGCAGCGCCTCCACCGCCTCCACCACCGGATGACCCACCACCTCCTCCGAAAGACTGTGAGCGAATGGCGGCTATCTGAGCTCCCGTCTTGGCAAGGCTCGCCGCCGTGTACGCTGCAGCTACGGCGGGGGCCCAGGGACCGCCTGTGGACATGCCCGCATTCCATGCATGCACGGCGGCCTCGACGCCTGATATTATAGCCTTAGCAATGGCCGCCTTCTGCTGCAGTTTGAACGCCTTTTTATTGTGCTGCGCCACGCTGCTGAGCACGCTGCCGAGACTGTTCATGATAATAGCTTGCTGAGCACCATACTCCTGGCGCACAAGATTGGTTATGCCGGTAAGCGCATTGGCATTCAGATCCTTGAGTATCGCCATCTGCGCGGCAGTCTGTTCACGGGCGCGCTTGAAACCCTCCGTGTTGATCTTGTACAGTGCGTCGAGATGCTCTTGTCGCACCTCAAGTTCTTTCTGCCGCTTCTCACGTTCCTTCTTTGTATTGTCCTTGCCTTCGTCTGCGGCATTCTGCTTGCGCCGTGCTGCGGCTACAGCTTCCGCGGCCTTGGAAGCTTCCTTTTGCACGGTGGCCGCCCACTGGCGAATGCCTTCCGCCGGCAACGGCTTCATAAGAGTATCGGCCATCTCGCTCTTGGCGTCGCGCAGATTGCTTACGGCCTGGTCGGCTATGCTGCTTATGCGCTTGACGATAGCGTTGCCTTGGGCGCTCGATATAAGCTCAAGATCAATGCCAGGGATTTTGTTAAAGCCGCGTATAGCTACATTGACAGCGCCGTTTACTGTGTCAATAAAATTGGTTACGCCCTTAGCCAACCCCTTAAGCACTATCCAAAATGCCGCCGAGAAGCCCATAGCAATTACTTTCAGGCCCTCGAACACAACCTGTAACCCGCGAAGCGTATTGGCGCCATGCGCCGCGCCCTCGACAAGCACATTCATCGCCGACGCAATGGCGCCGCGGAACCCGTTGGCCTCCCCTATAGCATCAGTCAGGCTTTCTACTACGGCCTCGATGAGGGGTGCCAGTGCGATGGTGAGCTGCTTGGCCGCACCAGACAGGGCCGCGGACATGCGCGTAAAGGCGTCGTTGGCGGCCTCTACTTTAGCGGCCTCCACACGACTGATAGCAGTGCCGAACTGTACGGCTTCTTTTGTGGCCTCATCCAGCCCCTTTCGGCCGAGAGCCAGAGTGTTAACCAGCTTCTGATTGGCGCGGCTGAACAGGTCCGACGCTGCGGCATTGCGCTCAGCCTGCGAGCTCATGCCCTGCATGGCGTCAGCAATGGTCTTGAACGCCTCATCGGGCGACATGCGGACTAGCTTATCTACGTCCAGGCCCATTGCTTTTATGGCGGAGGCGGCCTCTCCGCTACCCTGGGCCGCCTCGCCCAGACGCTTTGACATTACTTCCAGGCCGGCGTCCAATTTATCCGCACCGGCGCCGGTCAGCTCCGCTGCATGGCGCAAGCCGGCGAGCTGCTCAGTGGCAATGCCTATCTGATCTGAGGTCTTTGCTGTGGAATCGATTAGGGCGAGCTGCTTTTTGACCACCGCGCCAATAGCCGCCACCACGGCGGCAAGGGCGCCGGCCGCCACCTTAGCAGCCTTGGCCAGCTTCTGCTTCATGGCGGCGCCGGCGCGGCCGACTCGCTGGCCCACGTCCTTCATGGCACGGCGGAAATCGGCCGTGCTGGCCCGGATATCAATTACAATTTCGCCGGCCGTTGCCATGCTAAAAGCCCTCGTGTATCAATGCCCGCAGCCTATCGGCCTCAGAGCGCTTGGGCGCCTTGGGACGGGTATCCTTGGCGTCAGCAATAATCCACCATTCCTTGAGCGTCATGCGCCAGTACTCAGATGGGGCAATGCCCCATATCCCCACGGCGACGGCATAGTATTCGGACCAATCTACTTCCGGCCCTTTGCCTTGGGCTTTGCCGTCGCCGCCTTGGGTTTTCCCTGCTGACGCTCGCCGGCCTCTCCGGTGTCAAACAGCGCCGACATGATGACGCTCACAGCCTCGCCAGCGCCATGCATATCGTTCAGACACGCCTGGCCTATTTCCCGGTAGCCGATGCGGTAGCCGGCCTCGGCGGTAGCCGCATGGACGATGAACGCCATGTCGGACACCCGCGGGCTCGACTCCATCCGCTCGGCAATCTCCAGCAGAGACGGACGGCCCTTGCCGGATTCAATCCGGTCGATGACGCCGAAGTCGGGCGATACCTCGTAGCTCTCGCCGCCGAGATCGAACGTGACTTTATCTCTCACTGCAGCCATGATTACGGGCTCGCCGGGGTGTAGGTAAACGAACCGGAGCTCTCCAGCGTGGCGCTGAACGTCTCGGCGTCGTCATGGGCACCGGTGCGCTCGTAGCTCCGCACCTGAAACGCACCAGCCAGGGTCGAACCGTCACCGAACCCAACCTCATAGTTGGTGATGGTTCCGTCGATGTGCTCCTGGTATAGCGAGTCGTCCTCGGTGACGCCACTGCAGGACAGGCTTACCGACTTGGTGCCGCCGGTGAGCAGGGCGCGGTACGCATTGTCACTCTTGTTTGTGATATCGATCTCGCCAACCTCGGAGCTCAGGGACTCCTCGCGGGCGCCGGCGATGGCGGTAAAGTTCTCGGGGCTGGCGCCGTCGCCAATCTTGATCCGCAGATCGCGGCCGTTTTGTGCGGGCATGGCTGTTACTCCTTCGCAAAGACTACCCGGTATCGGGATACACCATGACGGGTTAACCCGTCCTCGTCAAGAAAACTGTCCTCGTTATCGAGGTATGTGTACACGTGATTGTACCCCGTTATGGCGAGGGGCGCATCATGTAGTGCGTCGTAGATGTTTCCCTGTATCTGCTTGCATTCCTTGCGGCCCCGGTACCGAGACCACGTATGCAGCGTGACCATGGCATCGAACCCATTGATGCTTTTTGTGTCCCACATATTGAGCGTGTCCTCGCCCACCACCACATAGGGGAACGCCGCATCATCCGGTACGTGGTCGTATACGCTCACGCTCAGGGCGGCGACAAGAGCATCAAATACGGCCTGCTGCAATGATAGGCTCCCGCTCATACCGGCCCGCCCTCCTGCGCCTCGACGTACTGGAACCGATCCCGCTCGTCGGCATTGACTGGGGGTGAGTGCAGGCTGAACACCCGGGAGCCGTGGACGATCCGATGCTCGGCTGTCACGTCGCTGCGCCGGCGGAACCAAATGCGGTGCGTCGTCCGGCCCTCCAGCGCCATAGCGGTAAGGCGCTCCTCGCCGGATAGCGGCTCCACTCGGGCCCAGAACGTCGACACGTCGGACCACGCTAGGGCATATCCGCCATACCCGTCGGCCGTCTCTACCTCGGCCTGCAGCGTGACGCGGTGCCTCAACATGCCTATGCGCGGTACTCTTGCCATCAGCTCTTGCCCTTCGCCTTCTTGCGCGCCAGACGCTCTATTTCTTTGTCATAGCGGCGAATGAAATACC
>Ga0102944_1002741_pt1 | contig 10074 bp, 10 predicted proteins | sample SalPonD_shore_MG_FD_78172 | JGI IMG/M metagenome (GOLD analysis project Ga0102944, IMG submission 78172) | Salt pond soil microbial communities from South San Francisco under conditions of wetland restoration - Salt Pond MetaG... | ecosystem: Environmental > Aquatic > Marine > Intertidal zone >... | reverse complement strand
ATGTATCGAGTGCATCAATTTCTAAAAAACGTCCCATTTGACTCATGCTATTACTCCGCTCCATAGAATGTTGTTAGATAAACACTTCCACTTGAGGGAGATGCACTTATTTCTTTTACATAAAGACGTGTACCCTCTGCTAAGTAATAGCCTTGTTCTCTGGTTTTATTAGCGGTAATATCTATCAAAATATAGCCATTATTAGGAAGAGGGAGATGGTCTTTTACCCCATCAAATGAAAACATAAGATTGGCATCAGTTAAATTTTGAAGCAAAAAAATTCTTATGGGTCGGCTCATAGCTGTTCCTATTCCCATATATGCACCACCAATAGATCCAAATGCCAACTGCCTCACAGTTTCTGGCATTAACCGTATAGCTAAGCTCATTATCTCTCCTAAATTTGATAATAGCCGGATAAATAAATCAACCCAGTTCCACTATTACCTTTTATCCATATTGTTGTTCCTTTTCCAAAATTTGCCACATGATTAGAAGGACGATTATTTGATTGACTATTCAGTTCAAATTGCTGGCCAGCAGGTATAAATTCATTATCATTTGTACCGTCAAAACTAACGGTTATATCTACATTTGAATCATTAACAATGCGCAGAAAAAAACAAGGCTGTTCCAAACCACCAGAATTAATGGCTTGATATGTTCCTGATAACGAAGCACTATTAAATGAGCTGAGTGAGATTGGTAAAACAGTGTTTTTAACTGCCATTGATTTCCTTTTTTACTACTCTTCTTTTTTTTCTACTTCTCTCCGTGATTTTTCAACGGCTTGTGAGGCCATATCTTTAATTTTATCTAAAGCGGCAAAGCATGCATCGTATGCTTCGCCATAGCCGACCCCGACCGGCATCATAAAACGATAAATGTTCTTATCCTTTTCAATGACGATTTCAACCGTGCTTTTTACTTCCATGAAATCCTTTCTTTTATGGTTCCAGTTGTATAATCCCCCTGGCCATCAGAAGGATTATACAACATATTTTTAAACAGAAACAATACTAATTAAGCACCTACTCCGACCCACGTAGTGCCACCATCAGTATTAGCATAAAGTATCGTCGTAGACGTTGATCCCGCAACATCAACATACAATGATCCCTGAGCTGCACTCACACTTCCATTTGGACTACCCGAACCAACAAGCATTTGATGGGACTGGGTTCCATTGGTGAATGTTACCCCCGGGGTTACACCAGAATCTAAGGTGATTCCCCCATCAGCAGCACTCGCGGATATAGTAACAGCATCAGCTACGGATGCTTCTGAAGAGGTAATATTCACCTCAAGCGCACCGTCAACATCCACCCCTCCGGAACTTGCTGTGAGATTAATTGCATCAGTAGACGCTAAACCTGAAAGTAAGGTAATACCACCAACATCAGATTCAAGTTCAACTGAATCCGCAGCAGTACCTTGGTCAGCATGAATCCTTATTTTTTCCGATGTGCCCGCATTAGCATGCAGGTAAATAGAATCTGCTGCATCTTCTCCCGCATTTATAATTACACGACCAGCTGCTGATTCAAGAGTAAGATCGATGCCTGCCCCAGAAGTAGAGAAGTTACTTGCCGCTGCTGCATCCAGTGATATAGCACCGGTAGAATCAACAATTACCCCGTTGGTTCCCGCATCGATATCGATACCACCAGCTGCGTTACTGGTATTAATATTTATTGCATCTGCAGAGGCAAGTCCTGAATCGATAGTTACCCCACCAACATCAGAAGCAATATTAATTGAATCGGCTCTAGTTCCTTGATCAGCATGTATATAAATGGTTTCAGAGGTTCCACCATCAGCCTCTATGGTTACTGCTGCTGCTGCATCTTCATTTGATATAAGATTCAAACCTCCTGCAGACGTTATATCAATATCACCCCCAGCAGATGTTACATCAATACCGCCGGCAGCATTTGAAGTAGAAATAACAATCGCGTTAGCTGCTGCCTCAGATGATGCAATGTTAACTTGAAGAGCTCCATCGATATCCACTCCTCCGGCAGACGCATTTATATTGATTGCATTATCGGATGCTAATCCAGAAAGTAACGTAATACCTCCTACATCGGATTCCAGTTCAACCGAATCTACAGAAGTTCCTTGGTCTGCATGTAAACGTATCTTTTCTGAAGTACCTGCATTAGCATGAAGATATATACAATCAGCCGCATCCAAGCCAGAAGTAACGGCAATCCCACCAACATCTGATACAACATTTATAGAAGTAGCAGAAGTTCCTTGATCCGAATGAATAAACACCGTCTCTGAAGTTCCACCATCCGCTTCAATGGTTACTGAAGCTGCCGCATCTTCGGTAGAAATTATATTAATGCCACCTCCACCAGAAACATCAATATCTTCAGTAGAAGAAGCAGTTATATCAATACCCCCATTGGTAGAACTAATAACCACTGAATCAGCAGCATTTTCGGTAGAATTAATATTAACGGACGAACCGGTTGCGACAATATCAATATCTTCTCCGGCCGCCGCACCAGACGCTAATATATCAATACCACCTGCTGTCGCTTCCACTGTAATAGCATCATTGGCTGATTCAGTTGCTTGTAATATTAATGAACCACCCGTGTTAACGACCGAGATATCTTGGCCCGCTTCTCCCGTAGCATCAATGTCAATCCCTCCTGCAGAGGAATTAATTCTTATGGCATCCGCCGCATCTTGCGAAGAAGCAATATTAACCTGCAACGCACCGTCAATGTCAACCCCTCCACTATCAGCTTCGATATTAATAGCATCCGCCGAAGCAAACCCCGAAGTTAAAGTTATTCCACCAACATCGGATTCCAAGTTGATTGATTCGACACCGGTTCCCTGATCAGCATGAATATAGATAGTCTCTGATGTGCCACCATCAGCTTCTATAAAAATTGCATTTGCCGTATCTTCGGTCGAACGAATATTAACTGATGATCCAGTTGCTACAATATCAATATCCTCACCAGCTGAAGCACCAGAAGCTAATATATCAATTCCTCCAGCGGTTGCTTCCAACTTGATTGCATCGGCACCATTATAAGAAGTAGTAAAATCAATCTGTCCAGTGGATGCACCTAAATTAAAGTCACCAGAAACCGATAAGTCAGTAACTGTCGTTGCACCGGTAACATCTAATGTTCCACCAACCGTTGCATTTCCTTGTAAATCACTATTACCAGTCACCGTTAAGGATGCAAGCGTAGTGGATCCCGAAGAAGGTGAAGTAGACCATGTTGCTGATCCCCCGGTTACTTTGACTAACTGATAGACTGCCTCTGAATCCTGATCGATCCAAACCGTACCGATTTCGGCAATATCAGAGGTAGTTGGTGCACGTTGAGCTACAATAGGAAGAGGAGAAAGTTGCTGAAGAGCATTGGTCAAACCATATGACCGATTTACTCTCGTTCTGCGTAGAGCCATAACTAATCCTTTTTTTATAAAATTTTAAAAATCGCTCTACTCTACCCCACTTAAAACGCTCGTGCAATGGGCTATTTGACATTTCTATGTTAAAATGTTAAAATGTTAAAATGTTAAGGAGCTATAATGACACAATACAAAAGAATTACTGTTGAAATGCTCGAGAAAGATCATAAGAAAATAAAGAAAATTGCGGCTGAACAAGGGGTTTCAATCAAGAAACTTATTACTGATTCGGTAGCATTGTATATTGCAAGACTTAAAAGTAGGGTTATTAATGACTGAGGGATCAAAAAAAAGAAGATGTTTTGGATGCCAACGTACGTTTTATTACGCAGCAAATGGAGCAGTAAGAAAATTTTGTTCACGCGGATGTTTTCAAGAATTATTACGAAGAAAGGAAGCCATGCAACGCATCGATAAATATATAAAAGAGCCGCATCTTTTAATTCTCGGTCTGGCATTGATGACGATGTTTTTGGTAGGAACCTATCTTCCTCAGCAGTCGAATTTTATCATATTTCTTCTTACGTATGCCACTGGATATACGGTATATTACGCCACACTCCCCCTTGTATGGGTAATAATATTGAGCTATGTGCTCTATAGAAATTTAAAACGATAACAAATTGAAATGGAGGTTATCATGTCTAAAGTAGAATGTTTTATATGCCAGAAAATAGGATGTGAAAATAAATTACATTTTTTTCTGACTTTATTTATTTTTATGGCTATTCCGTACGGAGTAATTATATATTTTTTATATCTTTTACTTAGTACCGCCAAACAAATTCAACAATCCACCCAAACCTCCCAGTGCCGCACCACTTGCAATCCCAGGGGCACCAGCTGCACGGCCAAAGGCTGCACCAGCAATTGCACCGGTACCAGCTCGCTTTAATGCCGGGCCTATTTCTCCTAATGCTTGACCAGCAAGTGCTTTGGCAGCAGTTACATATTTACTTTCCGTATCAGGTAATTCTTTTTCAGAAAGTGCTTGTTTCCATTCTTTAGCACTACGATCAAGCTCTGGTTTTACCAGGCGATTGACGCGACGATTCATATCACGAGGAGGAATATTAGCATTTTGTTCAAGTACTCGGTCATAGGCATCCGCGCGTGCAATAGAAGCTTTATTCGCTTTTTCCATGCCTAAAAGGATACGGCGCATACCTTCTGGTGACTGCCATTCATTTGCTATTGTTTGTAAGAAGGTAGTCATTTCCCGATCTGTTATTCGACCACCAAATAAACTTTTTAAGTTCTTTAAAAAAAATCCATTATTTTTTATAAATTCTTGCGTATCACCTGATTTTAAGGCATCGATTCTTTCAAGGCCAATTCCTTCTAAGAATGCTAAATTACCAGGTGTGGTCATTTCTCCTTTTTCTACCAACTCTTTCTGGCGCTCAATTACTTCTAATGCTTCTCGAGCTTGACGTGCATCATTTTCAATTTCATCACTTAATTTCTGGGTAGCATCAAAATTTTTCTGTGAAATTTTATCGAGTACTTTTTGTTGCTCAGAAAGTTCTTTTCGTAAAACACGGGCTTTAGTAGGATTTAAATCTTTTTGAGAAAGTTTTTTTTCAATCGTAGCTATTTTATCGGAAAGTTGTTTTTCACGAGTAGGTTGAAATTCTTCTACGGCTTTATTAGCTTGCTTGGTAATTTCCTGTTGATTAACCGCACCAGCGGTATCCGGATACGCTGCATCAACTGTCTTTTTTTCTTGCTCCTCAAAACCACCTTCTTGTGACATCTGACCAGTCGTATCATATAATTCTTGGTATGCTGATTGTTCCATCGCATCTTTTTGTGCTAATTTTTGTGCAGCGCCAAGCTCTTTTACAAAAGGAGCTAAAATAGCGGGATCAACTTGCGCAATTTCTTGTGCTTGTTCAGGAGAAACATTAAGCAATGCTGCTAACCCTTTTGCTTGTTTTTGCGCTTGTTGTTGCTGTCCATACCCTTGCATAATACTTTGTAATCCGGTGCTTAATCCTTGAAATAATTGTTTATTTCTATCTTCTTGAGGAAGAATAGTAACAGGTACTGCCATTATTGCTTCCCTCCTTGTCTACTAAAAAGTCCTCTTAGGCCAGAAAGAATATCTTTAACAGTACCACCTCCTCCTAAATAACTACCAAGAATATTGCCACCAAATTGAGCGCCAAGCCCTGCTAATTTAGAAGCAAAGCCTTCATCACCTGGTTTTACCAAGAATTGTTCTTGTGGTGTTAATCCCATACCAAGAAGTTGTTGAGCAAGTCCTTGTTGTCGTTGTCCATACTGAGATCCCAATGATTCCAATTGTGATTCCAGTCCTCCCAATCCTTTAGCCAATTCCCCGGTAAAAGCACTACTCCGTTGAGATCCCGCACCAAGTCCACTAAAGCGTTCTGCTAAAGAAGGAACTCCTTCTTCCATAAACCCCCGACGTGCTTCTTGAGCAATTGGTTGAAATCCTTGTTGTGGATTTTGTAATTGACTGAGCGCTTGCTGTAAAATTTGCATAAAGGTTTGTTGTTGTTGTTCATTATATGGATTTCTTTGCTCAATCGTGGTTGGTGTACTAAAAAATGGCATTATAATCTCCCGTTTTTTTCACTCGTAATCATGGTACTATACTACAATAGTTCTAAATAAAAAAACAAGGAGAGAGGATGGCCTTTAATTTCGATTCATTATATGGCTCTTTTCTAGGTACTACACGTATTTTTGAAGAACAAAAATTACGGAAAGCAAACGTCAATAGTGAAGAATTTAAGCAGGTAATTTCAGATATCGGAAATTCCTTAAACGATATCCTTTTACAACTTAATAATAAAGAAACATCTTTATATCCCCTCGATGAGTTTTTAACTAACCATCAATTTTTTATTAATCCTTCTTTATCTGCTACTACTTCAAACAGCCAGACACCTGATTTTCGGCCTGTATTCAGGAGAACCATAAACTTTGGTGCACTCCCTAATGCGACCTCTAAATCAGTAGCACATACTATTGATATGACCGCTACGGTTATAGGAACGCGGTTATATGGTGTAGCGAGTAATCCCGCGAACAATTCGATTATTCCAATTCCCTATATTACCAATACATCAACCGAAGTAGTAAAATTAGAAGTAACTAATACTAAAGTTGTTATTACTACTTATGATAATAAAACTGCCTATACCAACTGTATTGTTGTATTTGAGTACATCAAGTCTTAACGATCTGCGGTTGGCTGTACATAAATAATCATCGCGTTTAACTGAAAATCAGTTCTCGATATGGTAGGAGTAGTCATTTGTGTTGGAGTCATGTAAAACCGTAACTGGATCGATTCGCCACTCGAACTAAAAAAAACTGGACGCCATGCTCGCGCTCTATTAATAAATTCGCCCGTGCTAAATCGTTTCGTTTCAAGAACGCTACTCCCTAAAACAGGAGATAATACACTTCCCGTTGCTTGCTCAGCATCATACACACCTGAATCGGTTGATACGGTAGAAACGGATATTTCACCGTTCGGTGTGGTATCAATGTAGAACTCACCACGATTAATCGCCAGATTTCTTCCTTCACTATTAAAGAAGTTGAAATCTTTTGTCCATGCTTCAATTTCACTTACACGAGATATTACGCCACCACCAGTATAGGTATCCGATCCTGGTGTACGATCTAAAATATAAAAAGAGTTGTTATTAATGACTGAAATCGCATAAATCTTTTCATTTAAGGATGTAACGCCCTGCATTTGTGAAATATATACATAATCTTGATTGGTAAGATTATGATTGTATACGGTCATAATATTTGTGGTATCTACAAAATTAGTTATTTGTAACGCTTCAGCATTAGTAGGCAATGATCCATCCATCAAGAAAGTAAATCCTTGTTGATTACCGGCAAGTACAAATCGTTCTTTCAATTGATTTGCTCCGCGTCCCCAAATACCTTCCATTTCATACCAGGGATCATCAATATTTTGCCAGATTGGGCTTTCTTCACTCGTTCCTCTTTGCCAATAGCCAAAACAGGTAATACTATCATCAAAAAATGCCCAACTATTATTTTTATAGTTATAGGCAAATATACGGCTCGGAAATACCGAAGTATTATCTATTTCTGGCTCAGCAGGAAATGTCCAATACACCATCTCTATACGGTAGTCGCGTATCCCGGCTACACGTTGTAATCCAGAATCTTGATTGCGTACGCGAAACACTTCTTGTGGAATTTTGTCATCAATCCGACGCACTGAAGCGCCATCACAGGCATGAATGCCAACATTCCCAACTCCCAGTACCACATCATCAAAGGGTACTTGTGAAAAGGTAGATTCGGCCCCCAACTCAGTATTAATTTTTTGCCAAACAAACGGTAAAACCTTATTCCCCGTATAAACAAGTTCATACGTTGATCGTTCAAAAAAAACAATCAGCCGATCCCGTAAAAATTGTGCTGTTACAATGGCTTCATCAGTTGGTGCATCAATAAATCCTCCTCTTCCATATGCCTCTGGTGCTTGATACCATGCCTTATCTTGAAAAGGAGATCCATTTTGAGAATAACGACATCTATTAGGAAAATGTTTTGTAGACGCGGTTCCATTTTGCTCTTTTACATTTAAAAGAATAAGACGATCTTTAAAGTAAAATATAAGTTTTGCGGTCTTAATATCGGTATTAGCCGATGCGCTATACGTAAAGGTGAATTTAGTCCATGTCTCAGCTGCTTTTGCAACGGTATTAATAGTTACTGCTTCATCATTATATACACGTATTCCATCAGCTTCGACAAAGTTAGTCACAAATAAAACATTTTGATCTGCGGTATCTGCTCGATAATTGGCTCCCCAAAAAAAATTATCATTAGCACCTGTCCAGACCGCATCGGCACCACCATTAGTCAGTCGTTCCCACGCACTTGAGGTACGCTTATAGGCATATCCGGTATCAAAGGCTATAGGAAACTCATCATTAATATTAGTAGTTTCATACGTAATTAATCCCATTACCGGCAGAGATGGATAAAAATAAACGGTCGAAGCGATAGCAGAAAAGGTAACTTTATTTGCTGCAGTGAGCTGAGCTGTTACCGCTGAAGTAGTTAAAAGAAAATCATTAATATTAGTACTGGTTACCGTAAATATATCATCACCAATGGAAAACATTTGTCCTAACTCAATATTGGCTGGCGCCGTTACTACTAACGCAGCAGGTGTCAGCGCCATACGCAAACGTGATTGCAACGGCGATCCGTCAACTAATAATTGAGACCCTACGCGTTTTTTGAGCACACTGCGCCATACATAGGCATTGCGCAGACGTTCATATGCATCATCGGCTATCAACCACGATTTAACATCTCGCTGCAAACCACTATTAGGAGGGCCAATAAAAAAACGTTGTTCTGACATAATTTTCCTATCGTGCTCCAAACGCCCAAAAATAGAATGTTGCGGTAGCGGATGTAGTACCATCAGCAGCCGTTACCTTTACTCCTAATACCGAAGATGTTGTGCTACCAGGATTCCAAAATACTCTATTAGGAGCAGAATCAGCTGCTACAGTCAACATCACCGTCGTCGGGGTAGCACCAAATGCTGTAGGAAATGATACCGTGGTAGTGCCGGTTGCGGTTAATTCACCCCATCGGATCACGTGACCGCTCCAGGTATACATAAACCCATTTGTTTGTGAGTTTGTAGCTCCAGTTACATTAAAATTATCTGCAGAATTATTATTCAAGTAAATGGCACCGCTATTGTTATAAATACGAAGTTCATTCCCAGATGTTGCGGCTTCGGCTGCAGTCAATGTAGCACCACTCAATGAAGGAAAGGTTACTTTTTTATGTTTGCCAACATTACTTACCGCAGCTAATGTTACATGATCAAAAGCAAATCCAATTCCTGGTGTAGCATTTCCATCGTCAATTGCTCCAAAATTACCTTGTATATCACCCTGCGATACGCTCAGTTTATCAGTTGCTGCAGGTATATTTGGTTTATATGCCATCTACTCTCCTTTAAAAGTTATCACCCCACCATTGCCATGAACCACCGATTCCACTTTGATAGGTATATATCGTTGCAACACGTTCTTTGGTTTGTGTAACAATAGTACGACGAAGGACTAATCGTTCTTGTTCTTTAAATTCTGGAAGAATCATACGAACACTTTCCATATCCATACGATCTTCAAATATTTTTTTAGCAGCCCCATACGCAATATATTGCCACCATTGTTCTAACTCTGGCTTCGCTCCAGGTTCATTCATCAATGAAGTTGGCCGTTTATATACTTCAAAATTTACGGGGTATGATTTATCGGGAACGGGTCGTAATGTAAATTTATTATCAAAATAAAGCATCGAATTAGGACGCGCTGGTTGGTAAGGTCTGCTTTCACTAAATATCTTTTTTGAGATTCCTGGAGGAGTAGAAAATGATATAGTAAAACTGCCACTTATATAATCTATGGTTCCAGTCCCATCTCCAATTAATCCTCCTTTCCCATCATCATATACTTTGAGTCCAATATCAGCTGCTGTAATACTACTGAACGTTACATTATTTCTTAAAATAGGAGTAGCACTAATCGTTCCTACAAAATTAAAATCTATTCCATTTCCTCT
>Ga0102944_1002739_pt1 | contig 10077 bp, 10 predicted proteins | sample SalPonD_shore_MG_FD_78172 | JGI IMG/M metagenome (GOLD analysis project Ga0102944, IMG submission 78172) | Salt pond soil microbial communities from South San Francisco under conditions of wetland restoration - Salt Pond MetaG... | ecosystem: Environmental > Aquatic > Marine > Intertidal zone >... | reverse complement strand
CCCCTCTAATATAGTCGAAATTGCAATTCAGGAAGATGCTAATGCAATTGGTTTATCCATCCTTTCAGGAGCCCATAATACCATGTTTCATAAAATCCTTGAGATTTTGAAAGAACGAGATGCGACTGATATTTTAGTATTCGGAGGAGGTATCATCCCCAAGGATGATGCTGCGGCATTGAAGAAAGCAGGAGTTGCTGGTATATTTGGTCCTGGTACTCCGTTAGATGAAATTGTGACATTTGTGAAGGAGAATGTCAAACCAACTTATTGAGGTATTTATATGAAAAAGATTGAGAATACGAAGACATTATCCGGTATTGAAATCCCCGTCGTCTCAGAACCAATCGTGGTGAATCATCCACCTCCAGGTACTTATCCCTACACAAGAGGTCCGTATAAGACCATGTATCGTGGTCGACTTTGGACGATGAGACAATATTCGGGGTATTCAACTGCTGAGGATACTAATAATCGATTTAAATTATTATTGGAGAGAGGTCAGACTGGTCTCTCAACAGCTTTTGATCTACCCACGCAGATGGGTTATGATTCTGATGATGAGATGGCATTAGGGGAGGTCGGCAAGGTTGGTGTTGCAATTGATACGGTAGATGATATGAAACAGCTATTTGATGGTATTGATCTGTCAAAGGTGTCTACTTCAATGACCATAAATGCCCCTGCCATGATCCTTCTAGCTATGTATGCTGTCACTGCCGAGGAGAATGGTGTAGATCCAAGCAAGATCCGTGGTACGATTCAAAATGATATTTTGAAAGAATATATCGCACGAGGAACCTATATCTATCCTCCAGAGCCATCAATGCGGTTAATCACTGATATCTTTGAGTATTGTTCATCACATTTCCCTAAATTTAACACAATATCGATTTCAGGCTATCATGTCCGTGAAGCGGGTTCAACTGCCGTTCAAGAATTGGCATTTACCCTTGCTAATGCCCGAGAGTACGTGAGATCTGCTCTTGCTGCTGGGCTAGATATTGACAAATTTGCCACCCGACTTTCATTCTTTTTCAATTCGCATAATGATTTCTTTGAGGAAATAGCAAAGTTCAGAGCAGCCCGACGAATGTGGGCTGTGATGATGAAAGAAGAATTCGGTGCGACAGCAGAAAAAGCAATGATGCTGAGATTTCATACCCAAACTGCTGGTTCTACGCTAACAGCACAGCAACCTGATAACAATATTGCTCGAGTGACAATCCAAGCCCTTGCTGCTGTTTTGGGTGGAACCCAGAGTCTTCATACTAATTCCAAGGATGAGGCTTTGGCCCTTCCGACAGACGAATCAGCAATAACAGCCTTGCGAACGCAACAGATTATTGCATTCGAGAGTGGAGTGGCTAAAACAGCCGATCCCTTGGCTGGATCGTATTATGTTGAATGGTTGACAGATAAATTGGAGGAGGAAGCAAGAAAATTGATTGCTGAAATCGAGGAAATAGGTGTCCTCAAAGCCATCTCTGAGGGGATCATTCAGGCTAAAATCCATGAATCAGCCTATGATCATGAGAAGAAACTCCAATCCAAAGAACGCATTGTAGTCGGAGTGAATGAATTCCAGGAAGATGAAGATGTTGAGCCAGATCTCCTCAAAGTTGATGATTCAGTTGCTGCAGATCAAATTCAACGACTTCATACTATTAAGGAAAATCGTGATCAAGCCAAGGTTGAGAATCTTTTGGCTGAACTCAAACAGGCAGCAGAGGGTGATGATAATCTCTTCCCTATTGTAATCAGAGCAGTTCGTGCAAGAGCTACAATCGGGGAGATCTCCAATACCTTGCGAGATGTATTTGGCAAATATCGTCCTTCCTTTAATCTCTAAGTTATCTTAAACCTGAATTACAGGGAAATTCTCTCAAGATCACGGAGTTCTTTCTCCTCAGCAGTGAGTTCTTCTTCCTCAATCTCTTCTTGATCATAGGTTGGCAACTCATAGCCTTCTATCAGGTCAGGTCGAATAATAGGTCCGATATATACGATAGCGTAAGCAACAAACAGAAGCAAAAATAACAAATCAGGAATATAATTCACAAATATCTGCCATCCAAATAGTAAGGAAAATTCTTTCAGAAAAAATACCAGCAATGAAGCATAGAAGATAGGATTGCATACCCTCATTATATGTTGGTATTGATCCACATGCATTACAGACATTTCATATTTTGTTTCCGCTACTTAGATTTATACATTGTCGTTTCTGTATCTATTTTAGAATAGCTGTTTGACCTGATGCCGGTATCCACTTGCTTGATTATGAACGTAGAATAACCACTCTTGCTAACAATAACTACAATAGAGTGAAATCTTTTCCTAAACTATGGTCGACTGGGCAAGCCTCAAGATGAGAGACTATATGATTAGTTTAAAACTAGCTAAATTTCTCAACTATGATAGTTTGGCGAGAAAATTAATTCAGATGTATACCTTGACCGGCACTGCGATCTTTTGGTTCTTCGGTCTGATCATAACATACCTAGTCGTGCCTGACCTCCGAATACATGCTTATACAATCTTTTTCGTCACTATAATCATGCTTGTTCCCGTCTATATTATCAAGAATACGATAAAACGACACCGTCCCGAATTCAAAGATACTAGATTTGGTGCAGTTGCCTTTGATGAGTGGAGTTTTCCCTCGGGACATGCAACACGAGCGACGTATATCACCATCATCCTGATTGCCTACTTTCCCCAATTCTGGTTGGTTTGGATCCTCTGGGGTGTTATGATTATGATCTCACGACTCCTCCTTGGTGTCCATTATGTCTCAGATATTCTTGCTGGGTTCATTCTCAGTGGCATATCTGTCCTAATCATGTTCCGTATCGGATGGTTGCCAGAAGCTCCTTATGCCAGCTGGCTGGAGTATATCCTCTTCTAGTCACGTTATTTTATACATTTCTACCCTCGCAAAATCCCGTCTTTTTAACTTATTCCTTTCCTCTGTTGGAAAGTCGGGACGTAAAATATCTATATAACTACATCATTCAGCATAGTTATCTTCGGATCATCCTATCAAATCCAAGGATAAGTTTTTATTTTAAAAATTATCTATTAAATTTAGTGCAATCCCTAGGAGATGAAATAGCTACAACTTTTGGTGACTTCGTTACTGATCTATCGTCAAACGAAGCAAGAGTATTACATTCCCTTGTTAGATGGCCAAATCTATCAGATCAGGCTATCCATTCCAGGATTAATATGAAGAAATCCACCTTCTCCTCAATTAAAACTAGGTTGAAAGAACAAAACTACTACGACCGGTATTATGTCCCGAACTTTCCAAAGATCGGATTTGAGCTATTCTCTGTATTTTTTGGTAAGTTGAATCGGTATACCACTCCAGAAGAACGAATGAGGATCTCGAAGGATTTACTCGAATCCTTTGTTGAGGATTTCTATATTGCCTCCGAAAATAATATCGCTTTTAATCTCTCTGTTAGTGAGAATTTAACTGAACATGAAAAAAATCTTGAACGATTTTTTGAAGTCTATATCATCAACAATTTCCTCTCAAGACGAGGAATGGACACCGTCTACTACCCATTTGCACTATCAAATATCTACTCCTTTATGGATTACGAGACAATCATAGCCAAGATCTTTGGATTTCAATCTGAATCCTATGAAAATCGTATGACAATTCCTAATGGTCCAGTTAAAAAATTCAAACTAACTCGAGCTGAACGCAAAGTTTTGGTGGGACTGGTTGAATATCCCGAGGAGAGTGATACCCTGATTGCAGAGAAAATTGGTGTCTCTAGGAATACAGTTGCTAATGCCAAGCGAAAATTCCTCAAGAAGGAGATTACTTTCCCACGTGTCGTTCCAAATCTCAATGAACTCGGCTTAGAATCCCTTAACTTTAGTTATTATAAATTCTCACCCCGTATCAAGAAGGACAAACGAGATGAGATTGCAGAAAATATCAGACAGATTATGTCTCCACATTTTCTGATTACCAAAGCTCTTGATGGAGTAAGTATCTCTGCCCATATCAATGACAAACATTACAACGAGGTACATGATGAGTTGAATGATTATTTGGTAAAAAATGATTACCTGCTTGAAAATGTGGTTTCTTACAAACTAGATATCAGTGAGATTAATACCATCAAGGAATATGATTTTCTGCCAATGGTCATCAAACGCCTTGGATTTGACAGTGATAAGCCGATTGCCGATCAATAGATCTTATGGAAAGTTATCTAAACCTTTACCCACCTGTTCAAAGATATTCCTGGCAAAATCTACCAGATCAAAGACGATTGTCGCCAGTATCATGAATGCGAAAAGGGAAAGACCAAGCAGAATAGACTCTTCAACTAGTGGTGAGCCGCGTCTCCTCTGCTGTAACATATGAAATACAAGTTTGATTGGGTTCATTATCATAAGAATCATGACGATTTCAATACTTAAAGTAGGAAACTTGATATTCTGTTAAAATGATCTCATGTAAATGCTACATCAATCCTCTACCTCAATCAAATCGAGGTAATTTTATGGATGCTTTTGCTAGGTTTTAAAGTGAAGCTTCAATAGAATTTAAGGGGATTGCAATTAAGCATCGATATGAACGCATAGGCTCGGAGTCTGTATTGTGAATTTCATAACCGTCCTGATTTTGACCATCCTACTTGTTGCATTGAATGCATATTTTGTGACGACCGAATTTGCACTTCTCCGAATTAGAAAGACTAGATTGCAAAAATTATTTGATTCTAATGCTTGGGGAAGTGATTCACTGAAAACCATCATGAAAAATCTCAATCTCTATGTAGTCACTTCCCAAATTGGTATCTCACTGACCACCCTATTGATGGGGTTTATCACTCTTACCTATACCCAATCAGAAATCTCAGATTATGTCATGGAGGTAATAAGTTCCCCTATCATTTCAATTCTTATCTCTGTAATATTCGCGATTTTGGTAGTGTCTTTCATTCATTCTGTATTTGGCGAAATTGTTCCCAAAATTGTTGTAGCAGAAAATATTGAACAAATGGCATTGCGTCTAGCCCCCGCTCTTTATTGGATTACCATTGCAATGACCCCGCTATCTTGGTTGTATCGTGAAAGTTCCAAAATCATTCTCAAAATTCTCCGTATCTCAAGTGAAACTGAGGTTTACTCCCGGGTCTATTCTGAAGATGAATTAAAACTCATTGTAGCCAAAAGCCAACAGGAAGGGGAGATTGATGAATCTGAGGAATTTCTCATCAATAAAGTCCTTGACTTTACTGATACTCGGGTGAATGAGATCTTTACCCCGCGTTACGAGATTGTGGCTTTCGATATTAACACTCCCGTCGAGCAGATTATTGAGAAGGCAAAGGAGACAGGCTATTCCCGATTCCCGGTATTTGAAGGTAAACTTGATCAGATTGATGGGTTTGTCCATGTTAAAGACATCCTTGTCGCAGATTTTGAGGATCCCTCATTCTCATTACGAGAGGTTCTCCGACCGGTCTTCATCATTCACGAAGCGATGCGTTTGGATCTTCTACTGAAGAAAATGCAACAAGATCGATCTCAGGTTGCAATCGTGGTAGATGAATATGGTTCTGTTGAGGGATTAGTTACCATTGAGGATATTTTGGAAGCAATCGTAGGTCCCATCGATGATGAATTTGATATTGGTTCCGTAGAATTAGTGAAGAAAACCGGTAGAAATCGTTTTACCGTTGATGGGAGAGTAACCCTCGATGTATTCAATCAGGCATTCCAGTGCCAGCTAGAGGCCAAGGATTCAGTAACTATCGCTGGATTTATTTTGGAACATCTGGAAAATGTCCCTGAGGAAGGGTCCAGACTCACTCATTCTGGAAAATACGCTGATTTTGAATTTATCGTTATAAAGATGGATGGAAATCGGGTAGATCGAGCACAAGTGATCATGAATAGAAAAGCAACGAAATCTGATTATGAGGATGAAGGCTCACTCACTCCACAGGTAAAACCAAATGAAAGCATTAAAACAGAAGATGAGGAAAAATCTGAAACTGATCAAGAATAAACACTCGATTGTCCACAATATCGTCTATTATGTAGAAATCAAATAATTTCTAGGTGCATCCATTTCAAAAATATATCAAATATGGAAATAATTAAAATGATCAAGATAAACGAAGCATTCAGTGGAGAAATAGATGGCTACATCAACAAACACAAAAGAAACATTCAGAGATGATATCCCATCCCGGACGAGCTCTCCAAATGCTTGGTTAAAAAATCCAAGATGGGATCTTAGTTTCATCATATTCAGCATCGTATTAGTCCCCATACCATATCTGGTCTGGATATTTATGGGACAGAATACGTTTGGAAGACAATTTGTTAATTTCACAATTGCCGTCATGATCGGTGGTCCACATATGGTGGCTACCTTCAGTCGTACTACATTTGATAAGAGTTTCAGAGCGAAATATCCTAAATTTATTGCCTCAACTTTTATTATCCCAATTGTAGTCATTACCTTGGCTTTGACTAACATGAGCTTATTACTCACGGTATTTTTCAGTATCGCAGCACTTCATGTCATCCATCAGGCGATCTACATTGTCGAGTCCTATAATAGAAAAGAACGCGATCCAAAATATGAGGATAATGTGATGAAAGGTCAGATGTACTCCTGGAAAGAGTCTTTGACCAGTCCCTATTATCTGATTGACTTTCTTGTGATTGCAACAGCATTATTTCCGAAGGCAAATGCAGTCATGGTCGAGGGTAATTTTCAGATTGGTCAGACTTCATTGAATGCAGCAATTCCCAGCTTTTTTGAGCAGATGTGGACGGTATATTTAGCTAGCGCCGTATTTGGTCTTAGTGCTCTGGCCTTTCTGATCAAATCCTTCCTCGAATTCCGTGCAAGCGCATTGAATGTCCCCAAATTCCTCTTCATCTTTGCCACTGCAACCGCCTTATTTACCGGCCCCTTCTTAGGAAACCTAGATACCAGTTTTCAGGGAATAAATGTATGGCATTCATTCCAATATCTGGCACTTACCTGGTATGCTATTCAACTCCGTAATAAAGCCAAGAAATCGGATGATTATCATCCCCAGCAGAATAAGGAGACCTTACTGGATCAAATTTTAGAATCTGGTAGTCTTAAGAAATTCTATGGTTTTAATTTCTTATTGACTGCTGTCATCGGTGTGGTCATACTTGTTGTATTTGGACTTCTCAGTTTAGCTGGAGGTGTCTACAGTACACCCAGTTACGCATTTGAGGTAGCCTATTATATAGGCGTCCTCTCCGTCCTCTGGATGCATTACTACCATGATCATTTCCTCTTTACCCAAACCGATTCATTAGTACCGTAAGTACTATGGAATTCATTTCTCCTTATTAAACTCAACTAATAATTGTCTTAATTCCTCATGGTCAGAGATGAGATAATCAGGTTCATGTTCTCGCAGTAACGGTCCCACAAATTCTCCATACTCTCCAGTAAAACCAATGGTATGTACCCCTGCTGCCTTCCCTGCAATAATATCAGATGGTAAATCACCAATGAAGACTACCTCCTCCCTGTTTAATTCAAAATGGTCAAGAACGTGGTTTAATCCTTCAGGGTCCGGTTTAGGTTTTCTCACATCATCAAATCCTACGACATAGTCAACTTCATTCAGAAGGTCTAAAGTTTCATAGGCAACTTCCAATTCATCTCTAAAGGCAGAAGTAACGATGACAACCGTGAAATGATCGAGAGCATATTGAAGGGTTTTCTCAACTCCATCAAGATAGTAAAATGTAAACCTTCGCCGGTCATACTTTTGTTTGGCCACAATCAAAAAGCGAAAGGCCTGAATTCTAGACATTCCCAGTGCCCTTCCGACTTTCCACAGAGTCCGAGGGATCAGTAAGAATCCCTTCTGACCCAAAATACTAAGGATATCACCAAGTCCATTTTTGACCTCTTGCCTGGAGATATTCCCTAGTATTTCCTCAACTGCCTCAATGATAGGACCGACATATCGTGCTTCTAATGAGACTAGTGTCCCATCAAGATCGAAACAGAGTGTAGAGATAGTCATATCAATCGTAGGCGTAGAAACCTTCTCCGGATTTCCGCCCTAATTTCCCAGCCCGTACCATTTTTCTCAGTAAAGGAGCAGGTCTGAATTTTTCTCCTAATTCTTCGTGAAGGTATTCTGCGATGAAGAGTATGGTATCGAGTCCAATAAAATCACTCAGGGTCAGTGGTCCCATAGGATGATTGAGCCCGAATTTCATAGCTGTATCGATATCCTCTTTGGAGGCTATTCCCTCCTGAAGTGCAATGTATGCCTCATTTAACTGAGGAATCATCAAACGGTTGACGATAAAACCAGGTGCTTCATTTGCTTCTACTGTTTTCATCTCCATTGATTTACCATAGTCAACTACCGATTTCAATGTCTCTTCGGAGGTCTCATATCCCTTGATGAATTCGATAATTTTCAGTACTACTGGAGGATTAAAAAAATGCGTTCCTACAAATTTAGCAGGCCGTCCACTAGCTGTTGCCATCTCGGTAATTGACAAAGAGGAGGTATTACTACCAAAGATGGTGTGTTCAGGAGCATATTCTCCAATCTCTTTCCAGACCTTTTTCTTGATATCGAGATTTTCCACAATTGCCTCGATGACAAGATCTGCATCTTTGACTGCTGCTTGTAGATCCAGTGTACCTGACATTCGACTGCTAATTTCCTCAGCCTGGTCTTTGGTCATCCGCTCTTTACTTACTTGTCGATCAAGATATTTCTGATTCCTTGTCAGACCTCCATCGACGAATTCTTGTTTAATGTCATAGAATTTCACGGTATAACCATATATTGCAGATACCAGGCCGATCCCCGCACCCATTTGACCTGCTCCAATGATACTAATATTATCAATCGTTGCCATATTGTAGGATATTCTTTTGAAATAAAATAAGTTTTGATGATATACCGATTTATACCAATTAAAAACATAAATCAACTTAAATTCTCTTCCACTCTATCCACGTAGTAAGATATTATTGGATTGATACCCTTGACCGTGGTAATTTCTATTGGTTATTTTTGATCTTGATACCTATTTTCAACAATCAATCCAAATATTTGTTCAATCTCATGAGGTTTAGATGTGATAGTTGAGTCAATCTTTTGTATACAGTCATCATACCTATCCTATGACTGACTATGAAACCTTAGAGTTAGCATATAATGATCCAATAGAGAATGTCGCTACTCTTACGTTAAAACGGCCAAAAGCACTAAATGCGATGAATTTGCAAATGGTCAGAGAATTATCATTAGCCGTTAGTGATCTTGAGCTCAAACAGAATGAACTCCGAGCCGTGGTTGTCACCGGTCATGGTGATAAGGCGTTTGTCGCTGGTGCCGATATCTCAGAAATGGTGGAAATGAGTCCACCTGAAGCCAGAAATTTTCTCTATTCCGCGCAACAGGTTCTCAATCGTTTAGAGGCACTATCTCTCCCGGTAATTGCTAAGATCAATGGCTATGCTCTTGGTGGAGGTTTAGAAATTGCTTTGGCTTGTGATATTCGAATTGCATCAGATAATGCAGTGGTAGGATTACCTGAGGTTTCATTAGGTCTAATTCCCGCAGCTGGTGGTACTCAACGACTGACCAAATTGGTTGGCCAGGCTGTATCCAAATACCTGATTATGACTGCAAAACGGATTCCTGCTGAGGAAGCACTCAAATATTTCATTGTCAGTGAAGTGGTTCCCAAAGATGAATTAGATCAACGAATTATGGAACTACTTGAAACTTTCAATCAACTCGGTCCAATTGCTGTAAATGCTGCCAAACAATCGATTGAAATCGCATTATCTGAGAAATTAACTCCTGGACTGGAGATCGAACTAAGTAATGCAATGGAGTGTTTTCAATCTGCAGACCTCCGAGAGGGGATGACTGCATTTTTGGAAAAACGTAAACCCAATTTTCAGGGTAAATAATTTCTCTATTTTACACGCAACTGTAACAGATTATTGAGTGATTTAACTATTCTAACGGGATGATCCATTAATACAACGAGAAAAAT
>Ga0102944_1002738_pt1 | contig 10081 bp, 7 predicted proteins | sample SalPonD_shore_MG_FD_78172 | JGI IMG/M metagenome (GOLD analysis project Ga0102944, IMG submission 78172) | Salt pond soil microbial communities from South San Francisco under conditions of wetland restoration - Salt Pond MetaG... | ecosystem: Environmental > Aquatic > Marine > Intertidal zone >... | reverse complement strand
AGCGAGGGAACGACGGCGATGTTTTCCTCGACCGTCATGTTCGGAAACAGCCCGATCTGCTGGATGGCGTAGCCGATGTTGCGCCGCAGCTCGACGGGGTTGTACTCGTCGGTATCCCTGTCGTCGATGTAGATCTTGCCCGAGGTCGGCCTGATTAGGCGGTTGACCATCTTCATGGTCGTGGTCTTGCCGCAGCCGGAGGGGCCGAGCAGCACGCAGATCTCGCCCTCCGGCACCTCCAGGCTGACGTGGTCCACGGCCGTCACCGTGCCGCGGTCGGTCTGGAACACCTTGGTGAGTTCCTCGAGACGAATCATGTACCCTCCTCCAGCTTGAGGCCGCGCGGGGTGAGGCGTTTCTGCACCCACAGCAGCGCGTAGTCCGCGAATATCGCGAGGATCGAAACCGCCACCGCGCCGGTGACGAGCTTGCGCGGATCGGTCTGCGAGATGCCGCGGGAGATGAGCTCGCCCAGCCCCCCGGCACCGATGTAGGCGGCGATCGCGGTGATCCCGATGTTCAGCACGACCGCCGTGCGGACACCCGCCATGATGACCGGCACCGCGATCGGAATCTCCACGCGGCGCAGGCGCTGTACGGGTGTCATCCCCATGCCCTTCGCGGCCTCGCGCAAGGCGGGATCGACATTGTTGATAGCGGTATAGGTGTTGCGGATGATCGGCAGCTGGGAATAGAGGAGGACGGCAATCACCGCCGGGAGATAGCCGATGCCCTGGCCGATCACCGAAAGGATGGGGATCATCACGCCGAACAGCGCGATCGAGGGTATCGTCATGATCATCGCGGCGACGTAGAGCACGTTTGCGGCGATGCGCTCGTTCTGCGTGATGGCGATACCGATCGGGACACCGGTCAGTATCGCGAGCCCGACGGCGACCACCACGATCGATATGTGCTCGACCGTCAGCTGGCCGATGTGGTCGAGGTTGTCCAGGGCGTAGCTGAGGATTTCCATCTCAGCACTGCCCCGCGCACGCAATGTCCCCGGCGAACGGTTCGCTCATCGGCGCCGCCCCCATTTCGTGGTTCTTCGTTATTCCTTGCCAGCCTGCGGATCGCGACCGCAGCCCCTTCACAGCTAAATCCCAGCTTCAACCACATGAAACCCCGTGTTCTCTCGCTGCGTCGACACGCAATTTCTTGCGCGCGACACGGAGGCGCGCTCGGCGGCAGCACTGCGCCAGCCCCTGCGCTGCAGCGCAGGTGGGCATCGATCAGTCCGTCGCTCCGCCGCGGGCCACCTGCGCACACAGCCACTCGCGGAACGCCACCAGCGCGGGACGGTCGGCCGTCGCCTGGGGCGCAACCAGCCAGTAGCGGCCGGCCGTGCGCACGCGTTCACGGAATGGTGCGACAAGGCGCCCGGTTTCCAGATCGGGCTCGACCAGCGGCGTGCGACCCAGCGCGACGCCCATGCCGTTCGCGGCGGCGGCGAGGACCTCGTTCGAGGCGTCGAACACCGGTCCGCGCTCGGCCGCGACCTGTTCCACGCCGGCGGCCTCGAGCCATTCGGCCCACTCGCGGGGATGAGCGCCGTTGTGCAGCAGGATCACTTGCGCCAGGTCGGACGGCGCCACCAGCGGCGGCCCCGCGGCCACGGCCGGACTGCACACGGGAAAGCGTTCCTCGACCATGAGCGGGTCACAATGCAACCCGGCCCAGTCACCGTCGCCGAAGCGGATGGCCGCATCGATCACCCCGTCGTCGAAGTCGGCCTGGCGCACGGAACTCACCAACTCGATCTCGACCTCGGGATGCGCGGCACGAAAATCGTTCAGCCGCGGGATGAGCCAGCGCACAGCAAAGCTCGGAAACAGGCTGATCGTCACGGGGCCCTCGCCGTGCTCGCGGCGCAGGCGCGTGGTCGCCGCCGCCAGGCCATCGAGCGACTCGCTGACCGCCTCGAAGTAGTCCCGCCCGGCGTCCGTCAGGCGCAGGCCGTGCGGATCGCGGTGGAACAGCACCGCGCCCAGCTCATCCTCGAGACTGCGGATCTGGTGGCTGATCGCGGACGGGGTCCGGTGCAGCTGTGCGGCGGCCTCCTTGAAGCTCATCAGTTGCGCGGCGGCCTCGAATGCGCGCAACGCCGCCATCGGCGGCAACCGGCGATACATCGATCTCTCCCGAGTCGGCCTGGGGCCCTGCACCGGGTGAATTTCATTCACCCGGACCGGAAATTATATCGCTTGAGCGCACACGCGACAGGGCGCACGGTCACGCTGTCCATCCACCCGACGCGCGAGGCAGCAATGAGCTTTCCCACCCGTTCGCCCTACGTGATCATCGGCGCCGGCATCCACGGCCTGAGCACGGCCTGGCACCTGGCGCGCGAGCTGCGCGCCCGCGGCAGGGGCGATGGCAGCGACATCGTCGTGCTCGACAAGACGAGCATCGCCGCCGGGGCCTCGGGCATCGCCTGCGGCGTCATCCGCAACAACTACTTCCAGCCCGCCATGCGCGAGCTGATGGCGCACAGCGTCGAGGTATGGGAAAGCGACCCGGAGGCGTTCCACTACCACCCCGTCGGCTACATGCAGATCAGCCCCGAGTCCATGCACGAGGATGTCGCCTCGATCGCGGAGCAACAGCGCCGGATCGGCTACACCTCGGAGTTCATCGAGGGCGAGAAGGCCTCGCGCGACTACATGCGCGCCATCTTCGACGATTGGGAGGCACCGGGCACGACCTCCGTGCTGCACGAGAAGAAGGGCGGCTACGCCAACAACACGGCCTCGATGTACGGCCTGGCCGGCAAGGCCGAGGCCGAGGGCGTGCGCATCATCACCGGCGTGCAGGTGACCGGCTTCCGCACCGACAATGATTCCGTCACGGCGGTCGAGACCAACAAGGGCACGCTCGAGACCGACTACGTCGTCGTCGGTGCCGGCCCCTGGGTCAAGCACTTCTGGGACCTGCTCGAGCTGCCGACGCACATCACGATCCGCGGCAAGGACGGCCAGGACCACGAGGACGTGCGCATGTGGACCTACTGGAGCCTGCAGGAAGGCACGCTCGGTGTCGATCCGGACACGCTCAAGACGAACGCCGGCGAGCTGCCCCCGGTCGTCCACGTCGACAGCGACCAGCCGCTGTACTCCGACGAGGACGGCTCCCTGATCACCGACCGGATGTGGGGCATCTACTACAAGCCCGACTTCCACTTCGGCGGCGTGCAGGGTGGCGCGGCCCCGGTGAAGGTCGAGCAGGATCCGGACGAGGTGCAGGTCGATCCCTACGGCACGGAATCGCCGGACTTCGTGATGGGGCCCGAATTCGCTCATATGTGGGTCTCCGCCCTCGCCTTCTGCCAGAAGCGCTTCTCCGGGACACTGGGCCAGTACAAGCGCGAGCCGTCGGGCGGCATCGGCTGCTTCACGCCGGACAACTTCCCGGTGTTCGACGTGTTCAAGCAGAACTGCTACTTCATCGCCGACTCGAACCACGGCTACAAGATGCTGGGCGTGGGCGCGCTCGTCGCGCAGGAGATCGTCGGCGACGAGAGCCGCCTGCTGCGGCCGTTCCGCTTCGGCCGCTACGCGAGGGGCGAACTGCACCCGACATCGCACAGCCCGTTCCCCTGGAGCTGATCCGCGCTCCGGGAGCGGGTGACTGGAACCACGAATATCTGCGAGGCTGGCTGCCGCATGGATCATCCAGAATGGGGGCATGCGGTCACCCTGTCGATACGGAGGGCGAGGTTTCTGAACCACGAATGAACGCGAATGCACACGAATGGTTCCGCGAGGAACTTTATTCCGATGGAGCTGCGCTGAACGATCCTCAAGGAAGTAGCAGTGCAACTCCACGAGCCACCATGCCCAATGCGGCAGCATTCGTGCTGGTTCGTGTTCATTCGTGGTTCTTCAAACGAGCGTATCCGCGCCGCCCATACCGACGACTCGCAGGGCACACCCCTGCCCTCGCGGCAGCGCGAACAGACAACATTCGTGGTTCACACTGAAATCCGAACAGCGGGAAACGTCCTATGCCGTGGGGATTGCTGAAACAGGGCCTGCGCAGTGACTACAAGCCGCAGGGCATCCTGCCGAAACGGCCGCAGCTCAAGTCGAGCTACGACGTCGTGATCATCGGCGCGGGCGGGCACGGGCTCGCCGCCGCCTATTACCTGGCGAAGGAGCACGGCGTCACCGACGTGGCCGTGCTTGACAAGGGCTACCTCGCCGGCGGCAATACCGCGCGCAACACCGCGATCGTCCGCTCGAATTACCTGACACCCGAGGGCGTGGCCTTCTACGACGAGTCGATGAAGCTCTGGGACAACCTGTCCCAGGAGTTCGACTTCAACATCCAGTTGTCGAACCGCGGCCACCTGACGCTCGCGCACGCCGACTCGACGCTGCGCACGATGCGCTGGCGCGCCGAGGTCAACAAGCACCTCGGCGTGGACTCCGAGCTGATCTACCCGGACGACATCCGCCGCCTGTGTCCGCAACTCGACCTGTCGGACCATGTGCGCTGGCCCATCCTGGGGGCGCTGTATCATCCGCCCGGGTCGACCGCGCGGCATGATGCCGTCGCGTGGGGCTACGCGCACGGTGCGGCCAGGCGCGGCGTCGAGATCCACGAGCACACCGAGGTCACCGGCCTGCAGCGCGACGGCGACCGGATCACGGCGGTCGAGACCGATCGCGGCACGATCAAGTGCGGCCGGGTGCTGCAGGCGGTTGCGGGGGCGTCGACCCAGGTCGGCAATATGGCCGGGCTGCGCCTGCCGATCCGCACGGTGCCGTTGCAGGCCTGCGTGTCGATCCCGATGATGCCGTTCCTCGACCCGATCATCGTTTCCGGGACGCTGCACACCTACATTTGGCAGACCGGGCGCGGCGAGCTCGTGATGGGCGGCTCCAGCGATCCCTACCCCGGCCACTTCACCCGCTCGACGCTCGACTTCAAGGAAGGGCTGATGGCGCACGTAATGGAGCTGTTCCCGTTCCTCGGCGAGGTGCGCCTGATGCGCCAGTGGGCCGGCATGACCGACATGACGCCGGACTTCTCGCCGGTGATGGGCAAGACGCCGCTGAAGAACTACTACATCGACTCCGGCTGGGGCACGTGGGGATTCAAGGCAACGCCGGTGTGCGGCAAGCGTATGGCGGAGACGATCGCAACGGACCAGGTCCCGGACGTGCTCCAGTCCTTCGACATGGGCCGCTTCGCGAACTTCGACCAGGTCGGCGAGCGTGGCGCGGCTTCGGTGGGTCACTGAATTCGGACTGATGAAGAACCACGAATGAACACGAATATCCACGAATGCTGCCGCATGGGTCGGTTCGCCCTGGAGGAGCTACGCTTTCACCGCTCAATGGACCATCGAGCGCAGCTCCAACTAGGCGAAAGTGCCAACAGCGCAATTCGTGGCTATTCGTGTCCATTCGTGGTTCCCGATACAGCATCGGGGGAATTGCAATGAAACTGATGAAATGCCCGCTGAACGGGTGGCGCAACATCGGCGAGTTCGTTTTCGGCGGTGACGTGACGCCACCTCCGGCCGCGGACGCCTCGACCGAGGACTGGGCGGACTGGGTGTTCATGGAGGACAACACCGCCGGCGTGGTCCGCGAGTGGTGGATGCACGCGCCCTCGGCGTACTGGTTCATCGCCGAGCGCGACACCGTGCGCGACGTCATCGTGCGCACCTACCCGGCCGACGAGGTCTTCAGCGAGCGCATCGAATACACGAAAGGGGGCAACCCGTCATGAGCGAGCGCCTGCCCGCACCCTGGGGCCGACTGCTCGACCGCGAGCGGACGGTCAGGTTCACGTTCGAGGGGAAGTCCGTATCCGGCCATCCCGGCGACACGGTCGAGTCCGCGTTGCTGGCGCGGGGCAACTGGCTGCTCGGCCGCTCGTTCAAGTATCACCGGCCGCGGGGCCCATTCACCCTGAACGGCGACGATGCCAACACGCTCGTGCAGCTCCCGGACGAGCCGAACGTGCCGGCCGCCCTTCTGCCCGTCCGTGACGGACTCGAGGTCAAGGGCCAGCACTACAGCGGCAGCCTCGAGCGCGACCGTGCGCGGATCAACGAGAAATTCTCGCGCTTTTTCTTCGTCGGCTTCTACTATCACGCCTTCTTCCGGCCGAAGGGCATCTGGAACTTCTGGGAGAAGTACATCCGCCGTGCCGCCGGTCTCGGCCGCGTGAACACGCAGGCCGAGCATCGCTACTACGACAAGCAGTACGCCTTCTGTGATGTGGCCGTCGTCGGCAGCGGCGTGGCGGGCCTGTCCGCGGCGCTGGCCGCCGCGCAGTCCGGTGCCGACACGATCCTGATCGAGCGCGAGCCGTTGCTCGGCGGCGGGCTCAACTACGCCCGCTTCGACGCCGAGGGCAGTGCCGGTCAGCGCGAGCGTGACGCGCTCGCCGCCCAGGTGGAGGCACACCCGAACATTCGTGCGTGGACGGACACCCAGTGCACCGGCCGTTTCGGCGACAACCTGCTGGCCCTGGTTCACGCTAATCGTATGACCAAGCTGCGCGCCGGGCGCGTCGTCGTCGCCACCGGCTCGATTCCGCAGCCGGCAGTGTTCCGCTACAACGACCTCCCCGGTATCTGCGCGGGCTCCGGCGTGCAGCGCCTGATGCGGCTCCATGGCGTGCGCCCGGGAAGGCGCGCCGTGTGCGTGAGCGGCAACGCCGACGGCTACGGGGTGGCGCTCGACCTCGCCGACGCTGGCGTGGAAGTCGCTGCCGTCGTGGACCTGCGCGAGCATGCGACACCGGATCCGCGCGTCGATGCCGTCCACCAGCGCGAGATCCCGGTGCACACGGGCGCCGCGGTCCTCCACGCACGCGAGCGCGACCAGCGCGTCGCCGGCCTCAGGGTCATCGAGCAGCGCCACCTGGGCGAGGCCAACGCGCCCGGCACCGACTTCGAGTGCGACCTGGTCACGATCGATGTCGGCGTGACGCCGGCGATCTCGCTGATCGCGCACGCCGGCGGCGATGTCAGCTATTCCGAGACGACGCACGGCCTGACCATCCGCAGCCTGCCGCCGGGCATGCACGCGGCGGGGTCGGTCGCCGGTCCATGCACGCTCGAGTCGGCGCGCGACGAGGGCACGGCCGCAGGCCGCGCGGCCGCCGAGGGGGCCGAGGCGGTCGTGCCCGACGCGGTCGACCGCGACGGTCCGGAGAACAGCGCCTGGCCGATCTTCCCGCATCCGCAGGGCAAGGAGTTCGTCGACCTCGACGAGGACCTGACGATCACCGACCTGCGCAATGCCGTGCGCGAGGGGTTCCAGTCGATCGAGTTGGTCAAGCGCTACTCGACCGTGGGCATGGGGCCGAGCCAGGGCCGCACGGCCGCGGTCAACGCGGTGCGCATCACCGCTGACGAGCTGGGTCAATCCGTCGAGGGCGCCCGCGCATCGACCAACCGGCCGCCGGCCATCCCGGAGAAGTTCGGCCATCTGGCCGGGCGCGGCTTCGACCCGGTGCGCTACACGGCGATCCACCAGCGCCACGTCGAGGCCGGCGCGCAGATGATGGTCGCCGGCGCCTGGCTGCGGCCAGCCTACTACGGCCGCGACCGCGAGCGCTCGATGAACGAGGAAGTCCGGGCCGTGCGCGGAAACGTCGGCCTGATCGACGTCTCCACGCTGGGCGGCCTCGAGGTACGGGGCTCGGACGCGGCGGAGTTCATGAATCGCATGTACACGTTCGCGTACAAGAAGCAGCCGACCGACCGCAGCCGTTACCTCCTGATGACTGACGACACCGGCTCCATCGTGGACGACGGTGTCGCCGCCCGCTTCGCCGAGGACCATTTCTACGTCACGGCGACGACCGGCGGCGTGGAGAACGTCTACCGTCGCATGCTCTGGTGGAACGCACAGTGGTGCCTCGACGTCGACATCACGAACGTCACGGCAGCCTATGCCGGTATCAACATCGCCGGGCCGAACGCGCGCAAGGTGATGCAGAAGCTCGACAGCGACATCAATTTCTCGGCCGAGGCCTTCCCCTACATCGAGGCGCGCACGGGACAGATCGAGGGCATCCCCGTGCGCGCCCTGCGCGTCGGCTTCGTCGGCGAGCTGGGCTACGAGCTGCATTGCCCGGCGGGCTTCGGCGAAGCCCTCTGGGACCTGCTGTCGGAGGCAGGCCGCGAGTTCGGCATCCGCCCGTTCGGCGTCGAGGCCCAGCGCACGCTGCGCCTGGAGAAGGGCCACATCATCGTGGGCCAGGACACCGACAACCTGACCCACCCGGAAGAGGCCGCGATGGGCTGGGCCGTGCAGCGCAAGAAGCCGTTCCACGTCGGCGCGCCGGCGATCGCCGCGCGCGAGCAGCATGCCCCGACGCGCCGGCTCGTGGGCTTCCGCCTGCCGGCCGACACCGATCCTCTACCCGAAGAGAGCCATCTCGTGATCGACGGCGAGCGCATCACGGGCCGCGTGACGTCGATCGCCTGGTCGCCGAGCCTGGGCTACCCGATCGGGCTGGCCTTCGTGGCGCCGGACGCCACGAAGATCGGCACGCCCTTCACCATCAAGGCCCAGGGCGGCAAGACGATCGAAGCGGAAGTCGTGTCCGCCCCGTTCTACGACCCGGACAACGAGCGCCAGAACCTCTGAGCCGCACACGGAGCGAGACCATGACGATCATGCCCGAGTCCTATCATCGCCGCAGTTTCGTCTATCCACGGCTCGTGGCGGCCGGCGCGGAGTTCGGCGACATCGCCGACGCCGCCGTCGCCACCGCGTTCCCCGCGGCCGCCGCCCCGGCGCTCGGCCTTGCCGACCTCTCGCCCCTGCCCCGCACGGGGATCAAGGGGCCACGGGCCATCGCATGGCTCGGCGAGCAGGGCTGGCCGGTGCCGCAGGCGAACAATGCGGCCGAGCTGGCCGACAGCGGCAACCTGGTCCTGCGGCTCGGTGACCGGGAACTCGTCGTCGCGGCGACTGCGGAGCCAGGCTGCAACGCCGTGCTCGAGCTGGAAGCCTCCATCGCGGGCGGCGGAGCCTGGCACGTGCCGCGGCGCGACAGCAACTGCGCTTTCCTGCTGCGCGGGCCGGACGCAGTCGATTGCCTGGCCAAGCTCTGCGGCGTCGATCTGCGCACGGAACACTTCCCCCCCGGATCCATCGCGCAGACCTCGGTCGCCCGCATCAACGCCATCGTGTGCCGCGACTTCGGCCATGAGGTGCCGACGTTCCTGCTACTGGCCGACTGCACCTCGGCGATCTGGTTCTGGGACACGCTGCTCGACGCCATGAACGAATTCGACGGCGGTCCGCTCGGCCTGCGCGAGATCGGCTGAGGGGGACACAATCGGGCACTGCCCTGCGGAGGCGCCGTGCGGTGGGAATGACGCCAAGGCGCCAAGCGCGCCAAGTCATTCATTACTATGCGTCCTCCGCGCACTCAGCGGGCCCCTACGCACAGTGCGAACCACACCCACATGGACCTGGATCTCGCCGAGGTCGCGAAGCTCGCAGAGACATGACCAGACACGAATCTCCTGGCGTGCGTGGCGCCGTGGCGTGATTCCATTTCACGCCACGGCACCGCACCACCCCATCCGTTATCCAGCCGACTCTTCTTGCCGCCGGTACGTGTACGCGTAGTACACCACCGGGATCACGACGAGGGTTAGCAGCGTCGAGACGAGGATGCCGAAGATCAGCGACACGGCGAGGCCGCTGAAGATCGGGTCGTCGAGGATGAACGTCGCGCCGATCATCGCCGCGAGCGCAGTCAGCGCGATCGGACGGGCGCGCACGGCGCCGGCGCGGATCACCGCCTCCTGCAGCGCGACCCCGTTGTTCTCCATCTGGTGGCGAATGAAGTCCACCAGCAGGATCGAGTTGCGCACGATGATGCCGGCCAGCGCGATCATGCCGATCATCGACGTCGCCGTGAACTGGCGGTCGAGCAACGCGTGGCCAGGCATGATGCCGATGATCGTCAGCGGGATCGGCGCCATGATGATCAGCGGCACGGCGTACGAACGGAACTGCCCGACCACCAGCAGATAGATCAGGATCAGGCCCACCGAGTAGGCGATACCCATGTCCCGGAAGGTTTCATAAGT
>Ga0102944_1002737_pt1 | contig 10081 bp, 10 predicted proteins | sample SalPonD_shore_MG_FD_78172 | JGI IMG/M metagenome (GOLD analysis project Ga0102944, IMG submission 78172) | Salt pond soil microbial communities from South San Francisco under conditions of wetland restoration - Salt Pond MetaG... | ecosystem: Environmental > Aquatic > Marine > Intertidal zone >... | reverse complement strand
GCAAGCGCATGCGCGCTCACGTGGCGTATTGGGTCCCCCTCTCGGCCAGCTCGTGTGCGATGTGGCGTGTTGCCGCCGCTACTGCTGCCAGCACCCTGGGCGAAAGGGCTCCACCAATGGCGGTACATACGTGCTGGATGCCGTAGACGATGAGGCTCGGTGGCGACTCGCCCAGCGCGCGTGCAAGCTCGATCGCGTCACCCGGCGGCTCGATACGAGCGCCGCGTCCCGTTCGTCCTCGGCGCGCGCAAGCCGAAGATGGGGCCGACCGACCGCTGACGCCTTGACGCTCGGCCCGGGCTGCACGCTCAATGTGGTCGGTAGTGCCCCGCCACGGGCGAGCGAGGAAGCCGCGAGCGCACATGGCCGCGAATAACGACCTGCCCCATCGAACCGTCGGATTGGCTACCGTCGGCCATGGCACCCGGACCTTCGGGGAACTGCTGGACGTACTTGCCGCCGCGGCTGTTCAGCGGGTCGTGGACGTACGCAGCTACCCGCAATCGCGCCGCTTCCCGTGGTTCGGGAGGCAGCGTCTGGATGCCAACCTCGAGCGGGCGGGGATCGCCTATGTCTGGATGGGACGCGAACTGGGCGGCAAGCGCAGGGTGACCCCCGACACGGCCGCGCAGCACCCCGCGCTGGATCGAGGGATGGCGGCGTTCGCCAGCCACATGGCCAGCCCGGCGTTCGCCCGGGCCGCCCGGAACGTGCGCGCCATGACCGGCGGGAGCGACGGTAGTGTCGCGCTCCTGTGTGCCGAGCGCGACCCGGCGCAATGCCACCGCGGCCTGGTCGCCGATTACATGCAGATGGTCGAAGACGTGGCGGTCGTGCACTGGCTCGCCCCCGGCCACTCCCGGCTGCACGAGAATGACCCGGCGGTGCGCATCGGGAACGACGGCACACTGTGCTATGACGGCGGGTACACGCTGTCGCTGTGGACATCGGCCTGACCCGGGCCGGCCCGGTCCGATAGAATGCGCTCGTGGACGAACGCGCGCTGCCTCAACCCGTCTGCCCCCGCCCCGGCCCGATCCGCGCACCGGACGAGTTGCCGCCCGGGCCGCTGTACGTGTTCGGTTACGGCTCGCTGCTGTGGCGGCCGGGCTTCGAGTATCGCTCGCGCGCGACGGCGCGCATCTTCGGTTTTCACCGGGCACTGCGCGTGTGGTCCTACCACCATCGCGGGACCGAGGATCGCCCCGGCCTGGTGCTGGGACTCGACACCGGGGGTTCCTGCCTCGGGTGCGTCTACGAGGTCGCGCCGGCGTTGACGCGCCAGGTTGCCGACTACCTGTGGGAGCGCGAGATGGTGACCTCGGTGTACACGCCGCGGCTGGTGCCCACCCACACGCCCGATGGTGCCGTGCCGGCCCTGACCTTCGTGCTCGATCGGACCCACACCCAGTACGCCGGTGCCCTGTCGGCGCCGGACGCGGCACTGCACATCAGTGGCGCCAGCGGGCGTTCCGGTCCGAACCCGGAATACGTGCGCGAGACAGTCGCCCACCTCGACGAGTTGGGCGTGCACGACCATGGGCTGGCCGAGGTGGTGCGCCACCTGGACTGCCTGCGCGGCTGACTGTGCGGGTTCCGTTTCCGTTCGGCTGTATCGTTTCCATCGCGGCGACTGCCCTGTCCTGCAGCACGTAGAGCACAGAAGAAGGCCTGCCCGGGAGCCTCAAGCCTTCCCGGCGTGCCTGAACGGGCGTGTCGCGTGCGGTATCCGGGATGCGTCGACTGCGTGGGCATAGTATTGTGGGCACCTCACGCCCGCGGGCCGACGGCCCGCCTCGTCGATACTCCGGGGGGACGGCAATGCATCCGGTTCGTCGTACGGTCGCCGATACGACACGGCGACTGGTTACCCGCTTCTACGATCAGTTCTGGAATGGGCGTCACTACGAGGTGGCAGACCGTCTGGTGGCGGCGCACGGTGTCTTTCGGGGCACGTTCGGGCCGGTCGAACACGGCCCCGAAGGCATGGTCAGCTACGCCCGGCGCGTGCGCAACGCGTTTCCCGACCTGCAGATGCACGTCAACGAGCTGATCGTCGAGCGCGACCGCGCCGCCGCGCGCGTTTCCCTCACCGGTACACATGAGGGAGAGATGTTCGGCTGCTCGGGCACTGGGCGCCACGTGCGCTATGACTGCATGGTGCTATTCCGCGTCGCCCGTGGCCGCATCAGCGAGGTACAGGTGCACGGCGACCGCGGGGCCCTGCAGGAGCAGTTGCACGACGCGGATGCCCCGCGCTCGAATCCGGACACCCACTCTGGCGCCCACTGATCGCCGCGGCGCGATGCCACAGCTCAGTCGTTGCCGGGCTGTGTCCGCGCGCTCTCCGGGCCCGTGGTCACCGGCCGCGACGGGTCGCGAATCCATTCGCTCCACGAGCCCGGATAGAGGCGCGATCCCGCCAGCCCCGCATGCTCCATGGCCAGGAGATTGTGACACGCCGTCACGCCGGAGCCGCACATGTGCACCACCCTGGACGGTTCGACGGCACCGAGCAGATCCGTCCACTGCACACGCAACGTCTCCCGGGAAAGCCATAGCCCTTCCTGCCCGAGATTGTCCGTGAACGGGCGGTTGAGCGCCCCCGGCACGTGCCCCGCCACGGGGTCGATCGGTTCCTGCTCGCCGCGGAAACGTTCCGGCGCGCGCGCATCGACCAGTTGGAATTCGGTGTGATCCGGATGCAGCCGATCGGCCTGCACGGTCGCGCCCGCGGCGTCCGTGTGCTGCCTTCCGCCGGTCATGCCCGACTGCGCGCGGGCAGGGGCTCGCGGTCCGGCCCCCGCTTCTACCGGCCGTCCGTCGGCCAGCCAGTGGGCCCAGCCGCCGTCCAGCACGGCCACCGCGTCGTGACCGAGCCAGCGCACGAGCCACCAGAGCCGCGCCGCGAAAGCCCCGGGGCCGGCGTCGTAACATACGACCTGGGTATCGGTCGCGACACCGCGGCTGCGCAACCAGGCGGCCAGCGCGTTCCGGTCGGGCAGCGGGTGGCGCCCCGACCAAGCATCGGCACGCCCCGAGAGCCGTTGTTCCAGGTCGGCATGCCACGCCCCCGGGATGTGCCCCTCCCGGTAGGCCGCGGCCCCGGCACGCGCATCCGCCAGATCGAAGCGGCAGTCGAAGACCGCGACATGCCCTCTATCGACCAGCTCGGCGAGGCCGCGCACATCAATCAGCGTACGCGCGGTCATGCCCCGATATCCCCATGCGCAGGCCACTGTGCCAGGTCGTGTACGATGCGTCCGAGCGCAGCGATCGCGGTCTCGAGGGCCGGTTGCCACGGCGCGCCGCAGGACAGCCGCAGGTACTGATCGTAGGCCGCCCCGCTGCCGAACAGGTTGCCCGGCGCGACACGGACTCCCGCGTCCAGTGCGGCCCGATAGACATCGATGGCCTGGACCCGATCCGGCAGCTGCACCCACAGCAGGAAGCCCCCACGCGGCTCGCTGACGCGCGTGCCGGCGGGAAAATGCTGCGCGATGGCATGGCGCATGCGTTCGACCTGCGCGTGATAGGCACTGCGCAGACGTCTCAGGTGCCGCTCGTACGCACCATTCTCCAGGAAATCCGCCATCACGAGCTGAGGCAACGTCGCCGTCGCCATCGACAGCGCATGTTTCAGACTGTTGGCGCCCTCGCGCCAGCGTCCGGCCAGGAGCCAGCCCACGCGGTAGCCCGGCGCGACGGTCTTGGAGAACGACGAGGCGGTCAGCACGTGACTGCCGTCGTCGAATGCGCGCAACAGCGAGGGGCGCCTGTCGCCGAAATGCAGGTCGCCGTAGATGTCGTCCTCGATCACCGGCAGGGCGTAACGTTGCGCAAGCTCGACGACCCGCCGCTTGGCGGCGTCCGGCATGCAGCTGCCCAGCGGATTGTTGAAGTTCGGCACGAGCAGTGCGGCGCTCACGCTGTTGTGCTCGAGCGCGCGCTCGAATGCTTGCGGATCGAGGCCTTCGAGAGGATCGGTCGGCAGTTCGAGCGCCCGCATGCCGAGACGCTCGATCATGGTCAGGATATTGAAGAAGGTCGGCGACTCGACCGCGATCACGTCGCCCGGGCGCGCCACGCACTGCAACGCAATCGTGAGCGCCTCGGCACAACCGGACGTGACCAGTACATCGTCCGGATGCACGCGGCAACCGGCACCGGCGACGCGGTATGCGATCTGGCGGCGAAGCGTTTCGATCCCCGGCGGAAAGGCGTACTCCGTGGACGCACCGGGATGGGCACGCGCCACCCGCGTCAGCGCCCGCTGCAGCGCCCTGGTGGGCAGGAGCTCGGGGTCGGGCAGCGCCAGCGACAGCGTCACCGCGTTGTCGCTCTCGTCGGCCGGCGCGAGGGAACCCAGCAGGGAGGGCACGTCGAGCCGCTCCGGACGCCCTGGCGTATGCCCCCGCTGCGGTGCCTCGAGTGCGGCCGCGCGCGGCGAACGGACGTAGAATCCGGACTGCGGCCGCGCCTCGATCCAGCCGCCCTCCTCAAGGGTCTCGTAGGCGCGTGTGGCCGTGGCCATGCTGACCTCGAGACGCCGACGAATCGCACGCAGCGAAGGCACCCGGTCGCCCGGCTTCAGTGTGCCGTCCTCGATCAGGGAGCGGACGAAATCGGCGACGTGATCGTGGAGGAAACGGCCGGAGGCGGCCGGGACGATGGTGCTGTCGGCGGCGGTATGCATGACCGCACCGAATGTACCCCGACAGCCATGTGGACACCAAGCGCTCCGTCACGCGGCGCTGCGCGCGCCGCGGGCATCGACCGCTCGGCCAGCGCGGCAACGAGAGGCGCAATACCGGCACCGCCAGGCGGCGCCGCGCCCCGGAAGCCTATTTGTAACCCATCTCCGTCAGGATCCGGTCGTAGGTGCCGTCCTCGCGGATTTCTTCCAGGCCGCGGTGGAAGTCCGCCAGCAACTCCTTCGAGTCCGGTATCGCGCGGGACACCATGATGTGGAGTGTGTTCTCCTTCAGCGCTGGTTCCATGAAGACCATCCGGGACAGATCCCGGTCCTGCTGCTGCGCCAGGTAGCGGATGCTCGCGAAGCTGCCGGCGATCATGTCGATGCGGCCGGCGTAGAACTTGCGGATGTTGAGCACCTGGCTCTTCTCGGGCTCCTTGTCCAGATAGTCGGCGGAGTCGAACTCCTCACTCACGGCGTAGCCACGGCCGAGCCCGATGGTGTAGTCCGTCAGTTCCCGCAGGGAGTCGAAACTGTCGATCCCGAGATCCTTTCGCGCCACCAGGCCGACCTTGTCGGTATAGATCGATTCACTGGCGCGATAGGTCTTGGCGCGCTCCTCGGTGTAGTAAGCGCCGAGGAGCACTTCGCGATCCCCCTGCTTCACCTCGAGCATCGCCCGCGCCCAGGGCATGAACTCGACCTTCACCGTGTGCCCGGCGCGCTCGAAGGCCGTGCGCACGAGCTCGGTGAAGAAACCCTGGCGCGGGAGGTCGGAACCGTAGTACGGCTCCCAGTTGAGCGTGCACATGGTGATTTCGCGCGCCTGGACGCCGGTCGAGAGCGCCGTCCCGAGAGCTGCGAGGAGGGTCAGCAACAGTGCGTGGAGTTTCGTCTTGCGTGTGATGTTCATCGCTGGATCTCCGCGGAGACACGTGGCGGTGCGCCGGCGCAACGCGTGTACGCGTCGCGGCCGTTCGAGGGGGCGCGCACGCGTGCGCGACCCCTCGTGTCCACCGGGTCAGGTGCGCTGCTTCATGCGTTCCATTGCGATGCGCAAACTGGTCTGCAGCTTGTTGATCGCGCCGGCAAGCATGCCGATCTCGTCGCGCGAGCTGACCTGGATCTTGGTCGAGAGCTGTCCGCCCGCGATCCGTTCGGAGGCATCCGTGAGCTGGCGGATGGGACGCACCAGCAGGCGCCGCAGCAGCAGCAGCGTGACGACGATGAGCGCGAGATCGAGTACGGCACCGCGTCGAATCTCGGTGTGAACCAGGGTGTTGAACTGCTGCTCGAGGAAACGACGGCTGACGTACACCTCGAGCACGCCGATCATCTCCTCGTTGTTGTGCAGCAAGGTCGTCTTGCTCAGCACATAGTCGCCCTTCGGCGCGGACGTGGCTTCCACGACATTCCAGTTGTCGTCACGGCGACGCCCCATGAAGATCGTCTTGCGGTCCTCGCCGCGAATGACGATCGCGTAAACTCTCCGCTCGAGCATCGCCGCTTCGATCGACTCGCCCAGCTGTTCCTTGTTGAGCGCCCACAGCGGCCCGATCAGATGCTGCGACAACCGCTGGACCGTGGTTTCGGCGAGGCGCTGGAGATCATTCTCCAGGCGCGTCCGCGCCTGCGCCAGGTTGTAGACGGCGAAACCGCCGAGAATGAGGGTCGTGACGACCAGCAGTGTCACGAGGATCTTGGTCTGCAGGCTTCGGTACCAGGCGACCTTTTGTTGTTGTTGCTTGTCCTTCTTCTCTTTTTTCGCCATATCGTGCATTACCCCTGTACGCTGGGACGGACACCGTCTATCCGGTCGTGTCGTTCTCTGCGCGTCGTCGGGCCGGCGGGTACGGCCGGCATTCCGTGGATGCGGATGCTATGCGCCCGATCGCGCGTCGCGCAGGAAGCTGGCGGCCTCGTTCTCGTCGTCGATCTGCTCCGCGAGCTTGCGGATCAGCTGCTCGACGCCTTCGGCGGAATTGAGTTGATCCCCCAGTTCCGCGACGGCCTCGTCGAACAGGGCACCGGCAATGGGCCCGATGGCGGAGACGTAGCGCGTCCGTAGCGCCTCGAGATCGACCGCCGCGGCAGCCGCGCTGCTGGCGGTCTCGCCTGCGCTCGCGTCCCCCGTGCTGAGAATCTCGAGAACAGCCCGTGTGTTGATGCTCCCCTCGCCCGGCAGGTCGGTGGGCTCTGCAGCTGACTGGTACTTCAACTGCTCGATCTGCGCCAGGGCCGAAGCGGCGTCGTAGCCCCGTGCCGAGCGGAACTTCACGCCGGTGATATTGCCGCCGTTCAGCGTGATCATGGCCGAGTGCTGATTGTCGGTCGTGATGAAGAACGCCCCCGACTTGCCCGCGGCCGTTGCCGACGCGAGTGCGGACACGAGGTTGCTCAGCGGGACAAAATCACTCATCGGATGCCACTCTGTTGGCGAGATGGTCAGCAGGTATCGTGCCGATGCTTCGACGGCACGCCTTTGCCCCCAGTGCGAGTACGGCTGCCGAACGGCTTCCGGAATACGGTCGGGCGGTACGGATTTCGTGGCCCCCGGCACGGTTCGAGACTGACTTTATTACCTTCGTCATACCCTTGCAATGTCCACTTGTAGTCGTTTCTCAGGTAATGCACACAAGTTGCCGCCGGTTTGCAGCAGTTCCCCGCGGTCAATCCGCGCCCGGCTCCGGGCGCCGGAATCCCCAAGAGAAAGAATACACCCGCGCCCCCACCTCGTGGATACCCATGCGGGAAGCCGCCGGCCACAGCGCTGCGCTGCGCGGCTGCAACGTGACACGCCGGGTCAAGCATTGACCGCGCCCGTAACCTTCCGCCAGCCGGCGTCTCTGTCGAACGCTTCGCCTTTCGCGGGCGCGGGAACAGCTCCCGCGCGAGCGTTGTCCAATACACGCGTCGCCGGGGTCGGTCGCGGCATATGGCCGTCGGCCGCACCGTACCGGACCATTGCACGCGCAGGTGTGCGAAGATCGGCACTCGAGGGCAACACGGTTGCCCGCTCGGCCGCTCCGTTGCCCGCGTTCGAGTGGAGGCGGCCTGCGGCAGTCGCCCCATCGGGAGGAAGACGATTCATGATGCGCCCCCTGGCTCGCGGAATCGCCGTTGCTCTGGTTGCCGCCCTGGCGAGCGGGTGCGCGATACCGGGCCCGGACGCCGCCGAGGCGGCCATTGCGGGCATCCCGCGCGATCGCGTGCGCGTCACCACCGATGCCTTCTCCGGCTCGCTGAGCTATCTGCACAGCGGCAGCCCGCGGACCGCCCGGGTAGTCTTCGTGCACGGCACGCCGGGCAGTGCGCGCGCCTGGGCCGATTTCCTTGCCGACGTGCCCGATGGCGAAGAGTACATCGCCCTGGATCGGCCAGGGTTCGGCGAGAGCGAGCCGGATGGCGCGGTCGTGTCCCTGCGCGCGCAGGCGCAGGCCCTGGAACCCTTCCTGGACGCACCGAGCGAGGTGCCGGTCATACTGGTCGGCCACTCCCTCGGGGCCGGCGTGGTCGCGGAGGCCGCATACCTGTACCCCGATCGAGTGGACGGCATCCTGATACTCGCGGGCGCACTGGATCCCGGGCTCGAGCATCCATTGTGGGTCCAGTCTCTGGGGCGCTGGCCGCCCTTCTCCTGGATGCTGCCGCGCGAGATGGACAACGCCAACCGCGAGCTGCTTGCATACAAAGACCAGCTGCAACGGCTCGAACCGCATCTCGCTGAGATCGACGTACCCGTTGACGTCATCCACGGCGCGCAGGACTCGCTCGTCCCATTCGCCAACGTGCCATTCATTCGCCGGCATTTCGCCGCGGCACCGCTGCGCGTGACGCGCATCGAGAACGCTGACCACTTCCTGCCATGGAACGACTTCGCTCTCGTGCGCAACGAACTCAATGGGTTCCTGGCGCGGATCTGCACTCCGCAGGCGGTGACGGTCGCTTGCGCGCGGTGAGGCATCGTCAGCTGGTCAATACTTGCCGACGAGGTTGATGAACGCGCCCCGGCTGTCGTAGCTCAGGTCGGTGAGATCGTCGGAGAAATCCGTGAAGTTGTAGCCGATCCCGAGCTTGATGTGGTCACCGAGGTGGCGATACAGGCCGACCAGCGCGCCGCTGCGCGTGTCGCGGGCGTCGATCAGCTCGAGCCGGCGCCCCTCGAGCATCATGTCCCAGCGGCGCAGCAGGTGCCAGTCGAGCCGCAGGATGCCGAGGCGCGCCCGGCTGCGGAAGAACTCCGGGTCCGTCCGGTCGGTCGCCAGCTCGCCGATCCGCATCGCGTACTTGCCGCCGATGCTCCATCTGGGGGTCAGTTCGTAGATCGTGTCCGCCGAGAGCACATGACTGCGCTGGATGTAGTCGCTGCTCGATCCATCGGCGATCTGCTGCTCCGGCGCGGGCAGGTTGAAGAAGTAGGTGTACTTGAACAGCGTGTTCCAGCGGTCGTTGTCCACCGGTCGGTAGCCGTAGCCCAGCACCGCCTCGACGAACTCGCCGTCAAAGAACTCGCCCTGGCTGCTGTCGCTCCGCGACAGGTTCAGTTTGCCGATCAGCCGATCCGCCTCGGTGATCCGGTACTGCAGCCGGTTCTTCAGCAGGTAGGTGGTGCGATCGCTGGTCTCGGTCTCGTCCGTTCGCAGCTCGATGGCCCCGCGGTAATCCAGCGCGTCGCCGGCACGCGTGCCGCTGAAGCCGAATGCCCGCCGGCGCGTCTCGGCGCTGGTGCGCGGATCCCTCAGTGTGCCGGCCTCGACCGAAAGCCCAAGGCTCCAGGTCGTGCTCGCCTGCACGTCCATGCCGTACGCATGGATGAGGCCCGTCGGCACATCGCCATGCGCATAGCGTTCCTCGCCGTACACCGTCGCCGAGTCGCTGTAGCGCGTGCGGAAACCGCTTACGAAACTCCCGCTGCGCTCGAGCACGCCCGTCGTCGGCTCGCGCTCGTTTTCCAGCGTGTAGCCGGAGTACAGCCGCGTGTCCTCCGAGTACAGGTATTCGGTCCCGAGCTTCAGGCCGGTACCCGTGTCGCCGCCGGACACCTCGCCGTCGGCGCGCAACCGGTCCGTGATGCGCGTGCTGCCCCCCATTCCGACACGGTCGTTGTCCTCGCGCGTGTGCGTGGTCTCGGCGGTGGCCTGGGCGAAGCCGTAGGCGCGCCAGTCCGCCTCCGGCGTGTAGTCGGCGCGCAGCCCGACGTCCGTGCGATACCCCTCGCGCTGGGTATCCGGCACGACGGGCGAGTCGTCCGCCCGCCCGTCGTAGCGGACGCCGGTGGTGAGCTTCCAGCGGTCGTCCAGCTGGTGTCCGACGTCGACGCCGAGCGCCTCTGTATCGAGGCCTGCCTTCTCGTCGCGCCGGTCGTACTCGGTGTGCACGTTGGTG
>Ga0102944_1002736_pt1 | contig 10083 bp, 12 predicted proteins | sample SalPonD_shore_MG_FD_78172 | JGI IMG/M metagenome (GOLD analysis project Ga0102944, IMG submission 78172) | Salt pond soil microbial communities from South San Francisco under conditions of wetland restoration - Salt Pond MetaG... | ecosystem: Environmental > Aquatic > Marine > Intertidal zone >... | reverse complement strand
TTATTAGAGCTTCCGAGAGTACTAATTGTATAATTAAATGCTCTTAGACATATATCATATTAATTTAAATACTTGATTTAAAAATTAATTTGAAATATTGAACAAGTATATTTATTTAGATATGGTTGTCAGTATATAATTGTATATCAACATGTTATATACAATAGTTCATTTTAACAAAAAGGAGTCATCATGAATAATAAAGTAGCTGATTCAACAGCTCTTGGATATGCGTGTATTTTTATTGCTTCGTGGATAACAGGTTTGGTTGACGCAGGATGGTTTGCTCCACCGGTACCCTATATTGGAGTGGTTTTTCTCTTATTCATTGGGGGTATCTTAGTCCCGGTTTCCGGTGTTTTTTCTTTTATAAATAAGGATAAAATCCAGGGGACTTTATTTGTGTTTTTAGGTGGAGTTTATTTCTCCCTGGCATATTATTTCATGAACGCAAATGCTTCGAATCACATGGTTCCTGCTTATAGCGGATGGGTTACGCTGGCCTTTGTCATTGTATTCTTTTATTTATGGCTTGCTGAATTGAAAGGTGATATGTTCAAACAACTATTCCTTTTGGGATTATGGTTATCAATTTTGGCTTTCACTATTTATTACTGGACGATGGTAATGACATTCAATATTATAGGCGGTTATCTGAGTCTGATTATAGCTTTAATTGCAGCATATATCTCTTTCCGGGAATTAACGGCAGTAAATGAAGCAAATTCCTGATTTATGACATTAGTAGTTTAATTAAATTAAAAGCCCCTTTTTTTTAACTTTGGGGCTTTTTTCTTACCCGTAAATTAATAATTGTTCGGTTAAATATATTTACTGGGCTAATCGATACTAAATTTTCTCACCATCCCCTGGCTGGCATACGACTCACCGATCCATGCATAGTTACCGGGTTTAAGATTCACTTTGAAATATTCCGTATAACCTTGTGGCATTTCCTGAACACCGCCCAGGAACCGTGCGGGTGCGGGAGCTGTGAATCCGTCTTTATTCATCCAGTTCATCCATTCAATCACTTTATCCATATCTGTAGTATCCGTTAATTCAACCAGGTGAATATCATCCCCCAAACCGAATGGTTGAGGATCCTTAAAATGAACAGCTACAATATGTTCTCCTGCCGTAGGTTCAACATCCGGGATAATTTTATGATCCGACAAAGTTAAATTGATATCCGCTTCCGGTGGAGTCATCTGTGTAGAATCATCGGAGACAATGACATGAGATGTCATACCCAATTCATAATGAGGTGCATTTTTAGGAGTGAATATGTAACACTCCATTTCATAATTCCCGGGCGTTAGCTTCAAAGTAAAATCGTTAGTACTTCCCGGTTCTATAAGTCCGGAGCCACCCATTGTTTGTACTTTTGAAATCCATGTTGGCATTTGAGCCATCAATCTTTTACCGGCTTCCTGCTGTGTAATACCACTGTCTCTCAGTGCTTTTATAACGTTATCGAAAGGTGGCTGTAATGCATTCAGATATTCATTAAATGTTATGCCATCGGGTATTTTATTAAGCATGAAAAAATGTGTTTCTTTGCCATTATTATGAAACCTGATATTTGTCCAACCTGAAGGAATCGTATCCGGCAACAGGAATTTATAGTCTTGTGCTGTAATATTCACAATACCGGTTTTAACCATTTCCTGCATCGTTTGTTCCGTATCTGAGGGATCAGATTTTTTCATATCCTTTGACTTGCAAGAAATGAGGATCAAAAAAGATAGTACAAATAATGATACGCTGGTATTTCGTAGCATTCCCAAAACTCCCATTCTATATTTTACTTGTTATGAATTAAACCTTATGTGCCCTATCCGGGTTAAAGGCGAAAAGACCACATCAAATCATGTATTAACATTTCTGATCAGTCACATTAATCACTTTATATAAAAATCAGTAAAAATACTTAAATATTTAATTATATTAATGTTATGAGAATTTTTGAATTGGTATATATACCTGATTTATTAAAAGGATACGGATTATGTAAGTGGCTATGCCACATCTGTAGATAAAAACAGGCTTACGGTGACATTTCAATGCCAATACTTATCCCAGTCACAAACATCAAATGATCAAATGCTTGAATATCAGATTATCAAAGATGATGGGTCGGTGTATAAAACATATCAGTTCGTTGTGACGGGATTTACGGATGTATTAGGTCAGATAACCAATTGAATTAATCAAACTTAACCCTGTAGGCAACGATCATAAGATAGACTATACTTACTGGGTCTAGAGTTAGATCACTTGAAGAAGCCAAAACGTATTTTGTCTACCAAATTAATAAATTCATATATCACATTTAGTTAAACAAAACTTATGAAACTAATATCCGTATAAAATAATTGTATTATATAGAGAGAGAGATCATTAACGATAGGATTAATATGGTACAATATTTAGAATTGACATGCGTATTTTGTTTAATTAGGAACAAGATAAATGATTATAATTAATTCATTTTAACATTTTTTTACAATAAAACTGTAACAAACGGCTTTTATGTAATTCTATATATTGTATAATTACTGCAGGTTGTACTATGATATTTCAATTGCCTTTTAGATTATTTAAAAACACAGGCGTAAGGTTAGTATCTTTTATTCAGAAATTATTAAGGGGAGTTATAATGAGAAACAAAGAGGTTAAAAAATATACTCAGACCGATCGTTATAAAATAACACATGTTAATTCTCGTGGTGGCTTTTATGCATCTCCTAAAGATATTTTAAGTTCCGAAAGCGTAAGAAAGCAAATAAGTAGTAAAAAAAAATCTAATAATCTAACCCCCAAAGAGGTGGGATAGATTAAACTAATATGCCTTTCAATATTTTTATAGTACCACTTATTGCAGGCTATGTCTTTATTACCGTTTCGCCCTATCACAAAGCTAAGTTTGATATATATGATGGACAAAGACTAGTTTTTGGGGCCGCTTTATGGGGATTTCTTTTTTTTGTTTTAGCTTTTATTTTAGCCCATGTACTACATGGGCTAGACAAACCAATTATCAAGGCTTGGCACAAACAAATTAAAACCCCATATTTAGGAATATCTATATTTTCATTTGGTATTGGTGTTTTTATTACCGGAATTGTTAGACTGTTTACAAAAAAACAGAAGGCAATGTTAAGAAACATTCTTGTGCATAATGACGCTATAGATAAATTTTTACTTGATGCGTATTATTTCGATAAATTAGTGTGCATTACTTTAACTAATAATAAAGTTTATGTAGGGTATCCATCTAATTTATTTTTATCCGCTAATAGAGAAATGAAGTCTTTGAGCTTAATACCATTGTATAGTGGATTTAGGGATGATTCTTATAAGAATATAAATTTTACTATAGATTATTATGAAATCTATAATAACATTTACGAAAATAGCGAATCAAAAGAAGATGACGAAGTAGTAATAAACCAACCCAAATTAGATAAATCAAGTGGTCTTGAGGTTGCAATTCCTATGTCTCAAGTGATTTCATTAAATTATTTCGAAGATAGTATATATGAAGAGTCAAAGAAAATGACACCCACAATTTAGTCACCAACAGTATCTTGTATTTACTTGATATTACATAAGTATATACCATTCACATATTTAATAGCCAGGTCGATAAAGTTTTCATCATTCATAATATATCTTCATTTATTAATATGAAATCAAAGGGGGTATATTCCCACCCCTGATTATCTTTTATCCATTTCTGTAATTGAACCCTTTTGTCTTTATCTATAATCGGACTAAAGAAAGGCTGTTTTTCCAATGGCTCTCTTGCATCACTTTCACTTTGTTTTATGCGATATGTTAAACACTTAGAACATTTAATCAGGTAAAGCCTTTCACTTCTATAATCATCGTCAATACTGGAAATTTCACTATTTGCACCACAGATAGGACAGGGTTTATTCTCTTTCATAACTAACGTTTTATTGTTTGGTTGATTCTTAATAATTGAAATCTAAGTAATAAGACACGTCTCGAGATGAAACCTTACAGTATGTTGATCTAAAAATATACTTGTTATTACATAGGTATTTTATTAAATAAGGGGCAAGTTATTAGTTAATCACGGAGGGTTTATAATGAAAAAAGTATATTTAGTTTTCTTTAGTTTAATTTTATTCTTTGCATTAAACTCAAATAATGTATTTGCTCAAGTCGCAAGTAACAACGTGCAAGGACATGCCACCTATAGTAAAAATTACACACCTAAAGATCCTAATATGGCTCTATTGTGGTCTGTTTTTGTTCCGGGTGGTGGTGAAATTTATGCTAATGGTTCACCGGCTGTAACAATCATAAGCTATGGTGCATTCTTTGGTGGGTTAATTTCATATTATTCATTCCCCAAAAAGCATTATGATAGTGTTTCTGTACTTGGATATACTTCTAATTATTCCTACAAAAGCTATCAATCAGGATATTTATGGGCCGGGGTCCTTATTTATACGGCCGGATGGATTTATGGTATGGCAGATGCTCAAGCAGCTGTTCAGAGGGAAAATAATAAGCATTTGATTACAACGCTTATTAAAGATATTCAACCTACTCTAATTAATGCGCCTAATGGTAAAAGTTATAGCGGAATAAGAATAGCTTTAAATTTTTAAAATCTCATAACATTAGTAACAGAGCTTAATTTCTCACTGAACCCAAAAATTCATTTAAAACAAGGGTTAATTATGAATGAAGAATATGTTTATCATCCTTCAATGTTTAGATCAAGACCGTTTTTTTTATCGTTCTCGTATTAATAAGTATACCATATGGTTTAGGCATACCTATACTTGGTATTTGGTGGATAAAAATAAAAAATACATCACTTAAAATAACGCCAAAACGCACTATTTATAAAACTGGCGTATTTAGTTCAAATTAAAGTGAAATTAATAATCAAGACATTCGGAATATTATTTCAAAGCAATCATTTGGTCAAAAACTGATGGGAGTTTACTATTTGGGTATATCAACGTCCGGTACCGGTGGGATAGAAATACAGATTAATGGAATTAAAAATGCACCAGAGATTAAAAGGATACTTAACAGTTATAGGGAATCTGTAAATGCTTAAATGAAATAATCCATCAAATTTACAACTATGATATGTCAATAAATAAATTCGAATTAGATTCTATTTCTGGGGATGATTTACAAGAATTAGTCGAATACAAAGTTCCAGAGGGGTTAAATATTGAGTATAAACGAGAACTTTACGGTGGCAAGGATTCCGAAAAAAAAGAATTATTAAAGGATATTTCATCATTTGCCAACACATCTGGTGGTAATTTAATTATTAGAATTAAAGAAGAAAAAGGAATTGCTATATCCATAGATGGGGTAAGTTGTACGGATCCGGATGCTGAAAAAATGCGACTCCAACAAATAATACAAAATGGTTTAAATCCAAGAATAATTGGTGCCAGGATAAAAGTAGTTCCATTGTCAAATAATAATTATGCTTTTATTATCCGTATTTCCAAAAGCTGGAATCCACCACATCGGGTAATATATAAAAATAGTAATAGATTTTATCTCCGTAATTCGGGTGGTGTGCATGAAGCGGATGTTAATGAATTGCGTAATTTATTTACTATGGCAGATAATTTTTATAATAGAATATTTTCTTTTCAAGATCAGAGGATTGGTAAAATTATAAATGGACAAATCCCTCATAATTTAAAATCTAATGGTCGACTCATAGTACACATAGTACCCTTTTTAGGATTTGAGGGCAATTATAAATTAGACATCACAAATATTAATCAGTTTAAGGGTTGTTTTCACCCAATAGATACATCGTATTATGAGAATCGTTTTAATTTTGATGGCCTATTATTCCAGGATTCGGATATTGGTAATGGATATATGCAATTATATAGAAATGGAATAATAGAATCTGTTATTGCAGATATAATTCATAATAACGGAGAAGTTATATATCGCTGGTCGCAATCTACATAATTACCTAATTAAAGCAATATTAGACTATTTGGATGGATATAAAAAAATAGGAATACCTAATCCTGTTGTAATAATGATTTCATTAGAAGGGGTGGAAAATGTTTATTTAGCTTTGCTGCGTGACTCATTTAAATACCATAGTAGCAAATTTGATCGACCCTTAATAAAATTACCCGAAATAGTTATTAATAATTATGGTGATCATGAAGACTATGAAAAGAAGTTGAAACCAGTGTTCGATGCTTTATGGAACGCTGTTGGTTTTCCAAAAGCTCTTTATTTTAATGACGAAGGCCATTATATACCCGAAAATAAATAAATGGCAATTATATCTCGATTCTAAGAGCCTATCTATCGCAAAACGTATAAGTCTATGGTTCAACCCGGTATCACTTGAACAGCTTGTTAATAGCTTTGCTTGCAGCCTTTGTAGATTTCTTTCTCATGTACCGTTTGACCGGATCCCCTTTCTTAACTGACTTTGCATCATTACTTGCAGATAATAAGCGATACCAAAATCCTACTTCATAATATACCCCTTTTGGGATCATAGCATATAGGTTTGTTTTATGAAATATATAATGTTTAATTACTATTTCAAGATAAGGGGAATTTGTTTAAATAATAAAATATGTCAATTGAAAACCTAGATTTTAATTCAATTTATGAAAAGGATATACAAAGCTTATATGATAATGGAGTGCCTGAAGGCTTATATCATGAATATAAACTGGAAATTTATGGAAATTCAGACAAGGATAAAAAAGAACTATTAAAAGATATTTCATCGTTTGCCAATTCTTTTGGGGGACACTTGTTTATTGGGGTTGAAGAAAAAAAAAGGTATACCCCTATCTATTAAAGGTATAAAGTTAATAAATGCAGATGCTGAAATATTACGTATTGAAAACCTTATTAGAGATGCAATAGAACCGAGAATTATTGGTATTAAAATTAGGGCAATTAAATTAAAGAACGGAAACGGTATTATAGTAGTTCGTATTCCTAAAAGTTGGAATCCACCACATAAGGTGAAATTTAAAAAGAGTAATAGATTCTATCTTCGCAATTCAAATGGTGTTTATGAAGCTAGTGTAGAAGAATTAAGGCAAATTTTTACGATGGGTAACACATTACGAGATGCAATTATAAAATTTAGGGATAAAAGAATTGAACAATTAATTAAGGGTGATGGTTTGTTACCAGAAATTGACAAAGGACTTGTTCTTTTACATTTAGTTCCTTTTGGTGCTTTTGATAGAATGATCGAAATAAATACAATTGACTTAAATTGGAACTCCAATAAATTTAAATTAATTGGTGATGGAGCGAAATCTGTTTCTTTAAATTTCGATGGTCTCTTAATAAAGAATGATGCGAATGTCCCAAAATCATATACCCAAATATTTAGAAATGGTATTATTGAGGCGGCAAAAACTAATTTATATCACCATAGTAGAGAAAATTTTTCTATACCCGGGAAAAGATTTCATAAATATATGATTGAAACTATAGTTAACTTTTTAGAACAAATGAAAGTTTTTAATATTCCACCACCAATAGAAATTTTAATTTCTTTAGTAAGCGTTAAGGGTGTATATATAGCATTTAAAAATTTTGATCCGTATGAATCAACAAAAATAGATAGAGTAAATTTAAAACTGCCAGAAATTGTAATTAATGATTATGGTAAAGTATTAGATTATCACAAACTATTACGTCCGGCATTTGACAGATTTTGTAATGCGGTTGGTTATGCTTATTCCCCATATTTTACAGATGGTGATATTTTTAATGAAGGCCTTATTTAGCATTAGGGTTACATATTATTCCTCAATAACTTAACTTTAACTGCATACTATAAAAAAGCCCCAATTTGAGTCGGGGTTTTTTTTTAGGTGATATATTGTTAATAGATCTAAATCTTATTCTCAAACCGCCGCAACAGTTCATCAATTAAAATATTATAATGGCTAATTGTGAAATAAAGCCCATCAGCATATAACCACTCACGAGTTGAATCAAAAGATTGATCCTTTTTCAAAGCGTGTTCCAGCGAGTTATTACTATTTGTTAGATCTTGCCCCAACTGGTAAGCCCCCACAACCGAACCGACTATTTGTTAATGTTCATGGATTAAGTCTATAAGATTTGCATCGCTCATTGACTGAATGGCATCCTGAAATCGATCCCCGTCAAACATTTTATTGACTTTTGCAGCTTCAGCTTTATTTGACATAATAACTCCATTTTAAATGAAAAAACCCGTCAGCACTCCATCCAGGGTAGGAATTGCCTCAAAACAAGGCGCCCAGATAAGCACTAACGGGTTTTTTATGTTTCCATATAGGCTTCCTACGGCCTTCAAATGATAATACAACCCTTATCATTAATTATCGAGAGTATTTAATATTCCCTTGTAACTATCTTGTAACCATATTAAAAATCATTAAAAATACAATAAATAAAAAAGCCTCAAACAGCTATAATACATTACTGCGCAAGGCTTTCCTGTGGGATCGGGCGGATTCGAACCGCCGACACACGGATTTTCAGTCCGTTGCTCTACCTACTGAGCTACAATCCCGTCTTTCAATTTTCAAAGAGTCGATAATATAAAACGATTTACACCTTAAAGAAAGACCGGATCGTTAAAAACTTCAAAAAAATCCAATTTAATCAGGTATCGATCTGAATATCCTTGATCCGCATTTGTATGGTCGTACGGTTATGCCATGTATTTTCTTCCAGAACATAAGCCATATTCAAACACCCATTATTACAGGTTCGTACGGCCGGCAGAAATTCATGCATGTTAAATCCTATGGCATCATATACCGCAGAACCGTTTTGAGCAACTTTCATCTTCAGATGGCCGTTGCCGACAACCGTTGGATTTCCAATCACCCTCAGGCCTTTCGAAACGAAGATTGGTTTCAGATTTTTCGGACCGAAGGGTTCGAATTGGCGTAATACTTTCCAGAACCTGGCATCTACCATACTCAGATCAAGATCCGCATCAATTATCAGTTCCGGTTCGAAATCTTCTTCATTAAGCTGTTCAAAAACAATTTCATTAAAACGCTCCCGGAATAGATCGAGCTGATCCTCCATCAGCGTCAGGCCGGCGGCATATTCATGTCCGCCGAATTGTACGAGTAAATCATCACATTTTTTAAGTGCGTTGTAAATATTGAATCCTTTAATGCTTCGTGCCGAGCCTTTGACCATGCCATCGACAGTGCTAAGCATAATGGTAGGCCGGCAATACCTATCAACCAGTCGGGAGGCGACAATGCCGATAACTCCAAGGTGCCACTCCGGATCGTGCAAAACCACCGATGAATCTTTTTCGATATCAAATTCCTGATCCAATATATTCATGGCTTTTTCCATGGTATCGGCATCTATCTGTCGACGTTTAAGATTGATAGCCTCAAGTTCATGTGCACGGGCTGCCCCTTCTTCTTCCGTCTCAGCTATCTGTAATTCCACAGCTGTAGTGGCATCACCCAGGCGTCCGGCCGCATTAATACGCGGACCAATGGAAAAAACGATCTGCGAGGTTCCAATATGACCGGGCTGTAGTTTTATGAGCTTCATCAGGGCTTTAATTCCGGGGCGTGGATTGGTATTCAAAAGTTTCAATCCTTCCCGCATGAGAATGCGATTTTCGTCCACAATAGGAACGATATCCGATGCAATGGAAATGGCCAGCAGGTCGAGGAATTTAAAAGCCACTTCTTTTGGCAAACCCAATTTTATAAGAACAGCCTGAATAAGTTTAAAGGCGACACCGGCGCCGGATAAGCCGTCAAAGGGATACTCACAATCGGGCCTTTTAGGATCGAGCACAGCCAGGGCATCCGGAATCGAATCGCCGACGGTGTGATGGTCGCATATGACCATATCGATTCCAAGTTCTTTGGCGTATTTTGCCTCTTCAACAGCCGTGATACCACAGTCAACCGAGATGATTAATCCGGCGTGCTGTTCCTCAGCAAATTTCACGCCTTCATTGGAAATACCATATCCCTCCTTAAAACGATGCGGGATATAATACTGCACATCACAGCCAAAATC
>Ga0102944_1002735_pt1 | contig 10084 bp, 9 predicted proteins | sample SalPonD_shore_MG_FD_78172 | JGI IMG/M metagenome (GOLD analysis project Ga0102944, IMG submission 78172) | Salt pond soil microbial communities from South San Francisco under conditions of wetland restoration - Salt Pond MetaG... | ecosystem: Environmental > Aquatic > Marine > Intertidal zone >... | reverse complement strand
TAATCTGATTCTTAATTATTCCTAAGAGTTATGTTCTCAATTGGAGAATCAATAATCCAATCAAAAACCTGTATTATGAGGCCTTATCATGAAATTCCTCAAACGTCAGCGTGAGTACTCCAGTCTCAGTCTCACCTTTGAGTATTACCTTGTCTTTGGATTGACTAATGACCTTAAGTTCGGGTCTTATACCTCGGGAGGTGATAATACGGGTAATCGGTGCATCCAACATAATTGATGCCTCAGATAACACCTCCAGATGCAAGGGAGTGATGACATCACCCCTAATTGTACGGACTTCCTTGGTTTTTGAACAATTGATACCATTGCAGTTCAGTGAGAGACCGAGTTTTGAGAGAACAGCATAGATATGTGATGAAGAAATATTCATGTCCTGTGATTGAAGTATATGTTGTTTGATTGTAGCTACACTCCATTGATTGGAGTTGATACCAAAGTCAATCGGAGATTGTTGCAAATCCTCCCCTAACTGATCATAATCAAGTTTCCTTGGTCGACCATTTCGTTTGTTACCTTTCAGGCCGACTATCCCCTTTTCTTTGTACTGATTTATCCAATAGTACACCGAACTCTTACTGATCTGAAGGATATCGGCGATCTCGGTACCAGAATAATTCTGTAGATATAATTTTACTATAAGTAACCGGAATTTTAGTTGGCAATCATGGGAGTTTTCATATTTTGTAATAACCTCTTGAATACCATTATTCACAATCTATACCTTTTATTATGAAATAGAAAAGTTGTGTAAATGATTAAGATATATTCCAAATTATTGCCATAAAATTGTCTGATTTTCTGATCAAATTATTGATGATTTATTCTGATAAGGATTATTTGTGAAAGAAAATCACCATAACACCAAAGAATTCTCAACAACAATTAATCCGTTTACGATAACAGCAATATTTTACATGACAATAGCGATCGTCACTAGTATATTCTCATTTCTTGCAATTAGTGATCTGTATTTTCTCAGAGGAATCAGCTGGATACGAGTTCATGTCATTACACTTGGGGTTATCACACAGTTCCTTTACGGTTATCTTCCTCAGATAAAAAATCAGACGGAAAAATCCAACTGGGGATTGTGGATTACCTTGAATATTGGCATCCTGACCTTTCTTACAGGAAGAACATATCAAATCAGTTCACTTATCCTCAGTGGTGGAATTATCATTTTTGTAGCAACACTAATTCTATACTACATACTATTGACTAATGGAGAACCTATATCATTATCCTCAGGCAAATTATACTACTTATCAGGTATTACCTACTTTCTCCTCGGTATTATACTGGGAACTGGAATTTGGCTGGGATGGGCAGAGGGCTTAGGAATTGGTAATATTCTTGAAGTTCATATTCATGCTAATAATTGGGGATTACTCTCATTCATCTTTGCGGGAATCTTCCTTGACAGATATGAGGACTGGTTTCACATCCAGCTTGCCAGAAAATCGACGTTCAGATTAATTTATTTTCTCTTACTAGCTGGTGCCTTTGGGTTGATAGTTGGACCTTGGATTGGTTCCGAGGTATTTATCGTATCAGGGCTTATTATCCATCTCATTGGTACTTCATTGATACTCTATAATATCATCAAACCCACCATTGGCAACAATTCCTTGAAAAAACAAGGATTACAGCTAAGTACACCATATCTCTGGTTCCTTGCTCCGGTGTTCATCTCCCCTCTGGTTTTACTTAAAATACCCGGAATTCCAGGACGAATAATAGAACAAAGAGCACCTGAAGCATTGATTTTTGGATGGGCACTGCCAATTCTCATCTTCATTCTACTAAATAGAAAACAACAGCAGGAGAGCCGGGGAAGTCCAATTTCTCTGATCATGCTACATCTTGGAGCATTAAGTATTTGGATTGGGATTTTCTCAACTGATCTACTATATGGGATAGGATATCTATTCTTTGCAATCAGTCTTGTTCCCGTTGTCATCACGATGATTCAAGAGCAGATTGCACACTGAACTGCAAAGTCTCAGAATAAAAACCAGAAATGCAACAAGAATGAAGATTACAAGTCTTCAGTTTCTTATCTATATTCAGGTATCTCATTTGATTGAGAAATTCTTCACCTGTGATCAAATCTAATCCGATAATTATCATGAACCGGTGATGAAAATTTTCATGGACTGATAGATTGGCACATAGAAATTAACACTAATCACGACACCTAGCATTCCTATAGCTATAGATCGTCCTGCTTGTAAATAGGATTCATTGATAGAATTGAGGAAGAGAATTACTACGGCGATAAGTGAAGTGAGGAGGTATAGGAACAGAAGTATGTGTTGTCTTTTCATTGTCAAACACAATTCCGACATTATTTTGTGATAAAAAAGATGAGATTGTAAGACAATTGAAATCTTGGAGGAATGTGAAATAAAATTTGGTATTTCTCTACTACCAAATGCTTCAGGTCTCAGGTCAATTTACAGGAAACTCAGAATTTCTCAGATTTTGAGGTTGAATTATTCTTTTTGGGATTATGCAGCATTATCTGCAGAATATAACGGGAAAAACTATTGATTCTTACAATTACTCCAAATTTTTCCTCATTAGAAAATCATGGAGATCAATATCTGCGATACCATCAGAATTGAGATCAAATCCATCTATGCGTCCATTATTATTCAGATCAAGTGCATGCACTCCTGGAGGGAGATAGAAATCAGGATCATTATCATGATTGAGATCAAGAGCATCAAAATGGTTATCTCCCGTAGTATCAATTAATGCTGCATTTGCTAACTTCTCTGGATCAACATTGCCGATGATCCTCGTGAATTGCTCCATTTTCTGGAGCTGATTATCAAAATCCTCTTTGGAAGTTGACCCCTCAATCCGTCGCATCAATTTATCAACATCAAGTCCGAAATTTTTACCAATCGCTAGAACCTGGAGGAGACTGTTGGGGATGATACCAAGCGGGGAAGTTGCAGAGCCATTACCACCTCCCATATTTAACCAGTTCACATCACCAACTTTCATCGATGCAGCAATTTGTGGCAATAATTGAACCAGATCATGCATGATCAGATTCTCATTGACAAACCCCTGTGCTTTGACTTTTTCTTTCAGACCCTCGGCTTCGGCAATGAGAAGGGCTTTTCTACCCTGAGCCTCAGCCATCAGTCCTTCTTTTCTCAGTTCAGCAGCATCTCGTTCAGCTTTTGCTGTAATCCTGATAGCCTCTGCCTCTGCTTCAGCCATGATCCGCTTCTTCTCAGCTTCTACCTGGATTTCCTCCAGTATCTGCTTGCGCTTTTTACTCTCAGCATCGATCTCAGTCTGCATCAATTTGGTTTCTGACTCAATTTTCAGCTTATCTTTCATCAGACCAGCAATCTTGGTTTCTCGTTCTTTCTCCAGTTGCTGAACCACTTTCATCCGGTTCTGTTCAGTCTCATTCAGTTTCTGTTCCTGAAGCAGTACGGAGCGATCCCGTTCTAATTCACGGATACTTGCCTTCTCTTCCTGTTCTGCATTGAAGATACGTACCTGCTGTTGTGATAATGCCTGCGATTTATCAATCTCTCGTTGGGTTTCAATCTTCACCTGTTCGGCCGTCAATCGAGCCTCTTGTCGGTAGGATTCCTGCAGATCATGGAACAGAGCACCATCAACCACCTCAACATGACGAATCTCGGTCGTATTGATCAGAATACCCATGGGACCCACTACCGGTACCAGCTCAGTCATGATGGCCTCAATAATCAACGTCCGCTCCCTGAGGACCTGATCAAGGGTTAATCGGGCGACGGTTGTTCTGATGATTGATTCTACCAACTGTTCCAAGGTACGATTAATCTCTGTCATGACCCCAACACCCTGAGAACCCGAGATACTCTGATATGCTTTGACTGGATCCTCAATACGCCAGACGACAAATCCATTTACTCTGACATCCTGATTCTCCGCGGTGATAATCTTCTCTGCCACGTCAATTTCCAAATTCTGTATCGTGGTGGTTAATACAATCAATTCATCAACCAGTGGCAGGAGGAAGTAGCCTCCACCGTATCCCTGATTTCTCAGTATCCCTTTTCTGAATCTGAGAACAAATTCCCTATTCGTAAACTTTCGATATCTCGCCTTGATGATAACAAATAAGACGAGGATAATGAAAAAAATCGATGCGCCAATAGTAAATCCAAGAGCAACTGGTGAAACCATTTACTTCAACTCGACCGTATATGACGTTGTATAGATATAAACACTCTATCCTTGGAATATTACAAATATAGAAATTTAGTACAAATTAAGGTTTAGATTATCCGGTTAAAATTAATATTCATTTTTTTCCTGCATTGAAACAGTTGGATACCAAGTTATCGTAATCTTCAACCCAATGCTTTCTTTGTTTTTGGTTTGAAAGAGGTCGTATTCAGATCAGGTTGATCTGTCAGTCCTCGGGTGATGGTATAGAGGTTATTCTCTTCCTCCCAGATATAGCCACGTTCACCCTGTATGAACGAATCATGCGGATAGGCACCTTTTGCCAGAACGGTGATGACCATCCCATCTTTTTTATTGACATTCACAATCCCCAGCTTGGTATGCGTCACTTCAGAGATTACCGTTCCAATGTCACCTCTTGATACTTTCTGTACGGGAACAATCACGGTTTTGGCATAATTTGACAGACCCCAGGAGAACAACCGTGAGACGATTACACCAGCTAGAATGGCAATTCCCAGGATGATGTCTGATAATTCTGATGCGAAGATCCAGCCTATCTGCCCAAAAATCAGGAGGAATACCGAAATATTTCCCATGGCATAATTTGATTTCTCGACGTAGATTGCATCCTTGACGATACTAATATCACCAGCCTGATCCATCTCGATATGACCATCGAGATAGTTGATATCATCGAGATGTACCTGAGAGACAAGATCATGACCTAGATCTGCTAATTGATCATGTCCCAGATCATGTGCTACCCCACTATCGAGATGGGAGAGATCGTGAGCATCAGTGACCGAGGTGTCCTGACCATGAAGGGTATTATCCAAACCATGATGTCCAAGAGAGGTGAAAATTACAAACAGGAGAAAGAATAAGCCGAAGAAGAATGAGGAAATAAAAATCAGAACCCAAGTCGAGGATTGCAGGAGCGATACAATGAAATCAGACATAACCATCACATATTACCTATTTATTGGATTTCCTAGCTAATTAATATTACTTCAATTGGTATTTTGGAATCACTATTTGGACGAGTAAACTATCAGCAGAGTACATCTATTTGATTGATGCAGCTATTGCATCTATGGTAAAATCAATCTCATGATCGGAAATGAAACCCATATGTCCCACACGGAAGTACTGATCAGCCTTTCCCTTCTGTATTCCTCCTGCAACCAGCACTCCATGCTCAAGCATAGTTTTTCTGAATTCGGATCCATCAACATCTGCTGGGTAGAGTGGGGTGGACATGGTAACTGCTCTGCTATTGGTGTCAGTCAGAAAGGAGAACCCCATATCAGTCAGAGAATCTCTGAATTTGGATGCCAACCGGGTATGACGGTTAAATACATGGTCCATCCCCTCGTCTAAGAGTAGCGAGGTGGATCCAGATAACGCAGCAATCAAATTCGTCGGAGGTGTGGAGAAGTACTTAACATTGCCATCAAGGTAGGCATCCATGACTGGCCACCAATTCTGCAGATTGGCATAATAACTGGGTAGTGGTTCTTTGCGATGTTCAGATAACTCTCGTGCTCGGGGCGAATACATCAAAATTGCCAGTCCAGGTGGGATTGCCAGAGCTTTCTGAGCACCAGTCAGATAGATATCAATATCCCACTGTTCCTGATACATCTCCTCACCTCCAAGTGCACAGACACCATCAACCACTGAGATGACATCGTTGTCCTTGCAGAGCTTGCCAAATGATTGGATATCATTGACCACACCGGTGGAGGTATCCACGTGCTGTATAAAGGCAAAATCAACATCTTGAAGTGCTTGTTCCAATTCAGATGCTTCAAGTTCGGAACCAACTTCGCTGCTAATTGTACGGTAAGTAATACCCATTGCAGATGCCAGTGCAGCAAATCGATCGCCAAAATAGCCGGTTTCACAGATCAATGCCGTCTGATCTTCTGATTGATCAATCAGATTCGTCATGGCAATTTCCATTGCCAACGTACCTCCACCAGCTACCACAACTGGTGAGTATTGGTCAGAGACCGCAAAGATGTGCCTTAGATTTTGTAGAGATTGTTGGTAATAATTAATAAATTGCTTCTCAGTATGGGCTAGCACTCGGTTGGACATAGAACTCAGGATTTGATCTTTGCTCTCAACGGGACCGGGAATCATCAACAGAGGAGAACTCTTGGAATATTGTCTCATATGTTGTTATACATACATTTGATTAAAAATGATCTCACCTCTAATTGTTTAACTGTTATCCATCCAAACCTGGTAGATTGCGATGCAGTCAGTTATTAAGTTAGATACAAGACTTGGATACATGATTCGTTATGCATACTACAATACATTGCAGATGAGAAGTTTAATTCTTAATTAACAATTTATTTGCAATTAATCTCATAACAATAGTAGTATAGAAAATTCAAATATGTTATTTATTAACATATGTCAATATTTATATTTTAGAATGGTCTTCCCTATTGTGGCGTAAGTAGATATGACTTGGACTACAGAAAAACTTGACAAATTCAGCAACACAAGCGAGATTAGGATTTCACCGATGAAAAAAGATGGAACACTGAAAAAACCGACAACCATCTGGGTAGTCAGACTGGGTGATGATGTCTATGTCCGGGCGTGGAATGGACTGAATAGTGCTTGGTATAACGTGGCACAGCAAAATCATGAGGGGAGTGTGAAACTCAGAGGAGAGGAAATACTGGTAGAATTTGTAGATGAACCAGGTAAAGAAGTCAATGAACAGATCAATCAAGCCTATCTTGACAAATATGGAAGATCTCAATATTCCAAGGCAATGATTGGTGAAGAACAGCAAAAAAACACGATGAAACTAGTACCCAAAACAGATTAATTACCTACCAGAGATATTGAGAGGTTGAATAAACATTTTCGATAATGCTACTTTGTCGGAAAATTGATCTAATGTTTGTCGGAAGAGGTTGCCAGAAATCCGGATGGATCAGCAGGATCGAGATACCTGATCTCTTCTGCGGATATTTTGAACGCAGTATATTCTGCATCATTCAGGATCTTCAGGGATTCAGAGTATTCCACTCTGCCTTGGATAATGACATTATCACCAATAGTTATCCGCTTGGCATTGATATCGCCTTTGATGGTCACATTTTCAAGGAAAACATCATGACCAACGACATCACCTTCCACGATAATACTTTCTGACCCTTTCTGTCGATTAAATATTGGACCAAGTATTATTCCCCCGATATATTTGGCCAGTGTAATGGGATTATAGAGATTGAGATCATTCTCATAGTTACGGAGGTAGCGTTTGAGATGGCGATCATTACCAAGACCAATCTCTTTTGCCATAATATCTCCACCGATTTCACCACTGCCATTACTTAGCTGTAGTTTCTTTGCAGTGATATTGCGACTGCAGAATAATTTGCCTCGAAGTGAGATATCGTCAAGTGATTGGATCTGATCAACTTTCAGAGTTCCCTTACCTGAGATAGGACCATCAGTGATTATCTGTTTGTCGATAATGATGGTACCTGAAAGAGTTAATTTGGTCGATGCAATGATATTTTCCTTGGCATGTACGGACCCTGCCAGTCTTGTCTTACCGGCAAATACGGCATTACCGACGATTTCTGTGGCACCTGCAAGGGTAGTATTTTGTTTTACCACGATGAGATCATTGACTGCAGCAGCTCCTGCAGTTGTCAAGGCATTGGTGACCGTCACTCCTTTACTGGCGAAGGCACCAGCAGTACGGATCGATCCGGGATAATTCCCTCCTTTGGTCTCAGCTGCACCAGCAGCGAAGATACTCCTCTTCTCGGGTAGGTCCTCAAGATATGGTGTCAAGCCATCAATTGCCAGATTGGCCAGGGATTTGTCCTGTAATTTTTTCTGTTTGAAGAGTTCTTCAAGGTCGATCAAATCCTTTCCTTCAGTCACAGTATCTCTCGTGGATATTCATACATATAATCTCTTGGATTAGCTTGGATAATTCCACATCTTCTTGCAAGAGAAGGGATTCGTTGGAGGATTGTAATTGTATTAAGATAGAGGTGGTACGTATTAGAGCTCAATGAATGTGAGTAGGTATTTATAGGAAGTAATCAATTAATACAAGGTGAAATGGGTATTATTTAGGATATTGAAACGGATAATTTTCACTCTCACATATTTGATTTTTGGAATTGTAGTAATTTTCCTCTGGCTACTCGTCGATTATGCCTATCGTACGAAAGATGAACAGATTCTCCGTATTATCAGAATCATCGGAATCGTGAATGTGATCCTACTTGGGCTGATTTATTCGACTAGATATCTACGAGCAATGGCGAAAAAAAATTAGAGTGGTGAAAAGATTATGATGTGGTATAATTGGATTTAATCTGGAGAAGCAAAAATAATTCAATACTCTCGGTTTCTTTTGATGAAAGGAACAATCATAACGATACATGAGATATAAGCCCAGGTGGTGAGATCATACCAACCCAGCGAACCTCCTTGTGTGGAGATGGCAGGAGAATCCGGAGATATCTGTATCCTACTGTCTTGCGTGTAGGCATACGGGGAGAGATCAACAACATCTGAGAAAAACGAATTTTCAATAGTCATACTAACGGGATAATCAATTGTTACATTGAGCATCTCACAGGTTACACCTTCGACATTACAGTAGAAACCATATCCAAATTCCGCATTGAAATGATCAATCGGATTATCTAAGGGGAGGTGGATACGAATTTCGACAATATCTTGGACTTTGGATAGGATTTCAGCAAAAGATCGCTCAGTTATTACTGCTGCTGAAATAAGACAACCAGTATCAATTGTAATTTCGGGTTGAACACTGAGATTATAGATAGAAGGAGCCATACCACATCCATTTGGAAACAAGATCTGGGTTTGATTTACCTCATATTGATCCAGATTACCGGTATAGGAAACATTGAATTCTGTGACAGCGGTATAGGTCAGTAGGTATGAGTACTCATCTTTAGTTATTGAGATATTACTTTTTGTCAAGTCAGTATGAGCAAAATGTGTTCCTTCTGGAAATTGGTTGAGATCCTGATGCTGAGCGGAGATGGGTCGAGTTGAAAATACAAGTATCAAGACCAGGAGAAATACAACAGACCTCACGGGTTTCGTTTGATACCAGATAGATATAAATTTTATGCCGTTATAAAACTATTTAATAAAAATGATACTTAATTTAACGAGATTCTGGGAAATTTTTTATTTATATGACCCAATAAGTAATTGGAACTTATGACCTGATTATTTTCAAGATGGACAAGGTCAGAATACTTTTTTTATTGCATCAAGATCGTCACGTAGTTGAGAAGCTTTTTCAAATTCCTGAGATTTCGCAGCATCTGTCATATCTGCTTGCAGATCCTTGATCAATTGATCATCCTCTTCTCGAAAAAATCGGATGAAACCCGCAACAGCCTCAGCATACTTATCAGAATCAACTTCGATCTCGCAGGGTCGCATACATTGCTTGGTCTGTCTGCGAATACAGGTCTCAACCACTCGATTCGATTGTCCCAGAATAATCTCTAAACTACAATCTGCAATCTCGTAGTAATTAGCAGCGAGGCTTATTACCCGTTGAATATGGCGATTTTTGGGAAACGGACCAAGGTAGAGAAGATTCTCATCATCCATTGTTTTCCGTTTCCTTGCCCGTGGGAACTTCTCAATCATTGACAATGTTACAAATCGATATTGTTTCATCCCTTTCTTTCTCCCATTGAGCGGTGGATGATACTTCTGGATAAAATCCAATTCTCGGTTGGTAGCTTCCAGTTGATCTGTAATAATCTCGTACTCAATATCAGCCATATTCCTTCTCAGAGTGATATTTCGT
>Ga0102944_1002733_pt1 | contig 10088 bp, 8 predicted proteins | sample SalPonD_shore_MG_FD_78172 | JGI IMG/M metagenome (GOLD analysis project Ga0102944, IMG submission 78172) | Salt pond soil microbial communities from South San Francisco under conditions of wetland restoration - Salt Pond MetaG... | ecosystem: Environmental > Aquatic > Marine > Intertidal zone >... | reverse complement strand
CCCTATGGGCAGGTAGCTTAGCCGGGAGAGCGCAGGACTGAAGATCCTGAGGTCGTGGGTTCAAGTCCCATTCTGCCCATTTATTTTTTTCACAAATTCCTTCTAAAATTAATTAGATCCAACTATTAAAAACTCCAATTATCCGACTGACGTCAGGAAAATTAACTCAAAATTGACTACAAACATTCTGTACACCCCAATATTTAACAGCTAACACACACCTCTCTACTATAATGGGTAATAAGCATCTTCTTCCCCAAGAGAATGAGGAATTTCTTGATAGACTGGGGTTGACTGAAATTGATAAGAAGGTCTACATAGGAACGTTAGACGGGGGCTTAGTGTCATTAGGAGAACTTCAACAATTTACGGAGATTAGTGATCTCGGCCAGATTTTGGAAAGTGTACGTGATTTAATTGATATTGGTTTGATTAAAAAAGCTCAAGGTACAATGCGACGTTATTATGCCACATTACCATTTTTCAGGGAAACCTTATCGGTAGAACGTGAGTTCAAATTTGCACTTGAAGCAATGTTACAATCACTCAGTCAATCAAAAGAACAAACAAAACAAAATCGAGAACGGATAATGGCGGTTAAATTCCCTCAATTAATCGACTCACTCCTAGATGAATACTATCAAGAGATCCTCTCGCCAGTAATTTCCGACATTCAACAGATCCGTGAGGATACTAAGTCCAATATTATGCCATTTATCAAGGAAGTTGATGCAGAAAATTCCAGCATCACAGAAGAGATCAATCTGATGCTCAAGCCACTCCAAAATTATGCACAGTTGCTGAATCAGAAATTTGATTTAGCCCTGACCGAGGAAGAAGGTCAATTGAAACAGTACTTAACTACTCGGAAACAAAATCGCTTGAATATATTAAAGAACGCACATAACGCAATTGGATCACATCTTGAAATGATTTCCACCGAAATTACAGAGTTATCCAAACAATTGCGTTCCCTAGATGGTTCTATTCAAGAAAGAACTGCCAATCTTCAAGAAACCAGTAATATCATCAATACAGGAGTAGAGAATTTCAAGACATCACTAGATACAGTAAGTAACGCTAAGAAAGAGATTCAAGCCGAACTAGTTGTTGCAAGAGAACAGGTCAAACGTGCTATACGAAATAATTCCACTGAAGGTGAGACTGAAGCAGTAGTTGATGATATCTTCGTTAATCTGACTGAAAAAATCAAAGCAGTTAATTTATCGGCGGAAGGCATGAAATCCAGTTTGGATACGATCACCACAGCGGTGTCATCTGGAGTTGCTTCACTTACACAACTCTCAACTGAATTCGATCAAACAATTAATTCTATTGATAACCGGTTGAATTCAATCTTTGATCAGTTAAAAGATGAAATGACTACTAGTTTCAATCAATTAAATATTGATGATGAGGAGAGTATTCAACTTCTCAAAGAGCAATTAGAAATTGAAATACAACAACTTGCGGATAGTATTAAAGAAGAAGGCGAGGGAGTTCGATCCAAATTAAATGATCATATAAAATCGGTTCAAAACCAGCAGGAGATAATTATGAAGCGTCATCAGGAAGTATTATCCAAATTATATAATCGACCTGTGGAGATCGTCAAACCATTCTTGGATACTTGGCTGGATACGATCGAGCCGATAATTGAGGATTTCAAACAGAAATCAGATGCTGCACTTCAGGATATTCTTGAACCAATACTGGAACTAGAAGAAGGGACCTTCTCAACCCTTACTGAACGGATTGGTTTTGTTAAGGCAATGATTGAGGGGAGGTCAAATGATTTACAACAAGTATTGAATTTCGCCAAAAATTTTGATTTCACCAAAACAGCAGATACCTCAGTAGTTGTAGGTCTACCAGCAATTTATGCTTCACTGACGGATTTACTGCTCAGGACCAAGTCTAAGGTAACGGTCGTCATGCCACATCTTGATTTAGAATTGGTAGAAATTGCCCGTACATTGAAAAGTCGTATCAGAATTAGTTTTGTGACCGATGTGGACCCAGATAAAGATGCAAGATTAATCAAAAAACTAGATGAAATGGGACGGATCAACTTACGACACTATCCAGACCGAAATCTCTATGCGTGTATCAGAGACTCTGAGGAGATCATCTTCGGATATATCAAGGATGGAGAGGAAACCGTGGGAATTCGCTCTTCCACACCTTCGATTGTTGAATTACTTGAAGATCGATTGAATGAGACGGTAATCAGGAATTCAAAACCAATTTAACATTGAATTATCCCAGATAATATTCTCCAGCCGCTTTTTGTTCTTTATCCAGTTTACTGTTCAATTTGTTCACTCTGGGACGTCCGCTATTATGATCACGTCTGAAAGTCACATTCTGTATTTTTAGAAATGCGTTCATACCATCATGAACACTAAGAGGTTCTGAAGCCTTTCCACTCACACCAGGCTCACCAGTAAAATGAATAATTCGATCGGAAATATAACTCTGTAACATGAGATCATGTTCAATTACGAAAGCTGCTGCTCGACGATGCATGACCATCCGTCGTATCGTCTTAGCTACCATTATCCGATCCTCCGCAGAGATAAATGCAGAGGGTTCGTCTATTAAGTAGAGATCAGCATCCTTTGCCAAACATTTGGCAATTCCAACCCGTTGCAATTCTCCCCCAGATAACGTAGAAATACGGTGAGATAGGAGTTTGTCAATACCTAACGGAACCAATAATTCAGTTTTGAAGAATGAACTTGTTAAAACCCGATAATTTTCTTCTTGAAGAAGCTGTTCTACCGTCTTCTCACTCTCAGATCCTAGATACTGAGGTTTGTAACTCAGGGTAAGCTGGAGTTCTTCATCTTCATCTGGAAGAGAATCCTCCTCCTCTTCCTCATCATCCTCTGTTATTCGTTTCCGTTTAAGTTCTACCTCATCTTCAATGAGGGTAGGACTAACTACACCTGCAACTAATTTGGCAAAGGTAGATTTTCCAATACCATTCGGACCGATGATACCAATAATATCACCAGGGAATAATTCACCAGGATTTACTTCCATCGTGAAAGTATCATATTCTTTCGTCATCCGACCGTAGGTAATTAGCGGATATCGACGATCAATCAATCGATCCGAGAGTTCAGATCGGGAAAATTTCAAGGGATCAGGTCGGAAACGCATATTTTCAGAGGGGATATACCCTTCGAGGAAATTGTTAATACCATCCCGTACAGACATGGGTTGTGTAACAACACCATATGCACTTGGTTCACCATAATAGAGTTGAACCTGATCACTCAAATAATCTAGAATTGCCAAATCATGCTCTACTACAATCACTATTTTCTCTTCTGCCAGTTCGCGTATCCGTTTGGCAATATTCATCCGTTCAGAAATATCAAGATACGAGGTTGGTTCATCAATAAAATAGGCATCAGCATCTTTAGCCAAAGTCGCAGCAATTGCAAGTCGTTGTAACTCACCACCTGAAAGTACAGAGATCTCCCGATCCCATACTTTGTTTAAGGAAAAATCATCACGTAGTTCCTCAGCAACACCACGTTCATCAACTGAAGTTATTAGATCTTTGACTACTCCTTTGACAACTTTTGGGAGTTTATCTACCGCTTGAGGTTTGGTAACAACTTTCATCTTACCCTGCGATAATTCCTGAAAAAAACCCAGCAATTGAGAACCACGGTAATTTTTGATAATCTCATCCCACTCAGGAGGATCCTCCACCTGACCCAAATTGGGTTTAATCTCTCCTGAAAGGATCTTGACGGAAGTACTTTTTCCACTTCCATTCTGTCCGACCAGTCCCAAAACCTGTCCCTTCCGGGGCAATGGGAGTCGATGAAGTTTAAAGGCGTTGGTACCGTAACGATGTGTAACCTCACCATCCAGTTCTTTGGGTAGATTAATGATATCAATAGCATCAAAGGGACATTTCTTAACACAAATACCACATCCATTACAGAGGTTCTCATTAATCTGTGCTTTCTTATTATCATCTAAGACGATGCATTTCATCCCGGTTAAGTTCACCGGACAGTATTTAATACATTCAAGAGAACAGCGTTTTGACTTGCAATCTTCCAGAGAAACAATAGCTAGACGACTCATCGATCCTAATATATTGCACTCTTCACGGTATATAAGTTGAAGTTTAACAACACCGCTAATAAGACCGTTAGCCACATTTGAATTTAACCGACTTTCGCTTGACGTGAAGAGATCATAGTAACAAATCATTTTATATTTGATCAATACGACCTGCAATTGAAAGTGAAAATCACAGGAGTACTTTTTCGTAAAGTTATTCGTGAAGATTTTTAAATAGTATTAGGGTATACTCCTAAGTAAGCAGATCGTTCGGTTATCACCGGTCGATCATGCTCCACTGTGAGCACCCCCCATTACAAAGGATGGATTCATATATGGAAAAAATACAGAATATCTGTTTCAATATCTTGGTACAAACACCAGGAGTTAATCGGGTAATCCTTGCAGATAAGACCGGATTGACCTTGGTTCACAATAGTAGATTTGATTTTGATCTACGTGATGTGGAGAGTATGGGGGCAATTTCTAGTGCAGTTTACCTAGCATCAGAACAACAGGGATTCAATGTCGGACTCTCTGATATGGCAACACTGGTTGCAGAATTTAAGACCGGTAAGATACTGGTTGCTGATTGTGGCAATGCCGTGCTCTGTCTCATTACTGACAATGATGTACCACTAGGAATGGCAAGAATGACCATCATTCAATCTTCAAGCCAAATAGAGAAATTACTAGATGACATCATAGAACAAGATTTTGACGAGATGGAAGACCAATTTGCCGAAACTAGTCAACCTCCAGTACAACAGAAGAAACAATCAGCTGATGAGGAAGAGGATGAATTTCTTGCAGATCTGCAAAGTGCCCTCCGGGAATTGGAGAACTTCTAGTTGATTACAAATGATCGATGAAACGCAGGAGACTGCAGATATATACTATTCAACTGGAATGACGGTCCTAGATCAACGATTAGGTGGAGAAACACGATCTGAAGCCGTGGGAATTCCATCAGGCAGTCTTGTTCTAATCCATGCACCACCTGAAACTAATCTAGGTACCTTATTTGCCCAAAAAATTCTGATGAACTTATTGGAAAATATTCCCAATGCCCGTGGTTACTACATGCACTCCAGCAGACCTCAACACGTGGTCAGGAAGGAGTTTAGTGCGTATAATTGGGACATTTCCGAGCTTGAAAATACCAGTCGCTGGGAATTCATTGATATGTGGCATATTACCAGCTCACATGTAGCCTCATCTTCTCGTATTGGTAAAATAGATATTCGTAGAAAATCCTATCTGAAACAGGCTTTTCGCCGAATGCTTCAGGTCCAACAAACAGAGGGGATTCCAACATTTTCTGTGGTCGATAATTTACTCTGGTTAAAGGAGGATGATTTTGATCAGTCGCCATCAAAACTACTTGATTATTTTAAAGAATTGACTGATCTAGTTGTTGAATTAGGGGGTGTACACTTTCTTGTCCTTCCAAAGGATATTCTTGATAATACTGCCGAGAAGATTATCATGTCTATTATGAATGGTATCTTTAATTTTGATCGAACCGTTGTCGGTAGCAAAAATCAGGATCAATTCTCAGTAATCAAGATGATGGGAGTGACTTACAAAAGTGATATTCTCGATATAACACCTGATCAGGATGTTGGATTAAGAATAGAATCTACAGGAAAAATCTAACCATTCAAAGAGATACATTCAAAAATAGTAAACACGATATAACATTGATAGAAATCCGGAACTGATTTCACGGGAAGTTAACCGATGACATATGAAGAACACCAAGAGAACGAGTCTTTAGACAGTTCTAAAGATTTGCTTGGGCTTCTTGAAGAATACCAGGCATTGTCATCATTGCAGATAGAAGAACGAAGTGAACTCATCAGTCGAATTGATGAGCTACTCCAACGAACGGATACGCTAGATCATTTGGACTCAAAACTATCACAATTTACCAGTCTTCTACTGGATATACGTTCCCAAATTGCCGGAATGAATCAGCCACAATCCGGGGATAAAATCCCTCAACGCTCAACACAAGCGGATGCAGAGGTAATTGCATCAAATAATGAGATTGATCAACTTGCAGCCGAAGTGGAGAGTAAGTCCAAGGAACTAAATGAAGAAGTGGATTCTCTAGATCATCTTCTTCAGAAGAAACGGGATGAGATCCATCAAAAGGATGTCCATATTGAGGAACTCAATGATCGACTAGATCTCTTAGGGAATGAAAAATCCCGTCTTGCCAAGGAATTGGAAAATCTGAATACCAACATTGAGACTTGGAAAAATCAATTGGATCTCTTGAAGAAACTGGCGCAAACAGATCCCCGCTATCGCGTTATTGAAGCATTGAAGAAACATGGAAATCTATCTGATATCCAACTAGCATTTACCATGGGTACCTCAATCAATCAACTCAGAAAGTATATTGATGATCTTGTGGAATTGAATCTAGTACAAAAATCAGCAAATGGTCGCTATATCTGGACGGGGAAAGAATTTGAATTTGAGAGCTAATCAGACCTGATCCAATTTCTATCGTTGATTTAAGAGAGAGTCAATAACTACATTAGGGAAATTGATCATTTCATCCTATGCGGAATTTTGTTATTGGAGGTAATTGGAAACTAAAAATCAATACCACCGTAAAAACTCGTGAAGCACTTACCGATATTATAAATTATGTGAGCCAAATTGATACTGACAAAATTGAGATATTTCTGGCTTTACCCTATACCACATTGTATCTTGGTCAAGAATTACTACAGCATTCCCCAATTGCGTTAGCTGCACAGAATGTACATTATGATGAAGCAGGACCGTATACCGGGGAGATTTCGATCCAATCATTGAAAGAATTAGAAGTGAAATATATCCTTATTGGACATAGTGAACGTCGTATTATCTTCGATGAATCCAACCAATCAATCAATAAGAAGGTGCATAAAGTCTTAGAACACGGGCTGACACCAGTATTGTGTATAGGTGAGCAAGCCAGTGATCGTAATGCAGGCAATTACCAGCAGGTATTGTCTGATCAACTGCGAACTGCACTTGAAGGAGTCACCAAGCAACAGATGTCATCACTTATTTTGGCATATGAACCGGTTTGGGCAATTAATAATGCACTCCTCAATCCTGATGCTGAGATCAAAGCAGCGACACCTCAGGAAGCAGAGGAGACACATGCCTATATCCGATCTTGGCTAGCTGATAATTACTCACCGACAGTTGCAGAACAGACCAGGATTCTGTATGGAGGTTCTATGAAACCTGCGAATTGTGGGGATTTACTACCACAAGATGATATTGATGGAGGGTTGATTGGCAGTGCCTCACTTTCCTCAGAAACTTTGGGACCTATCATTGATACAGCAGTTAAATATTCCCCTAAATAATAATCAGGATTCAAATTTCCGCTGTTTTCTTTGACAGAGCTTCAAATAGGATTTCTCCACAACCTGTCCCTGAAGGAACGAAGCATAGATTTGATCTAACTTCAGGAGAGAACTGAAGATTTGACAATGATGACAGCTACAATCCTCAGAATGATCACTGACTACTGCCTGATAATCTTCTGCCGAGATATCATTGAGAAAGAGTTCTTCTGCGGTGGTAATAGCTGAAATTAACATTGAACTAGTATAAAGATTAAGCCATAAGTATAACTGAATGAATAATTTAGAGAATTATTTAGAATGGATTAAGTTAGTCAACTGTGACGGTATACCACCAGGCCGCATCACCGGCATCGATATAATACGAGCCAGCAGCATACTGTGCGGTATAATACTGATTGACATCGCCATTGAGATGATCATCACTACTAGGACTGTCATTATCCCAAATTTCGAGTTTAATATGCAGGGAATCGGATTTTACCATTCGACCCTGGTAAACTATGGCATCATACCCACTATTTTGCTGATAGGTATCATAGATGTAGTAGGTATCCTCACCAGACCATTCAGTCCAATGTGAATAATGGATTTCATGACCGGTTGAACCAACCCATGTTTTGAAATAGTTTTCTCCATTACCCAACCAATCACCATCATTATCTACTCGAACCTGATTGAGACGAACCTTGACATCCACCGTGCGGGAAAGATCAGAGGTAATACCATTGACACTAACACGCATGGTATTGGTACCACCACTAGGATCTGCTGCGGTATCTTGATAGTAATCAACTCCATCAACATTTTCTGAATGCATAATATCTCTGAAATAGAAGGTACTGATCAAGTCATTATCCTCACGGACTACAACTTTAATATCCATCCGAGGTGAAGTACCAGGAATAGCAAAAGTCGTGGTAGTAGGACCACTATTACCAGGATTCCAAGTAAATGGACCATCTTGATTATGATTAAGTGTATTAATCAACTCATAATTATCATTACCACCATCCCTGTCAGCATAAATATCAAAATGATATTCTTCAGTTCCCCATTCATGGTCAGCTACTAATTTAAACATTTCAAGACGAATAGAAGCAGTTCCAACGAGGTTTAGTGCCTCACCAATATCAGCAGGTACATATCCCAAGGTTTCAAGAACAAGATCTATCGCTTGTGGTAATGTGGCAAGTTCTCCATGATGACCAGCAATGGTATACTGTTCACTTCCTGTAAGATGAGGGGAATCAGAGGGAACTACCCCATCAAAACCGGGCAGATACCATGGGTCTCCCCCAACGGTAATATATTCTTCACCAGCTGGTTCATTATACCCCAGCATATCAAGAAATGAGGAACTGGGAGTCATCTGAGCAGCAGAAGCAGCCCAATCACCAAACAAAGGTGACAGCTGACCCACATATGCCTCCCAGGTTCCATGATTGGGAGTACCTAACATGATGAGTTTATCAACTCGATCTGCCCAATCATTATCAATGAGAGGGTCATTTTGTCCTTCCTCAATGAGGTACCGGGCAATCAAACCACCCATGGAATGTGCCACGAGATTAATTTTATAAGGAGCATTACTGTTTCTGATTTTTTCCTCCACCTGATTAGCCAAGGCAGGGATATCGAGATTCCCACCATCTGCTCCTGCATCATGAGACAAGGCCTGTGTTCCGGCGGTATTTGGGTCGAAATCGATAACATCGAGACCCTGATTTTCTAGTACTGGGATCATCGTTCGAAAAATAGATCCATCTCCGTGCCAACCAGGGATCATGACCACTTTTGGTGGCTCAGTCGCACTGGTATGAGTAAAACCAAGTGTTGATATTAACAACACGGCAATTAGAAAGAATTGCCTGAGTCTATACTTAGATAGCATTGAAGACCAATTTGAGCAGGGGTTATATATTTTACCAAAGACGAATTTATTAGCGCCAATCAGATAAACGAAATTTTATAGTCGATTCACACAAGAATTTCGCAATTTCTATACGATAGATGATGACATTTATCGAATCCCCTTAAATCGACCGATGAAATTAAAATAAATGCATCGTAATCACCTCATATGAGTGGTGATATGCCCAAACCTCATGTAAATAAATCGGAGAATCGTAAGGAGGTTGATACATCTAATCCTTATGTCCAAATTCTTCTAAATACGGATTTCGTAACTGAAGAAACTCTTGCAACGACCGGTCTTGAGAATATTCCCGAGTATCAAGTTCTTGTGGCATTAAACTCTCAGGATAATATGACCCAAGAGCAACTCCAACAATCGGTCGATCACCCCCTAGTAGCTGCTGCTGTCAAAAATCTACTTGGAGCTGAACTTCTAATTGAACAAAGCGATACATATCAACTCAGTGATTCCGTAAAATCCAAACTCTAGGATATTGTGAGTGAATATAAAAGCCATATCAATCAGTAAGAACAGTAGTCAGACTGGTTAGGCAATACTTATTCCTGAGTACTTTCGGTCGACCCTATCCCGTTCTCGGTATTTTTAATCCCAACTGGGTATAGGTAGTATGAATAGACTTAACCTATTCTCTGGGGCTTCGGCCAAAGCAAGATTTCTAGCAAAACGACTCTCTCTCT